>Ga0209208_10003059_pt1 | contig 24054 bp, 20 predicted proteins | sample S1TSphfallax_3_FD_187694 | JGI IMG/M metagenome (GOLD analysis project Ga0209208, IMG submission 187694) | Host-associated microbial communities from peat moss isolated from Minnesota, USA - S1T2_Fd - Sphagnum fallax MG (SPAdes) (version 2) | ecosystem: Host-associated > Plants > Peat moss >...
CTGATGCTTTTGATGGTGGGCGGAAACGACACGACGCGGAACTCGATTTCAGGCGGGGTGGTGGCGTTGAACGCGTTCCCTCACGAGTATGAGAAGCTGAAAGCAGACCACAGCCTCATTCAGACCATGGTGCCGGAAATCATACGATGGCAGACGCCCCTCGCCCACATGCGTCGAAACGCGACGCGTGATGTGGAGCTGGGCGGCAAGACCATCCGCAAGGGCGACAAGGTCGTCATGTGGTATGTGTCCGGCAATCGGGACGAAACGGTGATTGAGACGCCTGACGCCTTTATTGTCGACCGCGATCGTCCGCGGCATCACTTGTCTTTCGGCTTTGGCATCCATCGGTGCATGGGAAATAGGGTTGCCGAGATGCAGCTGAAGATCCTCTGGGAAGAGATCATGAAGCGTTTCGCCCACATCGAACAGGTGGGCGAACCCAAGCGCGTGGTTTCGAACTTCGTCTTGGGGTACGAGCAGTTACCGGTTCGGATCGCTGTTTGACCTTGACCGGCGCAGCCACGCACGCGCCGGTCCGCCCTTACGGCTCGTGGCAAACCGCTTCGATGTTGTGACCGTCGGTGTCAAGAACGAAGGCGCCATAATAGGTGGGATGGTAATAGGGGCGAAGTCCTGGAGCCCCGTTGTCTGATCCGCCAGCCAGGATGGCCGCCTGAAAAAAGGCGTCGACAGCGGCGCAGCTCTTGGCCCTCAGGGCAACATGGAGCTTGCCGCACGTGGCGTCCTGCTCAGCGAGCCAAAACCACGGCCGGTCATCGCCATAGCCCGTAATGCTGACGCCGGACGAATGCTCCTTGGGAACGTCGAACAGACGCTTTACCCCCAGGGGCGCGAAGGCGCGGTCGTAAAAGGCTGTGGAGCGCCCAAAGTCTGTCACCCCGAACGTAATATGGTCGATCATCGCTTAACCTCGCCATAAGCCGCGCCGCGGTGTGCGGCGGCCATCGGAAACAGGCGGCCTGGGTCCCCCTGACGCCGCCGGATTTTTCATGCGGCCTTCCCGCGGCACGAAGGCCTTGAATCAGGAATAGGCAAGCGCAGGATACCAGTCAGGATCGCGCCCTTCCGGGGTCGAATCCAGCATGTTCCACAAGGGCGCGTAGACTGCGGGCACGCCACGCTGATCCTGACCCGGGTCAGCCGTTTGCGGCGTCATCTCGTTGGACCAAAAGTGCCGTATCACGCCATCCCGGCGGGTGAAGACGCTGAACACGCCGTCCTCGGATCCGTCAGGCAAAAGCGCGCGGTAATCGCGGCTATAGGCCTCGTTAAGGTCGCTGGCCAAGCGAAGACCTTTCCATCCGCGCTCCTTCTTCCACGCCATCAGGGCTGCGATGCTGGAGCGCGCCACCACAACTAAGGATAGCTTCTGGTCGATTGCAGCGGCGTTTCCGTCCCAGCTGTCAAGCAGACTGGTGCACATGGGGCACGGCCGCTGACGTTGCGGTCCAAACATGTAGCTATAGATGGCGAGGGTCGCTTTGCCGCGGAACAGGCCGACGAAATCGGTCTGGCCCTCCTCGGTTTGAAAGCTGTAATCGCCCCGCACCTCACCACCCGGCGGCAGCGCCCGTCGCTGTTGCGCGACGCGCTCCATGTGGCGGCGCAATTCGATTTCCTGCGCGAGCAACGCGGTCCGCGCCGCGCGATATTCGGGGCTTTCGTTGGGCATGCGGACCGAGTTCTCTTCCGCGAGTTTGGCCGCTGGCGCCAGAGCCTCACCTGTGTCGGCCATAGCCTTCCTCCTTCTCTCCGGTTGAACCCGTACGGTTTCCTTCGTCTCCGGACGGGGCTGCGTCGCGGGCGGCTAGACGGTTCATTGCGCTTCTCACCTCCGCCACGCCTTCTGGACATAGCTCCTGTTCAAGCGCTGCGTGAGCGTGCGCCTAGACCGGCAAGGCCTGGGCGAGGCGCTGGCGGCCCTCGAGGGTGAGGGTGAGACGACGCGCGCGCCTATCCGCGGGGTCTGGCAGCACAGCGACCAGACCCCGCCGAACCAGGGTTTTGACAGCAGCGACAACGGTGGTGCGATCTGAGCCGAGCAAAGCTGCGAGGGTCTGAGCGCGTTTGGGCTCGGGACCGTTCAAACCGTTGAGCAGTGAAAACTGGGTGTTGGTAAGGCCGACCGGACGAAGGATGGCGTCAGATCGTCTGGCGAGGGCGCGCGCCGCGCGCTGGGAATGCAGACAAAGACACGCATCACGCACGCATCCTGTGGCCGACAGCAAAACAGCAGTGAAGTCCGCGCTCATCAGCCATTGATTTGATATCAACAAACCTTGTCAAGACACATGGGCGCCGCGGTCGCACGCTCGGGCGGCGAATCTTTGCGCGATGGACGGCCGGCAGCGCTAGTCGCCCGCTCAGGGTCGGCGCCAGATTTTTCGGTCTGGGCTGGACAATAAGGTCAACCCTGCGCGATCGTGCGCCGGCGCAGATCCGCGCCGACGGATAGCGAGCGTTTATCCGGGCCGCCTGACATTAGCATTGGGTACAGCGCTCCGTACGGGGAGCCGTCAATGAAAACCATCGCTCTAAGCCTCATGATTGCTGTCGCGGCATGGACGACCCTTTTCATGGAGACGCCTTGGGCGGCGCAGACGGCCATACCCTCAAGCTCCACGTCCATCCTTACCTGGAGCCCAGAGCAGCAGGTCGCCGGCTACCGGGCCATGGAGAAGGTCACAGCCGTCAAGGTCGTCCGGCGCGGCCGGCATGTGCGCCCCCTCCCGCTGGCAGCCGTCGAGATTAATCCGCATTGGACGTGGAAGGGCCGCACCATGGATGTGGCCCTCTATATGAAACAGATGCGCACCTCAGGCGTCGTCGTCCTCAGGAACGGTGAAATCGTCCTGGAGCGCTACGGTCTCGGGCGCAGGCCGGACGAGCGCTGGACCTCCTTCTCTGTCGCCAAGTCCCTCACCTCAATCCTCATCGGCGCGGCGATCAAGGACGGCTACATCAAAGGGCTGGACGCGCCGGTGACCGATTATATCCACGAGCTGAAGGGCGGCGCCTATGACGGCGTCACAGTCGGTGAGCTTTTGACCATGACGTCGGGTGTGAAATGGAATGAAGACTACACTGATCCGCGGTCGGATGTGGCGCAGGCGGGTCTCAGCATTCTTGAGCCCGGCGTGGACCCCGTCGTCTCCTACATGCGCCATCTCCCGAGGGCCAATCCGCCAGGATCAAAGTTCGTGTACAAGACGGGTGAGACAGATCTGGCCGGCGTCCTATTGAGCAACGCCGTGGGCCGATCCATGTCCGACTACCTTTCCCAGAAACTCTGGCGCCCCTACGGCATGGAACGAGACGCCGTTTGGGTCGTCGACCCAGCCGGTCATGAACGCGGCGGGTGCTGTATCTCCATGACCTTGCGTGATTACGCTCGCGTGGGTCAGTTCATGCTGGAAGACGGAAAGGCGGGCGGCGTCCAGGTCCTCCCTCCGGGGTGGGTCGAGGACGCGACGCGCGTCCACGAGCGCTTCCCGGAGGGCGTGGGCGCAGAGACGGGTTATGGCTATTTCTGGTGGATATACACCGACGGCTATGCCGCTGAAGGCATTTTCGGACAGGAGATTTTCGTCTTCCCTAAAGACCAGGTGGTCATCGCCATAAATTCAGCTTGGCGTGAGGCCGACAATCCGGAGGACTGGCGCGCCCAGACGGTGTTCGCCAAGAGCCTGCGCGACGCCGCCGTCAAAGTCCGCCCCTGATGGCGTCGCGGACGCGATTGGCCTGCCGACTTCCCGCCAGCCGATCTATGAAGATCGACGCCGCCGTGATGAAGGAGACGCCACCGTGAGCTTCGCAACGCCCCTGAGCCTCGTCGGTCCCCTCAGGCGGCCAAGGCAGATGTTGGCCGATCAAGAGTATGGTGGACACACCTCCATCCACGATGACGCCGTGGCCGAAAAGCTCGGTTTTCGCGCGGGGCCTATCGAAGGGCCGACCCACTTCAGCCAGTTTCAACCGCTTCTCGCCGAGATCTGGGGACGGGCGTGGTTCGAAACCGGATGCATCTCCTCGCACTTCCTCAACATGGTGGTGGAGGGCGAGGAGGTCCGCGCTTTCGCCGAGAGGCCGGCGGGCGGCGCCATGTCCACTCGTGTCTGGGCGGAGAAGGCTGACGGAACGCCGGTTCTGGAAGCCAGCGCTAGCGTCGGGCCTAAGACGGCGCCGAGCCTCCTCGATAGCCGCATGGCCGCCTTGCGTCCGCCCGGAGACCTTATGATCCTGCACGACCTTAAGGTGGGCATGACCGGGGCGAAGGACGAACATGTGCGGATGGACGCCACTCAGTCCATGGGCGCGCTCTATCCCTTCAGCCTGAAGCAAAAGTTGGAGGTCATAACCGAGATCTCGCCTTGGTATTTTGACGCGGCCGCCTCACCGTGGGGACGGGCGATCATTCCTTTTGAGATGCTGAGCGTCCTTTTCGAATATTCGAGCCGAGAGGCCGCCTTTCCCGTGAAAGGCCCAGCTGTCGGCCTGTTCGCCGACCAGGAGATCCGCTTGATCGACGGCCCGTTGTTTGTGGGCGAGGCGTATGTTTTGCGCCGAGAGATCGTTGCCTTGGCCGAGAGCAAACGCACCGAGTCCTACTGGGTTCGCACCCGCGTTTATGACGCCAAAGGCGAGAGACAGGTCGCCGAGATGCTCCTCAACCACGCCAGCCTAAAACACTCCTATGCGGGCTACGCGGAAAAAGCCGGCGCTTGAACCAAAGGACATCACGTTATGGAACTTGCCGACAAGGTCGTTGTGGTGACGGGTGCGGCCGAGGGAATCGGCGCCGCCCTCGCACGGCGCTTTAAACTGGAAGGCGCAAGCGCTGTGGTCCTCGCCGACCGCAACGAAGCCGGGGTTAGGGCCGTGGCCGAGGAAATCGGCGGCTATGGGGTCGCCCTCGACGTGGCCGATGGCGGGGCTCTGAGCGCCCTGGTGGCCGACGTCGAGGACCGGTACGGCGGCATCGACCTTTTCTGCTCCAACGCCGGGATTGGGACCGGAGATCCGGATAAACACAACGCCGCCTCCTCTCCCGACGAAACCTGGCAGCGGGCCTGGGAGGTCAACGTGATGGCCCACGTGCGCGCTGCACGGGCGGTCCTTCCTGGAATGACCGAACGCGGTGGGGGGTATCTGTTGAACACAATCTCCGCCGCCGGCCTGCTGTCCCAGATCGGCAGCGCGGTCTACTCAACGACAAAACATGCAGCGGTGGGTTTCGCCGAGTCCCTCGCCATCACCCATGGCGCCCAGGGCGTGAAGATCTCTATACTTTGTCCCCAGGGGGTGGATACGGCCATGTTGAGGCAAGGCGACGCCGCGTCGCAGCCGCAGAACCTCGATGGCGTTCTAACCCCCGAGGAGGTGGCGGAGTGCGTCGTCAAAGGCCTCGCCGTGGAGAACTTCCTTATCCTGCCCCATCCCGTCGTCCTGACCTACATGCAGCGCAAGGCGGGCGACTATGACCGATGGCTAGAGGGTATGCGTCGGCTTCGCGCCCGCATGATCGGGCCTCCCGCCGCCTAGCGCAAAAAGCCCCAACCGCTTTCCCCGGGCGTGGACACAGGACCTTCGCCCCTAAAGAGTTAAGATGAACATCGCGCCAGCCCTGACAGCCTGCTGACCGAGGCTGAGTCTGAGGGTGCCGCCATGGCTCGCCGCCACTTGCCTCGCGAAACTTAAACCAATCCCCGACCCATGCGGCTTCGTGGTAAAGAAAGGCTGGAAGATTGCTTCTGCATTGGCGGGATCCACACCGGGGCCATTGTCGCGCACCGTGATCCGCGCTCGCCCTTGCGCCATCTCCATTCCAAGAGACACTTCAGCCCTGCCGCTCATGCCTTCGAGCGCGGCTTCGGCCCCGTTGGAGAGAAGATTCCCCAGCGCATGGACCATAAGGTCGCGATCTAGATCCAGAATAATGTCCGGACGCGGTTTCTCCAGAGTCAAGACCACGCCCTGTCCGGCCCACCGGCCGTGAAAGAGTTGCGCCACTTCGTGCAGCAGCGCCGTGGCGCTTACCGGCGCGAGGGCGGGTTCCGGCAAGCGCGCCAGAGAGCGATACGCCTCCACAAAGCGGTTAAGCCCCTCTGCGCGCCGGGCCACAGTGTCGACAGCGTCCCGGGCCTGGATGAGAGGCGCTGAATCGGCATCTTCAAGAATGTCTTTCGCAGTGGCGGCGAGGGAGGCGACCGGCGTGAGAGCATTCATGATCTCGTGGCTCAGCACCTGCAGCAGGTCGCGGGTCGCGGCGGCCTCGGCGGCGCGGATCTCCGGCTGAATATCAATGAGCGCGGCAAGCCGCGTGGGGCCCCTGGCGTCGATAAGGTGGGCGATGGAGACCGCATAGGCATGGGATCCCTCCGCGGTCGGCAGAGCGATGGTGAGGCGGCGTCCGGGATCGCTCTGCGTTAAGGCCGTGACCAGGTCTGGCGGCGGATCGATCAGCCGGTCGTCGGTCCTGAAGAGGCGCCGGGCGGCACGATTGCCTGCCCGCAAGGCGCCGTCGTGACTCACTGTGATGAGAGGAGCTGGGCTGTGGTCGAGCAAGGTCTTGAAAAGGTGGATTTGGGCATAGGCGCCATCCTTGGGCTCCAAGGGCGCCGCCGCCGGCGCTAGCCCCGGGCGCGTGGCTTCCAACCAGGCCGCTTGGCCGATAGTCCAAAGCACGAAGATCGCTAGCAGAAGGACGCACGCCCACAGATGGCTTCGCCACGTCGCTGAAGCTAAAGCGCCGGCGCCGACGAGGCTGGAGGCGCGAACTACGGTCCAGATGGCCCGCCTAAAGACCATGCTTGGCCATGCGCCGGTAGAGCGCGGCGCGGGTTAAACCCAAGTCGCGCGCCGCATGGCTGACGTTGAAGGCGTTGGTCTCCAGCGCCCTTGTGATAAGCGTTCGCTCAGAGGCCGCCAGATCAAGGCCGCGGGGCTCTAGAGGCTCGCTGGACGCAAACGCCTCGGCCGCCGCCACATCTGCAGCTTCATAGGCCAAGCCCTCGGCGAAGATCACGCAACGTTCCATGGCCTGGCGAAGGGCCCGCACCTCGCCCACCCAGACCCGTCGGCAAATGAAAGCGGCCGCCTCCGCCGAAAGGGGTTTGAGCGGCCGCTCATAGCGTTTGGTGAAAAGGCGCAGGAAATGTTCGGCGAGCAAAAGCGCGTCATCGCCTCGGGCGGCCAAGGACGGGACAGACATCTCCACCGTGTTGAGGCGGAAGAGCAGCTCATCCCGCAGGCCTGAAGACCCCCTAAGGGCTTCGCGCCGCCGTCTGGTTGTTGCGATGAGCCGGACGTCGCCGGGCCTATCTAGAGCGCTGGCCAAGACGCCTTGAGCTGGGCGGGAAAGCGCCCCCACTTCCTCAAGACATATGGTTCCGCCCCGTCCCCGCTCCATGGCCTCAGCCAGCTTCTCCGCCAAGGTTTCGCCGTCCAGCCCTTCTACATCCAGAGCGATAAACGGCTTTTTGTCGCGTGCGGATCGACGATGGATATGGCGCGCGACAAGGCTTTTTCCAACCCCGGCCTCGCCGAGCAACAAGACTGGAGCATCTGTCGGTGCGATCCTTCGGACCATGTCGCGGAGGCGATGCATCGCCTGACTTTCGCCCAGGAGCAGCGGCAGAATTTCAGAGTTTTCGCCGGCCTCCGCGCTGGAGGCAGGCGTCGGTAGGGACGTACGCCGTCGCCGCTGACTAAGCTCAAGGGCGTTATCCAGCGTCGCCACCAAGCGATCATTGCGCCACGGCTTCATGATGAAATCGCTGGCCCCAGCGCGCATGGCGGCCACAGCGATGTTGACGCCGCTATGGCCGGTGATCACCACCACCACGGCGTCGGGATCATGCGCGATGTACTCAGTAAGCCATGCGAACCCCTCCTCGCCGCTTGTCCTTGAGCGGGAAAAATTCAGATCTAGAAGGACCACGTCGGGCGGGTCGGCGGCTATGGCGGTCCAAGCCTCGGCGGGGTTGCGCGCCAGACTCACCTTTAGCCCATTACGCGTTAGAACGATGGACGCAGCCTTCAGAACATCCTCGTCGTCATCGACGACAAGCACATGGCCCGGAGGACTTGACAGCTCATTTGGCATGTCCGGAAACGAACACCTTGTAAAAGTAGGGGACGGATTTGCCGCCGTAGGTAATAAATATACAATAAAACCGATAGGTTAGTCTGCGTAGGGGCTGCGCTTAAGATCAGCCTCGATGCTGACACCAGACACCCCTCCCGATCAAGACCACGTCTCTATTCCCCGAGGGCAGACGCCGTCGGCGGGAGACGGCATGGACCGCCGCATCGTGCGGCCCCAGGGTCGCCGACGCGCCCTGGGGATCGCTGGCGGCATGGCCGTCGTCATTGCCCTAGCTCTAACCTTCTTCCTTCTTCCACCGCCAGGAAGCGTCACCGTCAAACAGGCGGAGATTGAGATCGGCGAGGTGAAGCTCGCGCCTTTTCAGGATTACCTGCCCGTCCGCGCGGAGGTCGCGCCGCTGCGCACTATCTTCCTGAGCGCTGTTTCCGGCGGTCAGGTGGACAAGCTCCTGACCCTGGATGGCGCCGAGGTTGCGGCTGGCGCGCCGTTAGCGACCCTTACCAATCCCCAGCTTGAGCTGGAGGTCACCTCCAAAGAGGCCGATATCGCTGGGCGACTGGGCGACACCAGCGCTCAGGAATTGGCGCTCGAGCGCAGCCGTCTGGACAGCCAGAAAGAGATCTCGGAAACCAATTACAATCTGCTCAAGGCGCGACACGACCTCGACGTGCGCCAGCGCCTGCATGACGAGGGTTTCGTCTCTGACGCGGAGGTGAAGACTTACGCTGCCGACGCCGCCTATTACGCCGCGCTCCTGGACGCCCTGAAAGGCGGTCAGACCCGGGAGGCGGCTATTGCCGCCGCCCAGGCCAATCAGATCGCCAAAACAAGCCAAAGGCTAAAGGGCAATCTTGGCGTGGTCGAGTCGAGCCTTGGCGCCCTCACCTTGCGGGCGCCCACGGCCGGGCGCCTCACCGGCTTCACCCTTCAGATTGGTCAGACCTTGAAGGCCGGCGATGTCGTAGGGCAGATCGATTCTGAGGGGGCCTACAAGCTCACCGCCGATGTCGACGAATTTTATCTTGGGCGGGTGGCGATAGGGCAGCGGGCCAGCGCCGACATTGACGGCCGCACCTTCCCTCTCACGGTAAGCCGGGTTCTGCCGCAGGTGACCAGTGGACGGTTTCGGACAGAACTCACCTTCGATGTCGGCCCACCGGCGGGCGTTCGCCGAGGCGAGGCGGTGGATATCCGTATCACGCTGGGCGAGACCCGCACCGCCCTGGTGGTCCCCAACGGCGCCTGGCTGGAGGGCGGCGGCGCCTACGCCTTCGTGATTACGCAAGGCGGCCGGCGCGCCGAGCGCCGCGCCATCGCCATCGGGCGGCGCAACCCCGAGCAGGTTGAAATCACCGCAGGTCTTAAGCCTGGCGAGCGGTTCGTCACGTCAAGCTATGCGGGCGACGAGAAATTCTCCCACCTTCTTATTCGTTAGAGACCCAAAGCGATGATCCTGCTTTCTGACGTCAGCCGCCTTTATCGATCCGACGAGGTCGAGACTACGGCCTTGCGCGAGATTGAACTGCACGTACGCCAAGGCGAGTTCGTCGCCATCATGGGGCCTTCGGGATGCGGGAAATCGACCTTGCTGAACATCATCGGCACGATCGACAAACCAACCCGCGGCAAATATCTGTTCGCCGACATGGACATCACCTCCCTTGGAGAGGCTGAACTCGCGCGGTTGCGACGCGATAACCTCGGGTTCGTGTTTCAGAGCTTCAACCTCATCGATGACCTCACCATCGCCGAGAATGTCGAGTTGGGCCTCATCTATCGCAAATGGGCGGGCAAGGACCGCAAGACCAAGGTGGCCGCGGCCATGGACCGCGTCGGCGTCGCCCACCGCGCCAAACATTATCCCCACCAGCTCTCCGGCGGTCAGCAGCAACGCGCCGCCATTGCTCGGGCCATCGTCGGCCAGCCCTCCCTGATCCTCGCTGACGAGCCCACCGGCAACCTGGACACCGAGAACGGCGCCCAGGTCATGGACATACTCCAGAGCCTCAATGCTGAGGGCGCCACCATCATCATGGTGACCCATTCCCCAAGCCACGCGGATGTCGCCAACCGCCGGGTGGATATGTTGGACGGCCGGATCGTCGTCTCGGCCCGGTACGCGATCTAGGGGCGCGCCATGAACAGCACCCTCTTCATCCACTATCTCCTGACCCTCTACCGCACGCTGACCCGGCAACGGCTCTATGCCGCCCTCAATATCTTGGGCTTGGCGGTAGGCGTCGCCGTGTTCCTCGTGCTTTCGCTCGACGTAAGGTTTGAGACAAGTTTCGAGCGGTGGATACCCAGAGCCTCCACTATCAGCGTCATCCGATCAACGTGGCTTGGCGCCGGACATAGCTTCGACGCCGACAACAACACCATGGGCGCAACGCTGGATGAACTGCGCGCGGATTACCCTCAGCTGGTGGGAACCCGAATCTGGAGCCAGGGCGGAACGGTTCTCAAGGGCGGTCAGCCGAACGGGGAAGTGGTCGACGTGGTCGATCCCAGCTTCTTCAAGGTCTTCGACCTGCCTCTGATTCGGGGCGAAAAGACCGGGATCTTTGATGCGCCTGACGCGCTGGTGCTCACCAAGACCAAGGCGGCGGCCTATTTTGGCGCGGCGAACCCAATCGGCCAGCGTGTCACCCTGTCGCTGATGGGCGGCCCAAGGACCTACCGGGTCGTGGGGGTGATTAAGGATCCTCCCCGCAACACAGATCAGGTTTTGGACTTTCTTGTGCCCTTGGCGCCGTGGATGACCGCGGCTGACGGCCGAACCTGGAGCCATTGGGGCAGCGAGCAGCTTTCCACTTATCTGCGCTTCGATTCGCCAGCCCAAGCTGCGGCCATGGATGCCGATATGGATCATTTCGTTGACCGGCACGCAGGGCTAGATCTGACAGCGCCCGCCCACGAGCATCTGCGACTACGGTTGCAGCCTCTCGTTAGCCTACACCTTCTGCAGACTAAGGATGCGGCCGTTGTCGCGGCCTTGGGTGTAGTGGGTCTGCTGACCCTCGTCCTCGCAGCGATGAACTATGTTAATCTGGCGACCGCGCGGGCAGGACTGAGGGCCCGAGAAGTTGCTCTGCGTAAGGTCATGGGCGCAACAGGGGCAACGCTGGTGGCCCAATTCATGGCCGAGTCCCTGGTGACAGCGCTCCTAGCGGTGATCATCGGCCTTGCCATGTGCGAGCTCGCCCTGCCCGTTGTGAACGCAGCAGGAGGATTATCCCTAAAGCTCGATTATTTCGGCCCTGATAGCGCCATCCTGCCGGTTCTTGTTGCGGTCGTCCTGGTGGGGCTTGGGGCGGGCGTCTACCCGGCGCTGATCCTCTCACGTTTCCAACCCGCGGCGGTGCTGGCCTCCACGCGTACGCCGGGCGGCGGCCGGGCGGGAGCGCGGGTGCGCGAAGTTCTCGTGGCGGCGCAGTTCGCCATCGCCATCGCCTTCATGATCGGCACAGGCGTGATCATCAGTCAGACGAGCTATCTGCGCCGTGCGGACATCGGCTTCCAGCGCGATGGCCTGATCGTTGTCAATTCGTTCGACGATTCGGATGTGACGCCCGCCCAACGCACGGCCCTTCTAGAGGCTTGGCGGGCGTTGCCAGGCGTCGCCCACGTTACGGCTGCGGACATCGCTCCGGGAAATCAGGACAGCACGAACGCCCAGAATTTCAAGCGCCCCGGCGTCCCGGGAGACGGACCGAGCGTCAACTACGTTGAGGGCCGGTCGGAGTTCTTCGAGACCTATGGGGCCCGCTTGATCGCAGGCCGGTTCCTTGATCTCAATCACGGCGGGGACGACGGGCCGCCGCCCGCGGCGCCCGGCGCACAGCCGCCGGTCGCGTCTAATAGAAACATCCTTATCAATGAGGCGGCACTGAAGACCCTCGGGTTTAAGAACGCAGAGGCCGCCATCGGGCAAACTGTCCTGAAAGGGCGGGACGACAACGGATTTGACCCGCTAACTGTCGTCGGCGTTATCCGCAATATTCGGTTCCGGTCGCCCCATGCGCCTGTGCCTCCGACCGTCTATTTCATGAAATCGCATGATGTAGACAATGAGATAGCGGGCGTCCGCTACACAGGGGCCGATCCCCGCGTCGTGATCGATCGCATGTCAGCGCGGTGGCGGACTATTGTTCCCGCAGATCCTTTCCGGGCTAAGACGATCGACGACAACCTAGGGCGGTACTACCGGCCGGATGAGCAACACGGTCGCCTGTTCACCGCAGGCGCGGCCCTAGCCGTGCTGATCGGCTGCGTCGGCCTCTATGGACTGGCTTCATTCAACACAGCCAGGCGGGTTCGTGAGATCGGCATCCGCAAGACCCTCGGCGCCTCCACATTCGATGTGTTGCGCCTTCTGGTGAGCCAATTCGTCCGTCCGGTCCTCATCGCCAACGTGCTCGCCTGGCCCTTGGCGTGGCTGGCCATGCGAAGCTGGCTCGATAGCTTCGATCAGCGCATCGCCTTAGGCCCGACCTATTTTATCGCCGCCACTGTGCTTGCCCTGATCATCGCCGTGGCCACGGTCGCCGGCCAAGCCTTCGCCGTCGCACGCGCAGAACCCGCCAAGGCTCTGCGTCATGCGTAAACTTGCAAAATCTGCAGAAGCGTCTTGTGCGTCTACTGTCTTGCCATCGGCAGGCTGCCCCACGAGTGGCGCCGTGATTGGCGCCTCGGCCCGTCGAACGCGTCAAACCTTAGGCGGCGCCGTTTTCGGGATCCTTGCTAGCGTGGCGTTGGTCGTCCCATGCGATGCCGAAAATCTGCGAGAGGCGCTCAAGTCCGCCTATGAAACTAGTCCAACCCTCGCGAGCCAACGCGATCAACAGCGCGCCCTGGATGAGACCTATGTCCAGGCCAAGTCTGGATGGCGGGCTACAGCGGGGGCCTTAGTCCAGGGACAATATGAGCGCGAGCCCAACAGCGTCACCCAGCTTTCCGCCGGCTCCAGCGCCGGCAGCTATGGGTATGGCGCACTCAATCTCACGCAGCCGATTTACACTGGCGGGCGGATACTCTGGGCCGTGCGCGCCGCAGAGGCGGCGGTGGCCGCAGGCCGACAGGACCTTCGCGCCGTAGAGGCGCAAGTTTTTTACGCTGTGATTAAAAGTTATCTGGATGTCCTACGTGACCAGGAGGTTCTAAAGGTCCGCCAGAGCGATATGGCCACCCTGGAGCGCGAGGCGGGGGAAGCCAAGGCCAAGTTTGATCTCGGCCAGGTGACGCGAACAGACGTCGCCCAAGCACAGGCGCAACTGGAGTCAGCCAGGGCGGCCCTGGCGGAGGCGACCGGCCAACTCGACATCAGTCGGGCTGAATATGTTGCAGCGGTTGGCCATCCTCCCGACAAGCTCACCGACACCGCCGTTCTGCCCGGCCTGCCCGCGTCCATTGGCGAGGCCCTTGACCTCGCCGAAGCCGGGAACCCGCTGCTTTTGCAGAGCAAGGAACAGGCGCGGTCCTCCAAGGCCCTGATCGCCGCGGCCAAAGCGGGCTATCGCCCGACCGTCTCGTTACAAGGTTCTTTCGGCTACATCGGGCCAGTCGCGCCGCTCAACTTCCGCGACTATGGGCAGGATGTCACCGGCGGCGTCATCCTCTCCGTGCCCATTCTGACTGGCGGCGTCGTAAAGTCTCAGGTGCGGCAGGCTACGGCCAAGAATGGCAGCGACGAGATCATGATCGAGGCGACGCGACGCGAGATCATCCAGAGTGTCGCGCAGGCTTGGAGCCAGCTGGAGTCAAATCGCCTCGCCGCCAAGGCCGCGAAGGCCCAAGTGGACGCCGCTGATCTGGCGCTTCGCGGCAATCAGTCCGAATACGCCTATGGTTTGCGAACGACCCTCGATGTGCTGATCGCCGACCAGAACTTACGCGCCGCCCAATCCTCCCTAGCCGTTAGCCGGCACGACGCCCTCTTGGCCGAGGCCTTTGTGCTCGATGTGGTCGGTCGTCTAGAAGCGGCGAACCTGCTTCCGCAAGAGACGCCCTATGATCCGCGCACCAATTTTGACCGGGTGAAGAACGCCGGCGGTTTTCCCTGGGATGGGGCGGTCAAGGCCCTTGACGCGTTCGGAGCGCCGAGCCCGTAAACGCGGCGATATAAGGATAGTTGAGGTCGGAAGGGTTTCTAGCGCCGACGTTTCGAGCGAGGGAAAACCCCGACCCGACATCCACCATTATTGCGTAGAATCCTCGATCCCGACGCCAGTTGATTATCTCCCGGTCGAAGACAAGCCAAAGGACGTCATGACGGCCAAAGCTGGCGCCATGATGCTTTGGGGCATGAGACGGCGTCGATTTTCTAAGACGGTCAGGGGCCGTGGCTAAGCGGCGCCGTGCGGCTGCGCGTCGCTTGTAAGGGCGGCGACAACCGCTTGCGTTTACCTTAGGCCGCCGCCGCCTCGGCCTTCAAACTCTGCATGTCGATGACGAAGCGGTACCTGACATCGCTCTTCAGCATGCGCTCGTAAGCCTTCTCGATATACTGGATGGGGATGATTTCGATATCGGAGACGACGCCCTTTTCAGCGCAGAAATCGAGCATCTCCTGCGTCTCGGGTATCCCGCCGATCATAGAGCCCGCAAGAGTGCGACGCTTCATCAGGAGCGGGAAGACCGACGGGCTCTTGTGCGGTTCAGCGGGAGCTCCCACCAGCACCATGGCGCCATTGAGCGCCAGGGCGGCAAGGTATGGGTCGAGATCCAAGGGGACTGCGACGGTGTTGATGATAAGGTCAAATGCACCCCTAACAGCCTTCATGGCTGCACGATCGCTCGAAATCACGACCTGAGCAGCGCCCAGGCGCTTGGCGTCCTCCTCTTTTCCAGGTGACGTTGTAAAGAGCGTCACCTCGGCGCCCATGGCGTGAGCGAGCTTCAGCGCCATGTGTCCGAGGCCGCCGAGGCCGACCACGCCGACCTTTTGGCCGGGCTGGACATTCCAATGACGGAGCGGGGAGTAGGTCGTGATGCCGGCGCACAAAAGCGGCGCGGCGGCGGCCGGATCAAGGCCGTCCGGCACGCGCAACACGAATTCCTCACGAACGACGATTTTGTCTGAGTAGCCGCCGTAGGTGTTCTCGCCGGTCTCTTGTGTCGGCCCGTTGTACGTGCCGGTGTTCCCTTTCTCGCAATACTGTTCGAGCCCCGCCTTGCATGGTGTGCAAACCTGACAACTGTCGACCATACAGCCGACGCCGACGACATCGCCCGCTTTGAATTTTTTCACGTCAACGCCAACGGACGTCACTCGGCCGATAATCTCGTGGCCGGGCACGCACGGGTAAAGCACCCCGCCCCATTCGCCGCGCGCGGTGTGCAGATCCGAATGGCAGACGCCGCAGAAGAGAATCTCAATGCAAACGTCGTGTGCTTCGGGGTCACGGCGCTCAAAGCTGAAGGGCGCAAGGGGCGTAGCGGCGGATTGGGCGGCGTAGGCGTTGGCTTTCATCAGAGACTTCCGGGGACTGAGACCATAGTGGGGCAAGATAGCGCGTATGGGAGGGAGATGGGGGCCATGCGCGAAAAGATCAGTCCTTGACGGCCCGTGCGTGGGAAACGCCCAAACGGGCCGCGTGGCCTTTGGCGCAGCACCGGTTGTCCGCAGGTGGTTTGTTCGCTTTCGGCGGCGGCACTGCCTGACGTCGCGCGGGGCCTAGGCCGCCGCCGTTTGGCGCAATCGCTCCGCTGAAGTCGTCCTGTTCACGGAGTTGGCGAACTTCGCTGCCGCGCGGCTCAGGGGCAGGACGAGCCCCGCTAACCGGCGCCATCGGATGCTGAATAAGGATTGCCGGAGAACCGTCGCAAAGCCTCAAAATCTACCTTGGCCAGCGGTCGCAAGGCGCCGATCAGCGCCCTGGTCTCCTCAGTCGCCTCTTGTAAGGCGAGGAAGGCAGATTCACGGCTTGCTAGAAGACCCCCGAGGCGCTGCTCCAGCGCGCCCGTTTTGGGATGCTCGGGCGTCAGGTCAACGCGTTCGGCCCGTGCTGCCGCTATCTCAGCGCTGGTTTCGGAGACCCCTTCGACCGCGAGGGTCGCCTGCACCATCAGGACGTGAATACGGATACGGATCTCCGCTTCACGTAGGTCATAAAGCGCTCCGCGATTGCGTTCATAAGTCTCCACTTCTCGTCGGGCGGCGCGGACCAGGCGAAGGGTGAACGGTCCGTAGGGCTCTCCACGAAGGCGGGCATGACCGGCGATCGTGATGATGGTCTCTAACGCCGACAGCACCTCGCCGAACAGCAGCGCCGCGGCGCGTTCCCGTTCGCGCCGGCGAACGAAACCTTCAAGCTGCGTGGCCACGAACCCACCGAGCGTCGCCAGCACCGCACCGATGACCACCGCCCACAGCGTTTCCCCAGGGGGCTCGAAATGGACGTGCACTGCATGGGTTCCTGAAAGCTAGGTATGAGGTTACTGCACGGGTTGCACACTACAAGCGATATGCCAGTTCGCGATTAAATCCTTTCGCCCGTCTAAAAGCGCGCTCCGTCCACTGAAATCGTCAGACCAAATGACCATCCCACCAAGCTCTCGCCGTCGTTTGCATAGAAAAGATGGCGTTCGCAGCCTTGGCTACGGGACAAATCGGCGGGCGAGAACAGACCCGCTTAAATGGTCGGCCTCCGTGCCGACGCCTCGTAAGACCTCAAGCCAGACCTGCGGCGATCGGTCCTGCCGCGCCGCTCAAGGCCGACCTCAAAATCGGATGCCCGAGGTTTAGAACGGTTAAAGCGCGTGACGGCAGCCAAAAAGCCTGCCCTCGAATAGACTTGCCCTTGGCGACGTCCACCTCTGACATTTTGGTAAGTGCCTGCACTGAAAGAAAAATCCAGCGATCGACCTTAGAGGCCCGGCCCGTCGGCCCAAAATCCTAAGCGCTGCTGAGCGGTCACGCCCGCCCATAGCCAATACCTAAGCTCCAGCCTTGCGCTGCTCGGCGGCGGCCGGATTTGGGCCATGGCATCGCTCAACGGTCACGCGCCCGCTGGATCGCCTATGGCCGCCCTGCATCTTCGAGAGCATCATCGATTCGGAAGTCGTGGCCGCGCTCGTCCCGAAGTTCGCCGCGGGCGAATTGAGAACGCAGCGTCGCCTGGGAACTAGGCGATCATGGCATTTCTCGTCTGGCCGCTAGATCCGAAACGACCGACAATACCTCGTTTTGTCCCATCCACGGCGCACGCCGGCCTAGATCCCGCCCTCGACGCATGGCTTGTCGACGGTGGATGTCATGTCTGAACTGATCATCGCTGCGACCAATATGGCCGATTGCGCCCCGGAGGCGAACCAAAATCCTGGAGCAATACAGCCCCATGGCTATCTCTTCGTCCTCGACGCCAACCGTATGGTGATCGCCGTCAGTGAGAACATAGCCTTCGCTTTGGATCTTACGCCGTCGGCCATGGTCGACCGTCCGATTGACCACTTTCTCCGCTCTCGGACAGCTGAATCGCTGGAGCGCCTTCTCACCTCCCCTGAGTGGGACATGCCGATCCATGTGGCGCTTCGCCATCCGGATCGATTAACGGCGCTGGACTGCGTCGTCACGATGAACGACGACGTCATGTTTTTGGAGCTTGAGGCGTCAACGTCCGCCGAGCGCGCGTCGAACCTATTCAGCGAGGTTCGAACGGGGATGGAGCGGATCAGGCACAGCGCGTCCGTCGAGGAAGCCTTTCAGACCCTCGCCAACGAAGTTCGCCATTTATCCGGCTACGACCGCGTGATGGTGTACAGCTTCGATGCGGACTGGAACGGCCAGGTCATCGCGGAAGCGCGCCGACCCGCCATGCCCTCTCACCTTGGGCATGCGTTTCCAGGTTCAGACTTTACAGCGCAGGCCAGGGCGCTTTACGAGCGCAATTTGGTGCGGATCATTCCGGACGCGCACTATTGCCCATCGGCGATCACGCCGCCGCGGCGTCCGTCCAGCGGTTTGCCGTTCGACCTTAGCACGGTGTCCCTGCGCAGCGCCTCGCCCGCTTACCTCGGATATCTCACCAGTATAGGCGTTGCGGCGGCGATATCGGTTTCGATCATCAAAGACAACCGGCTCTGGGGACTGGTCGCTTGCCACCATGCGAACTCTCGCATCCTACCGCAAAGCGTCCTGCAAGCCTGCAAACTGCTCGCGCAAGCCGCCGCCTGGTACCTCGATGGGAACGAACGCGACGCAGCGGCGCTCAGTCTGGCCGCCGTCCGCCGCCTCGCGTCGGATTTGGAGACGAAAGAGCATCACGCCTTCAGGGACCGTTTGACGTCCATCGCCGCGCCCCTGCTTGCGACGGCCAGGTCCGAAGGCTTAGCGATCATCGACGCCGACGAAGTCTGGGCGATTGGCCTTCATCCAACCGTCGATGAGATGAAGGCCCTCGCGGTTTGGCTTTCGGCGAGCGGCCAGGACGGCGTCACCGCAGACGACCTGTCCCGGCTTTATCCGCCGGCTATGGGGTTCAAGCCGGTCGCCAGCGGAATCGTCGCCCGGCGGCTCGGCGCCAGTTGGCTGGTCTGGTTCCGCGCGGAGTGGCCGCATACGCTCACGTGGGCCGGCAAGCCCGACGAGGCCCTTCTGTGTCGCCCAGTGACCGGGCTAATCAACCCGCGCCGATCCTTCGACGCATGCCGCCAGACGATCCACGGCAAGTCCGCCCCGTGGACCATGGCCGACCTAGCCGTCGTCGATGAAGTCCAGGCGATCGTGCTACGAGCCAAGATATCCGATGTAGAGGACATAACCGCGTTCAGGACCCAGCAGGAGGCCCTGCGCACCAGCGAAGAGACCTTCCGCCAAGCGATGCAGCTCGCGGTGATTGGCAAGGGCTTGGCCGACCTAGACGGGCGCTGGATCAACGTCAACGACGCCCTTTGCAATCTGCTCGGCTATGACGAAGAAACGCTCTTGGCGAATGATTTGGTTTCGGTCACTCATCCCGATGATCAGCACTTAGCTGAAAGCTTAGCAGAACAGGTCCTAACCGGCGATCGTAAGTTTTACCGTATAGAAAAACGCCTTATGCATCAAGATGGGCGTTCCATTCCTGTTGAAGTAGGATCAACACTTATTCGGAATTCTGACGGATCGCCAAAATATTTTCTAATCGAGGTTCTTGACCTGACCGCAATTAAAGAGGTCGATCGAGTCAAGAGCGAATTCATCTCGACGGTGAGCCACGAATTAAGGACGCCGCTAACCGCGATCCGCGGTTCACTGGGGCTGATCCTGTCTGCATTTTCAAGCCAACTTCCGCCGGTCGTGCACGAGCTAATCGGAATCGCTCATAATAACAGCGATCGGTTGATCCTCCTGATCAACGACATTCTCGACCTCGATAAGATGACCGCTGGGCAGATGCGGCTCGACCTAAGCGCCCAGAACCTCGGCGAATTGACCGAGCAGGCCGTCACGGCGAACCGCAGTTACGCTGACCATATCGCCATCAACCTTGTGATCGAGACGGTCGATCCGCCAATCGAGGTCTTGCTGGACCCGGACCGCTACGTCCAGATCCTGTCCAATCTTATCTCGAACGCGGTCAAATTTTCGCGCGACGGGCGTGTTGTCGAGGTGCGTATCCAGAAGCTTGGCGCAGCCGCAAGGATTTCGGTGATCGACCACGGCCAGGGAATTCCCGACGAGTTCAAAGACAGGATATTCGGCAAGTTCGCTCAACAAGACGGCTCAGCCAGCCGCGCTCGGGGCGGGACAGGTTTGGGGTTGCACATCACCCGACAGCTCGTAGAGCAGATGGGCGGCGCCATTGGCTTCGAGACAGAGATCGGCCATGGAACGACATTCTGGGTTGAATTTCCCCTTGGTGTCCGAAAGCCATCGGTTGAGAACGCAGAGCTTGAACTTGCCGACGCAGCATTTGAAAATATCGGATTGCCGGAAATCCTCTACGTCGAGAACGACCGCCAACTCGTGAATTTCGTGAAAGTCGCCGTGGCTGGAAAGGCCAACGTCGTGGTCGCCCAGACCCTACGCCGCGCCCGCGCCCGACTTCGCGAAAAACCCTATGATCTCATCTTGCTTGACCTCATCCTGCCTGACGGATCCGGCCTAAGCCTCTTTGATAGCGAAGATCGCAGGCTGTTATCGGCGCCCGTCGTCATCCTGGCCGCCGAAGCCCCGCTCGTCATCGATTACCCCGAAGTGGTGTTGGTGATGGTGAAATCGCGGATATCGGAAACGGAGATGATCAAACGCGTCCTCAGCTTGCTGAAGAACCCTCATGAGGCCGACGATGAAAAAGCCACTCCGTGATATCCTCATCGTCGACGACGAAGCAGACCTGTTGCGTCTCGCGCAGCTCTGTCTGGAGACCCTCGGCGGTTTTCATGTCGCGTCCGCCGCTACTGGCCGTCAGGCGCTTGACTGCGCTTTCGCCAACCCTCCAGACCTCGTCCTTTTGGACGTCATGATGCCGGTCATGGACGGCCCGACGACCCTCGCCGCCTTCCGAGCGGACGCCCGCTTGAAAGGCGTTCCTGTGATCTTCATGACCGCGCGCGTGCGCGCTATTGAAGTAGACGACTATCTGGCCATGGGCGCTGATGGCGTTATCGCCAAGCCCTACGCAGCTGACGACCTCCTCCGGCAGATCAGAGAAATCTGGGATCGGTTCCATGCCGACGCCGTCTGAAGACGATTTCGCCGCAGAATTGGTCGAAATCCGAAGAAGTTTCATGGGTTCCGTCGAAGCGCGCATGGTGCGCCTGCGTGAATTGCTTACAGCATCGGACACCGCAGGATGGACCCTCGAGGCGGAGGAGGAGGCCCGCGGAATCGCCCACAAGCTAGCGGGCTCGTGCGGGAGCTTTGGCTTTGCTGCTGTCGGAGATGCCGCCTTGAGGCTTGAAGAGAAGCTGATCGACGCTAAAGCGGCGTCTCAAACATTTCTTAGTCGTGACATAATCCATCTGATCGCCCTATTCACTCAATCGGAATAATCCCTTCCAAATTCTCTTGAGCAAATTAGGTAGTTTTACGTAAAATTAAGGCCCTTCTTAATTCTCCTGCGTTACCAATTTCTTTGTCGAATATTCAGACATTTGCGGCGTTAATTACGCATGTGATTGATAAGGCAAGCTCCAATGTCAATAATCTCAGGCCTGGACCAAAACCCAACAAAGATTCTGATCGTGGAAGACGACAGTGATGTCGCCGATCTCGTCAGCGTAATCCTGCGCCGACGGAGATTCGAGACGATCATCGCGAATGATGGAGAGGCGGGATTGGCGAGCGCCATCCGCAACCGGCCGGACGGCATCCTATTGGACTTGAACATGCCGCAGATGGGCGGCTTCGCCTTCTTGAAGTTTCGAGCGCACTTCGAGGAACTGAAGGCCACGCCGATAATCGTCCTCACGGCGAGCCGTCAGCTCGAGGATGTCGAGCGCGCCATGTCGATGGGAGCTGTTGGCTATGTCGCCAAACCCGTCCAGATCTCCGCATTGCTCGAGCGCCTTGAGAAGCATATTCCCTCGCCGCTCGTGGCTCCTTGGCAGACCACCGTCGTCTCCTGGGCGACGCAAGCCAAAGCCGCAAGGCGTCAGTCGTAGAACGTCAGCACGTCGTCCGCTTAACCAATTAGCAGGAACGTTTGCCCGACCTGAAAATTAAAGCGCGTCATCAATACTGACGTCTCGTGTGAAACTAATACCGCTTCCTCGAACATTACTCTGATCGTTCACTGGCGCGTCTAGATCTCGTCCGCGTACGCTGCCGTGATCCTGACTTGCTTCTGCAAAGCTCGGCCCAAAACAGGGGCAGCAGGAAACAAAGGCAGTGAATAACCTTGGCGATCCCGGCAGGGCTCGAACCTGCAACCCCATGCTTATACCGCTTCCCAGAATTTTTGACTCGGGAGGGATTCCATTGGGTTGATTCTGGTGATTCATGGCTGAGCATGGTGGAGGTGAACCATGCCGTCCTTGTCGATCCGGACTGATTTGAGTTCTTTGGAGCTGCGCCGGCTGGCGCGCGGCGAGCGCGACGCTCGGGTCTCCCGTCGGTTACTGGCGATCGCCAATGCGCTGGACGGGATGAGCCGGGCTGAGGCGGCCAGGCTTGCCGGTATGGATCGGCAAACGCTTCGAGATTGGGTGGTCCGCTACAACCAAGCTGGAGTTGAAGGCTTGTCTGATCGCTGGGGCTCCGGACGTCCTCCTGCGGTCAGTGATGGCGAGCTGGCCGTTGTGAAGTTCAAGATCCTGGAGGCGGCGTGCCGCTCCGGCGACGCCGCGCCGCCCTTGCGCATTATAGACGTCGCGGACCTGATCGAGGCGCGTACGGGGGTGCGCTACAGCATCTCGGGCGCTCATCGCCTGATGAAGACGCTGGACTTGTCCTATCAGAAGACGCGCCCGAGCCATCCGAAGGCGGATCCTGCGGCGCGCGCCCTTTTTAAAAACGTATGGCCCGCCCCGTCCGCAAGGGTGTTGTTCGTGTGGCGTGATCGGTCTGCATCAACGTATCCGGTCTCAGGGTCGAGCCCTGGCCAAGATGGATATCCGCGCGTCCCAGGTCCTCATAAAAGCCTCGGCGTCCAGCGCCGCATTTAAAACCAGGATCTTCAGGCCGCCGGTCTGACCATTTACGCCATCTGTCCTTCACCTCTCGCAGACATCAGCGCGGCCAAGCCCCGATGGGCTCCGCCGCAAGGTTGTATCCATCAGGCTTCCATGACGGCGCCCTGATCGAAGTTGCTTTCATGGCGCAACACCGCCCAGATGATCCGCGCCAGCTTGGCCGCCAGCGCCACGACCACGACATTGGGATGGCTACGGGTGAGCATGTCCCTGAGCCACGCACCCATCCTCGTGGGCTTGGCTGCGATATGCGGCATCGCCGCCCGGGCGCCGTGGATCAGCTGCTTGCGCAGGTACCGGTTCCCTCGTTTGCTGATGCCGAGCATCTTAGTCTTGCCACCCGTGGAGTGCTGGCGGGGCGTCAGGCCGAGCCAGGATGCGAGGTCACGGCCGCGGGCGAAGGCGCTGGCGTCGCCGACGGCAGCCAACAGCGCCGTGGCGTTGATCACGCCGACGCCAGGGATTCCCGACAACCGACGCGCTTGAGCGTCTTCCCGCGCGACGGCGGCGAACTCCTCGTCGTAGGCCTTGATCCGACGATCCAAGTCGGCGCACTCCGCGAGCAGATCCTGCACCAACGCCTGGATGCGGGAGCTTATTGCGAGGCCCGCAAGGCCGATCTCCTTGAGGCGCCGCATCAGCAGGATCCGCCCCTTCGGCATGATGATCCCGCGTTCGAGTAGAACCGCGCGCAATTGGTTGATCAGCGCCGTACGGGCCAGCACCAGACGTTCGCGCCCCCGATGCAGTACCTGAAGATCGAGCTGGGCCTCGCTCTTCAGCGACACGAACCGCATCGTCGGCCTGGTGGCCGCTTCGGCGATCGCTTCGGCGTCTCGATCGTCGGTCTTCTGCGCCTTCACATAGGGCTGAACATATTCCGGCGACATCAACCGCACTTGGTGGCCCTGGGCTTCGAAGGTGCGCCCCAGGAAGTGCGCGCCGCAGCACGCTTCCATCGCGATCACGCAGGGCGGCAAGGCCGCCGTGAAGGCGACCACGCCCTCTCGGGTCATCTTCCGGCGCGTGACAATGGCGCCAGTCGCGTCCTGGCCGGCCAGGCTGCAGCTGTTCTTGCCGAGATCGATTCCGAGCACGGCGATTGGGGTCTTGGTCATCGGTCCTCTCCTCCAGATTCGACGTCATCATGACGCCGGAAGTGAGGGGCGGGCCATTCCATAAAGGCTCCCGAAGCGACTGAAGCGGATCGCGCGTGACCACGCCCGAGGCCGAAAGGTGGAGCTTTGGTATCAGGACGAAGCCCGCGTGGGCCAGGTTGGCCGAACGGGCCGGGTATGGTTCGAGCG
>Ga0209208_10003060_pt1 | contig 24052 bp, 27 predicted proteins | sample S1TSphfallax_3_FD_187694 | JGI IMG/M metagenome (GOLD analysis project Ga0209208, IMG submission 187694) | Host-associated microbial communities from peat moss isolated from Minnesota, USA - S1T2_Fd - Sphagnum fallax MG (SPAdes) (version 2) | ecosystem: Host-associated > Plants > Peat moss >...
CCCCCCCCCCCCCCCCCCCTCAAAAAGAAAAAAAAAAAACACTAATTTCTGTAGTAGCATGTATTATGTTTTTGGTGGCTCATAAAAATGTTTTTTTTTGGGAAGAAAATATTTTTCAATCTCATGTTATTAAGTAACTCAATCAAGGGTTAAGGTTTTTTTGGGGGCAAAAAAGGCAAAAAAGTTGCCATATTTGAGGGAAAAAAAGGAGTAAAATTAGCTAGATTTAAATCAAAGCTTTTAGCACATTGCCAGAATATAGGGGTCGGTATTACCCCTTTAAAATAAATTAAAACAATAAATAATCTATTTCCCCAACCCCTCCTCTCCCTTACCCCACCCCCCAAGACCTGTAGCCAAATTTGGCTAAACTCTTCTTGTCAATTCTCCTACCTACCAACCTACCTACCTACCTACCTACCTCACAAAATTGGAAAAATTTAGAAATAAAAAAAAAATCTACTTTCCTTTATGACATATAGCCAAATTTGGCTAAATCCTCTTGTGGATGATCGCCAGTCCACCTACCTAGTACCAAACTCACAAAACCTGAAATGTTTTGAAAAGAAAAACCCCTTCTCTTGAACAAACGGAAAGAAAAAGAAAGAAAGAAAAGAAAGAAAAACACAACCCCACTTCTTCTCTTCTTCTTCTTCGTCTTCTTCGTCTTCTTCTTCTGTCCCCACTTCTGTACTTTGGTCCCCTCTTTCTCCTCTTCTTCTGTCCCCACTTCTGTACTTTGCTCCTCTGTTTCTTTCTTCGTACCAGGACGACTGCCACTCCCTCTCCCTCCTGTCCCTCTTCTGTCTGTCTGTCTCTCTCTTACACGCAAGGCAGCCAGGATCAGGATCCAGAAGTATCACAGAAAGAGTGGGGGAAGAGAGCAAGAGAGAGAGGGCTTCATCTGTGTCTCTCTCTTGTGTTTATTTAAACTCCAGATTCACTTCCATACTGTGTTTGAGATTCAAGGCTAATTACAGAAAGACAATAATCTGTTGTTGAGTTGGTTGGTAGGGTGTTTTTTGTTCTTCTTCTCTTTCTCAACTACTTACAAAGCTTTGATTGTTGGTTTTCTGTTGTTGTTGTTGTTGTTGTTGAAGAAGAAGAAGAAGAAAGAAGAAGGACTAGCAGAAGATTATCTAAAACAAGCAAGGAAAGAAAGAGCTCCCTTCTCTCTCCTCACTTGTTCGGTTCTTTGTGTGTTGGGGGTTTTTCTTTTGGGGTTTCTTGAAGAAGAGAGAGCTTGTGAGATCTGATTGTGTTGATGAGACCTCTACAACTTTGAACTTTGTGTGTTTGTTGGGTTGTGTTGGGTTCTTTTCTTTTCTTGAAGAGCAGCAGGTGCATGTGAGATTTGAGTGTTGTTGAGACGAGAGCATCCATTCCTTTACGTGTTGGGGTTTGTTCTTTCCTTGAAGAGAGAGGAGGAGCATGTGAGATCTGAGTATTGAGACCAGAGAACCCGTTGTTTGTTTTTTCTTTCCTTGAAGAAGAGCATGTGAGATTTGGGTTTTGGAGAGTGTTGAAGAGGAGAGATAGAGACAGAGACAGAGAGAGCTCCATCCAGTTAGTTCACTGCTTTGTTTTTGAGCTAGTTCGCAAAGGAAGGTTGAGGGCTCTTTCTGTGTTTGAAGTTGGAAGACTGTCTGTTTGTTTGTTGGTGGGTACTAAAGGTTTTCTTTTGGAGAAAGAGAGAGAGAGAGAGATCGCGAGAGACAGACAGAGAGTGTGTGCGCGCGTGTTTTTTTGGGAGATTTGAGATTGTGAGAAGCATCAAATCTATCGCGAGAGGTTGTTGGAATAGTATTGAGAAAACAAGAGGAGAGTTGCTGCCCAAGCACAGAGTGTGTGTGCAAGAGGAGTGTGCGTCAAACGAATTAGGACCTGTGGGTGAGTGAAGAACATCAAGAGCAGGTCCAAGCTGCTGCTGCAGAGTTCAAGAAGATGGGAGCTCGTCGGAGCAGCTGCTACTACGGTGCCGGTCGTTTGACGCCGCTGTGTACTCATTCGCTTTCAGAGCAACTGCTGGATTTGCCCTCCGAAGCTTCTCCTGCTGCTGCTCATCCAAACGAGAAGATGACATCGCAGCAGATGAGGGCCCATGAGCAGGAAGCGTTGGAATTCGTGCTGGAGCTTGCAGGTCCTTGTCGTCTACCCATGACCAGCTCCATTCCAGCGGAATCTCCTCTTCCTCCTCCTCATCATCAGAACACTCTGAGCAAAACCACCAGCGGCGACACTTGCTCTTCTCCTTCTTCTGCGTTTGTGCGCGCGGATGATCTGCCGTTGCCCTTGTTTGTGGTCGACTCCCGCATGTGTTGTGTGTTGTGGAACAAGTGAGTTGGCAACAAAGCAAACAAACAAACAAACAGAACGCTTGCTTGGATCTCTCTCAATTGCAACAAGAGAAAAAAAGTCAGAGAAATTACATACACAAGTCTTGTTGCGAGGATGTTGTCTGAAAGTGTGCTGATTTTTGGGTTTCTCTACTGGATGGGTTTTGCAGAAGAGCAGCTGATCTCAGTGGCTGGTTGGAGCCTGATGTGCTCAACATGTCTGATTTTGGGTGCACAATCTTTAGCCCAGAGTTATCAACCAACAGCAGGGAGTTTGAGGATTTGCTCAAGACAACGGCAGCTGCTTCTGCTTCTCCTTCATCATCTTCAGGAGAGATATGGAAAATGAAGACCAAGTGGGGACAGGAGTTGAGGGTTGTCCTACTCACCAGCTTGTACACTGACGCAGCAGGTCTTGTCTGTGGCACCATGTGTGCCATCATGCCTCTCACTGCTCCTGCTGCTGCTCCTGGATTGCACCTTGATTGTGACATCCCTCCTTTGGATGATGTGCAAGACATTGACACTGAAGAAGGTTTTCTTCTGCTCACCTTCTTCTATTTTTTGCTTGCTTGCTTGCATGGTTCTCTCTCCTCCATTTGTCAATATGATTTTTATTTTTTTGCGTTCGACCAACAACAATCCATTTTACTGTTTTTTTTGTTTGTCCCTTGTCCATCAATGTCCATGAAAACCTTTCTTGCTGATAGTGGTACAATGGCTTATGCTATCTTCCCTTGCTGTTGGGGAAATGCTGTAAGCAGTTTCAGATCAATGGAAAACTTCGTTGCAACTGCACATGCTTTGTATGGAATGATCAACCAATGTGATGTGATGTCTTCTGTTCCTGAAATCGAGTTTTTGTGTTGTGCAGAGGAACAGCTCTATTGTGGTGATGAGAGTCCAAGGGGCAGTGAGGAAGAGGAGGAGGAAGAGGGCTTAGTGCCACCTGAACAACCACTGTCCCCATCCTCAGATGGTGGGATTGATGGGCTTGAAATGTTCTGCGATCCTGGGAGGACAGCTCTCCATGGATCTTCTGTTTGTTCACAAGGTATGGAACAATGACAATGATCCTTACCACACTCCCTCCTCCGTACTTGATATGGAAGCTTGATAGGTATACACATCTGGAGATAGATAAAAGCCATGGCTTTTTCCAGTGTGTCTGTCAGTCTGTCTTCCACTGTAGGCTGAGTGGAGAACATCTCCTTGCACACAAATTCTTATCACCGCTCAGAAGGTGGCTGCTGCACCTCCTAACACCGCCAGTAGCAACTGTATATATAGCTTCTCAAACCTCAGTTGTGGGTTTACAGATTGGTGCAAGAGTGAGCAAGGTGCAGAGATTTCACCTGGTTCAGGGAGTGGAGAGCGTGCAATGAGTGGTTCAACCAGTAGCAAGGTTATGGTGGTTGACCCTCGAGCCAGTGGAAGAAAATCACTCACTCTCATGCTTGAGCGCTGTGGGATGGAGGTATTTAATTTGTTATCTTCTCTTTTGAATCTTTTTCTTATTGTTTCCCCCTGGCATGATGAATATCTCTGGAGCCGAGCTCTGTTTTGCATAATGCAGATTGCTGCAAAATGTAGCAGTTCCTGGAGAGTTTTGGGTGCTAATCTCCTGGATTGCTGGTCTAGTACTGGTTGGTGCATATGGGCTTTTTGCTACTTTTCTTCCTCTCATTCATAATCACAACCGAAAATTGTGCAGGTGGCTGGTGCATGCAGCTCAAAGGAGGCCTTGTGGCGGTTTGAGCAGAGCTTGCTGGAGCCTGAAGGCTTTTCAATAATTTTCATGGATCTGGCTGTTGCATGTGTGGATAATTATGCTGCTGTGCATGAAATAAGGCAGATGGAGCATACGGAGTTTGGAAGCTCAAGCTTTACTCCCCAAGTTCTCATTGTTGCAGTTACTGACCTTGATAGGTATGTACACGTGTCCCCCTTTGAAGAAAGCTCAGTAAGTAACATGGTTTGCACAGTATGATCCTGTACATGATATACATGCATTCTTCTTGAGCATGTGGGCAACAAACACATGGGCTGCTGCTTTTGGCAGTGTGGGGTTTGTGATGTTGAGTAGTAGTACCCTCGATTGGGTTTGCACTGAAACAGCAACTGGGGTGATGGGCAATGTACACAGGTGGGATTTAGCAAACATGGAAGAAGGTATACAAATGGGGGTGGAGATGGGGATTGATGCAATCATCAGTCGGCCAACAAGAGTGCAACAACTGCGAGACACTTTGAGTGACTTGGGTGTGAACTCTGAGCTTCTTGAAAAATCTCCTCGTGCTTTGACAAGATGCTGGCAGAGTCCTCTTATCTTGGCACGGTATCAATGACCCATAAGACTGAGCAACAACTTATGTTTGCATAGACAAACCCCAAGTTTTGTAGCATTTAGAGAAGTGTGAAAGCTTGAGACTTTGATGAGAGATAATAACATGCCCTTGGGTCTCCTCCAAATCTTAGTAGAAGAAATCAACCCCGAGTTGATGACAGTGTTCCCTCATAAGTGGGGGACCTGTCGAATGGCTTCTCAGGCAATCTCGAAAAAAGTTACAAGTGGAGGCTGTTCACCCACTTAGATGGTTCATGGCTCACAAGTCCAAACTCTTGGAGCTTGTGATTCTAATCAAAGGCAGAACTCTCAAGATTGTCATTCTGATGTGGCCAATGTTTTTTTCTCTTTGCTCTGTGCAAGAAGTTTCATGCACCTTTTAGCCAGGTATTGGCTAAGAGGTCTCAGCTGCTGTTCAGTGCCAAGGGATCTTGTACTTATGTGTAAGGTACTAATGTCTTGTAGTCTGGTGTGGCTGCTATTTTCAGCGCTACTAGCTGTTTCTTTCATTTGTGTGTTATTTCTTGTAATGGGAAACGAACGGTGCGATTGTAATTAGTAAATCATGACTGAGAATTTTGTTGCAAGCAGACAACAGACTTATTTTGATTACACTTTTTTTGAGGAATAAAAAGGGTGTACATTTTCCAGATATCTGAGAATTTTGTTGCTATCAGGCAGCAGGCTTATTTTTGAAGAATAAAAAGAGTGTACATCTTGCAGACAATAAACAGGATACAGAAAGATGTGAGTTTCATGTGCTTAAAACCACCACCAATTTCGCTGTGTTTGATATCATGCTGTTTTTGAATCTATATATGCTATATATGCTGCATCATCTCACCGATGAAGAGATGAAGCCCATCTTCTACCTGTGCTGGAATGGAGCCCATGACACTACCATTTAGACAAAGTTCCAACATACTATTGCACATCACCAATGCATTAAACTGAGGGAAAAGTTTCAGTACCTGTTTAACTCTTTCTTGAAAATTGCATGGAACAATTCCTTTTAAAAGTGTTGATAGTATTAGTCCACCTGCTTCCCTCCTACTTTTGTTTCAAACACTCTTGGACAATTTATGCCAAAAACTTAAAACTACAATATCACAAAGGAACAGGGACTTGCATGATATGGCTTCATAGTGCCTCTTTGTGCTCAAATGCTCATGCCAAGAATTGTTTAGAGTTGAATCCAGAGACAGAATTTATTCCTTTTCGCTTGCCACAAATTCATTCCCCCTAAGGGGGCCCTTTGTACAGACCACAAAATCATGTGCTCCAGTCAGTGGAAAGTTCTATTGCACAATGGACAAAAAACACCAAAAGCAAGCAACTGAGAAAATTTCAATGTTCTTGCCCAGCACACAATCAATAATCATTCATCACTGTACTACTATAGGTGACAGTTCTAGCCAGGAGCTTTGGGGAAGAGCTCAGGGCACTCTTAAGGATTTACCTCTTTCAATGACACACTTATAGATGAGGAACCACCTGCAAGCTAATCAATTTGAACTCAGCAATGAAAATTCTTCACAAAGACTGTTGGGTCAGTCTCGCCCATCATCTCAGCAGTGTGTTTTTCCAGTGCAGGCAGACGTTACGCAACTGCACTGAGTACTGGCCATACCTATTAAAATGTTTGTCAGGGCAGGACAGAAATAATGTCTATCTATCTAACATGGCTCTTGTATGGATATGCAGCTTGTTCCTGATAGTAAGTCATCTGTGGAGGTGATGAAATGCTGCCCGGAGGGGAAGATTCTGGACTTTCTGACACCTCCATGGGTGTGGGCAAATGACACAAGAAGCTCCCTTGCAAGTGGCCATTAGGTCTGTCTGTTGGGTCTGTCCATCACAGTACCACAATTTAGAACATGACCCTATAAAGGATCCATATAGAGTATTTTGCATCCTCCTCTATCTCTCCCATCTATGACAAATAGTCCTGTCAGTTAATGTACACAGTTGCGTGCATCCATGTGTGTGTAACAATGTGTTTGACACAAATACTCACCAAACAATGTCTTGATTGATGGCCTCTTTGGCTTCCCCTTCTTCCTCAATTCAGCTGCTCCACCACAAAGTGTCAATGTTAGTCATGTTAACTTTAAACAGCGCAGCCAAACACAACCATCCTGACAGGAGATCACATAATGAATCAGCTGTTAAAGGTCTGGCATGCTCGTGCCCATCGCCCATTCCTACAACCATCTATCAAAATCTAACAGGAGCTGAGCAAAGGCACTCACCAACACCTGGAACTTGGACATCTTGGACAATCTCAAAGTTTTTGTAGGTGTACCCCACAAAATTCACATCCTTTGATGATGACAGCATCTGCAAGTGCCAAAAGTAGAGGATGAGTAGCTTTCACTTTGAGCTCTTGTCATGCCCAAGGATAAACTTGACAATCCCCATGTTATATTGATTGAAGATCACTGCTGACCAGTAAAGCTATTGCAAGGCTTTATGTGTTCACTCTGCATACTTCTCTTAAAGCACTCCCTAATATCAGCTTTGGACTTACGTGTACTACAACCCATGCTTCTTGCTGCCAGTCATACAGTAATGCAAAAAAAGTAACATATGTTCATGCAACCTTATGCTGAAACTCTCTCAAAGTATGCACAAGACAATGTGTACCTTTCTCCAAGGACCCGACTTTGCTGAAGGCTGTGTTTCAGATCCACTCTGCACAAAAATCATGATCCAAGTCAACTCAACATTTCAGCCTTTAAACTATCATATACTTTACTCTCAATTGCAGAGGCCAAACTCAGAGAGCCACTGACCACACCTAACTGAAGATGTGTGGGCAGCTCAAACAAGTTCAAAAATGAATGTTCAACAAATGAGAGAGGATACTTAGTAGGCCAACCTCTTCAAACTTTTCAAAGTTCTGGGTGTCCAGCTCATTTTTCACCTCAGGCTTGAACGCTGCTTCCATATCATACAACTTCTCCCATGGCAATCCCTTAAACCATGGATGAGCCTATGTACCCACCAAATGAGAAAAATAGGAACATCAGGAAAAATAGGGAACCCTAAAATTAGAAAAAGTCACTTGAGAAATTGTACGGAAAATTTTGAGTCTTACTGCCCAAGAGCATGAGATACACAAAAAACTGTGTGAATTGTGGAGGCCCAGGTATTTTACCTTGATCTCAGCAACCCCCCTGGTGCCAAGACGATGTTCAACATCACAGAGCAATTTACTAATGAAATCCTTGGCCTCTTTTGTAAGCTTTGCCTCTTCAGGAAACTTCAGATGAGTTCTCCAGTTGACAATCTATAATCAAACACACAGCCTGTCAATTACATGCTTATGCCCCACTCTTGGACTTCACTTCTGTGAGCATCAGTGTTCCTATCTTCTGGGGCAGACAGACACCATCTAGTTCTTTGGAGCAGGGGGATTTGCCAGAAATGCATGCAAATCTGCAGAGACCTGTCCGCAGAGATAATCAAACCATCTCAACCATGTACCAATGTCCTTTAAATTCCTTCAATAATCAAGGTCATATAATAGACTGCTCCTAAGGGCACACATCTGTGACACTTCAAGGTGCATGTCACTCAAAAAGTATCAGACCATCACCTTCATCTTCGTCATGAATGGCCATGACTAGCAATGAGTCCAAGTCATAAATTTTTGAGTGTTACTCACCTTCAACTTCATCATGAATAGCAGTGATGGGATACCATGACTCTCCATTGCCTTCATCAGCTCTGCTAGGAAGGGAGGATAAGTTTAAAATATTCAGACCAAAACATTAGGCGAACAGTTATGCAAATGTCTGCATACTTTGTTTCTGCTGGAAATCTGCATCCCAAATTTCTGTCGCAGTTCTTGAAGCAATGGGAAGACTCGGTCATGACAATGAGTCTGGTCATGAACTTATGAGTATCACTCACAAAGTGTCAGACATCAACATTCCCATGAATAGCAGTGATAAGCTGCCATGACTCTGCTGAAATTCTCAGCTCCTGATGGTGGGTATAGATGGTGTAGAACAAGCCACCCAGAATTTCAGGCAAACCTTATACAAATATCTGCATCCCTAGTTTCTGACGCATTTTCAGAAGCAACAGAAGACTCAGTCTTGATGTTACTAGCACTCAAGAGACATAGCTAATCAAGAAACTTAGCAACAAACTTGTTGCGCTGTTTTTGGTGGGAGGGTGGCATTTGCCCCAAAGAAATACAGGTTGCTCACCTTACGACATGTTGACATAGGCTCATCAGAATAAAAAGGAGGATAGCCAACCAGCATCTCGTACATAATCGCTCCAAGTGACCACCTGCAGTATCTGTATCTTAGCTTCTTCCAACAGGACAACAATTGAGTGATAATTCACAAATGATCTGTAAAAAGTAAGCTGAGAAAAGGACACAATTGAAGGACAAGAGATAATCTCCTTACCAATCACACTCCATTCCATAACCTTTCTTGAGAAGCACTTCAGGAGCAATATAGTCAGGTGTACCAACAGTAGAAAAGGCCTGCACTCATGGAATAGATTTTGTAAGTTGTGCAACACAGGCAAAGGCAGACGTGCCCTTCAATTACCCAGCCAAGATTGCAGGCAACTGACAGAAAACATGACATAATAATCCAAACGACTCATGAAAAAAGTAATCCAACATATGATACTTTCAGGTGGAAATGCAGTTCTACTTCAAATCATTGCTGGTGCCACTGAACAAAGAAAGCCAAAGGTGATTAAAGAGAGATGGGTAGTAGGAAAAATGAAAGAGACCAGCATTCGCCGGTTCCTTTGCCAATGGAGAAGTTGCTCCTGCTGAGTGCGCCTGGGTGTGGGAGAGGCAGCAGGTCTATACCGTCCAGTCGCATCAACACCATCTCTTGCAGAGTCATGAACAGGTTCACTCACTTGCAAGGCTGGCAAGTTGCTGCAGTCTAAAGGTTTACAAAGGCCGAAATCAGACAGCTTCATGTGACCATCTTTATCCAAAAGTAAATTATCTGGTTTTATGTCCCTGCCATCCAAGTCTCATTCTCCACAGTCAATGTCCATTTTGACAAATAAGTCCTAATCCTTCACTGTTGCATAATCAATATGTTGGATCCACAAGAAGCAAAAAGAGACAAGGGATGGAAGAGAAGGGTGTCAAGAGGTAACAAGAGGCACCTGTGAATATAGTTGTGCTTATGAATGGATTCAATGGCCAAAACAGCCTGCCCTACATAGAACCTGGCCTCATATTCCGTTAAAGTGTCCTTGCGCATCAGCAGTGTCATCATGTCACCACCAGGCAGATATTCCATAATCAAATACAAATACTCCTCATCTTGAAATGAACAGTACAACTTCACAATGCAGTTACTATCAACTTCGGCTAGCAGATTCCTTTCTGCCTTCACATGCTCCACCTGCTCCACTCCACATGTGCCATGGTTGTTAATTGCTACACAAAAGACCCAAGATACCATCTCTAGTGATGATGACCCAACATGCACAGCAGAGAGACAGTGCAGATGGCTTAAGCAGAAAGGTTCCACCAACCTGGCCTCTGCGGAGCATCTCAGACTTCTTCAGCTTCTTCATAGCATAAACTTGTCCTGAAACTTTCTCTCTGCATAACCTGACCTGCATATATTGACAGAACTCCCCACAATTAAGGAATAAAAGAAATCCAGACAATGTGTGTATGATAGCTGATCAGGAAAACTGTCCCTTGGTGGATCAAGAACAATGGCAGGCAGTAATCAACATTTGGAGAAGTGAAAGATGGGGTGAGAACAATGGAAAAATTTGAAGACCACTCATCAAACAGCTGAACAAAGTCAGCAAAAGAAGGGAAAAAAACCTCTCCAAATGCTCCACGTCCTATTATGGTCAGCAGCTCAAAATCATCCACCCCCATTTTATGCCGCTGCAATCGCATGTACTCCGTCTCTCTCCGTTCTAGATCTTTGAGAAGATTGTTTTGCTCCTCTTCTGTTACTTCAGCATCTGCCAGCTTGCGCTCCAATGACCACCTCCTGCAAAATTGGCAATAACCAAAAACACTGAGAGACTTTGTTGCCACATGTCATTTCAGGGTATTCATGTGCTGCACCTAAGTATCAAGAAACAAGGGGAGAAGTGAGAGAGAGAGAGAGAGAGAGAGAGAGACAATTCCCACATGTTGAAGCTCCTCCTAGCTGTCGGAGGGTTCAGCATGCATGCACCCTAAGAATTCTTCTTTGTGCGAGGTTTCTTCTTGGACTCCAGTTAGTAGTGTGTTTAGGAGATGTAAAAACATACCGTTCTTTACGCTCTTGCAGGCTCTTCATCTGTGACTTGTAATGGTTCTCGATGTACTGCTTTGCTGCTGCCACTTTCTGTCTTGTGATGCTGGACGGCAATTCCTCCGCTGCAGCATCCCTAGAGCTCTTGACACTCTCTTTCCCGCTGTCAGAACCCGCCGATCCTACTTTCATCTTTCCCGACGACCCCTTGGCCCTGTCCCGGGGCTGGAACCGATTGAACCAGCTTCTCGTTTGCTCCATCCCTTTGTGTATTCCTATCTCTCTCTCTTCACTTCTATCTCCCTAATACTCCCTACTCCCTGTTTCGTGAAAAACAAGAACACTGTAAGGAGGAGCTCTGGCATGGTCTTTGAAACGCGATCTTCCCCCTATTCCAAAAGCTCCTTTTCCTTCTCCTCCGCTTCAAGAAACTCCCGTCGCGGTCAAGCTCTAGTCTTCTGCTCCCCACTATCTATCCTACCTACCCAGATCGTCTCCCTCGCCATTGTCCACAACATCCATGCCTCCTCAGATCCTTGAAAAGCTCAGTCCCGCATCCCCTATCGCAGCACGTCACGGGCCTCAACATCTTCCCACATCTAACAAACGCCATCTCATCATCACGCCAACGAAAGGTGGTACCTCTTCCTCCTCCTCCTACTACTCCTCCTGATCATCGACAGCAAGACGACACAAACCACCACACACAAACAGCACAAGCAACAAAGCCAAGAACCACCTTATCACACCCCCAGTAGATATCTGTCGGTCGTGGTCGTCGTGTCCGCGGATTCCATCAGAGCTTCTCCGCAATTCAAGCAGCAAGAAAGAAAGAAGAGGAAGAAAAACCCGAGGAAGACGACGACGGCCAAAACTTGCCACAAAAAAATATAATAATAATTATTATTATTATAATAATAAATCTTGCGTTTGTCTCTTAAGGCTCAATCTTCCTGTTGTTGTCTACTAGTTCACAATCGCAGTTCGCACGCTTGTCAGAAAGACAAAAAGCGGTGCAAAGCCTGCCAGTGTCAGAAGAAACGAAGAAGACAGCAAAAAAGAAAAGAGCTTCTTCGCCATCGCCATAGAAGCTCCGATCCACCAAAGCTCTTTCTTCTTCGGTCTTCCCTCCCGTTGCAACCTGCCTATTTTCCTACCTACCTAGAACTCTACTGAGTTAGAACTCTACTTACCTACCTCTTTACTATGCACCCTGCCTAAGTTTCCTACCTACCAAGGCTAGAACTCCTACCTACTTACCTCTGTACTATACTACCTGCCTGATTTTCCTACCCACCAAAGCTAGAACTCTACCTACTACTTAACTCTCTACTTTAACTACCTGCCTGATTTCCTACCTACCAGAGCTAGAACTCTACCTACTACTTGCCTCCTTACTTTAACTACCTGCCTGATTTCCTACCTACCAGATCTAGAACTCTACCTACTTACCTATCTAGAGTATACTACCTGCCTGATTTTTCCTACCTACCAAACCTAGAACTCTACTTAATATTCCTCTTTACTACCATACTACCTGCCTATAATTTTCCTACCTATCAATCCTAGAACTCTACCTACTTACTTACCTCTTTATGACAACTTACCTTCATTTTCACTCTATTCAACAACCTTCCTACCTACCTACCTACCTACCTACATACCTACCTACCTACCTAATTTGTAGGTTTTTAATATATTTTATGTGCTTTTTTTCTATTTTTTTCTTTTCTTTTCTTTTCACCTTCAGGTTAATTTTTCATGCCTTGTGAATTTTAACCATTTTGATTCCTACCTACTAGTCTACCCTAATAGGTCTGTAGGTAATAGGGTAGACCAGTAGGTATACAAACCTATGCAAGTGATCTAATGCTGGGAACTTTCTTTTCTTTTTCTTTTTTTTCCTTCTTCTTTTGTTGGGGTCTTTTTTTTTCTTTTTTTTTTTATTTAAATAGCTTTTGGGGACTTTCGCAGAACCTGGGCTTGCAAAGAAAGGGGGGGGCGGGGGGGTGGTTAGGGTAGGTGTTACCAAGGGAAGGTTTTTTGTTGTGCTTTCGTCGTTGGCTCTTCTTAGTCTAGACTTAACCATGGTTTAGTCTTTCATTTGGTCCCACAATTTGAGGAATGTTGTCCTGTAGGGTAAGGACTCACATGGGGGGCCGTTTAGGGGGAATTAGGGCTTCGAGAGTAAAGAGTGGGGACTCAAAAGGAGGGGCCATTTTGGGGGAATGAGGGCTCAAAGAGTCCAAGATGGGACCCAAATTCCCAAAACGGTCTCATTCAAGGTCCCTACCTGGTGTAAAGTGTAGGGTAAAGCCCCCCAAGGTCTAGTCTTTCATTTGGTCCCACAATTTGAGGAATGCTCACTAGGTATTGTTGTCCCATAGAGTAAGGTCTTAGAAGGAGGCTGTTTTGGGGATTTAGGGCTTGGCAAGCCGAGAGTGGGATCCAAAAGGTGGCCAACTTCGGCGAATGAGAGGCCCAAAAAGTTGAACATGGGACCCAAATTCTCAAAAATGGTCCCATTACATTTTTCCAAATGATATGTGTAAGCTATTTGCTTTGTTTCACATTTTAATTTTCATTTTAAATTTCTCTCTCCCTTTCTTTCTTTTTGGCTTAAAAATGTTGGTTTTTTTCTCTCTCTTTTTTTTGGTTTGGTTTGTTTACTTATTTTCATCTTATTTGTTATACAAAAAACTTTTATACAACACTCATTATGTTGAATGTGCTTATAATATCATATCTATGACTGATGTTCAACACAAATTAATTATGAAAGCTTTTTTCTATATATATAATTTTATAATTTGTTGTCGAAATCCATGGGCATCAAACCTTCATCCTATTCAAGGCTTTTTCATTGTCCCAACCAATGGGATAACATTACAAATACAAAACATGAAGAACATTTGTTATACTTATTCTTTAACTGTTGAAATTTTGAAATATTAAAATTGTGATAACTAAAGTTTATTTTCTCAAATTAATAAAATATTTCAACATCAAACTATTGAACATTGGTCATAGGTATGGCATATAACTTTTTGTCTTTTTCAAGATTTTCAATGTAGCATGTTGATTGATTGAAAGCTTATATTTGCCTTCAAGCAATTTTCTTTTTCCTCTTTGTGTATTTGTGCAATTCCAATATGAATATGAGACATTTTGAAAAGGTGTAAAGATTTCATTTAATAAAAAACATCATTAATGCTATTGGTTGTATTTGAAATGTGTAAAAAAAAATTAATCTTGTTTTTTTTCCTATGTGTATAGGTTGGCTTTTGGTAAGCATTTTTTTCCCATCTTCTTAGCAGTTTTCTTGTCATCTAGCTATTTGGTTTATTTCAAACATTTTTTTTATGTTGTTACATGTGTCTTGAATTTGGAAGCCATTGCATGTCACACTATGACATGTTGGTTGGTTGTTGTTTTGGTTATAAATTTATTTGATGATGTGTTCACAACAAAATTATGTAATTGATTCAACTTGAATCCAAATTTTTGCACTAATTATATTGGACTAGGTTAAATTATATACTATATTTCAATTATTAAGGTAACAATTTTAAATAGTGTAAAAAAATTATAGGTTGTAAACTTTAGAAATTATTAGCTTGCAAGTTGGTAATGGGTTATAACTAGCGTTGGGCAATTTTCATGAAGACCTTCGATTTTCACAAGGAGAGTCAATTGTACCACCAAAGGTGATAATGGGTTTGAAAATTGAACCGACAATTCTCACCCAAGTGAAAACCAATTTTTTAAAAATTTAAGAAAATCAAATCAATTATATGAAAAAACCAAAACTTGATTTTCAGGTTAGTGATTAGATCATGGTTAGTAGGTAAATTAAGTTGATTTAAGGTTTAGGTTAGTAATTTAAAACTAAGTTAGATTGTAGGTGGCAATGCCTATTGTAGAAAAATCCTTTTGGTGTTAACAATACTTTCGCTACTACTTGTTTGTTGTGTTGTTTTTTAAGTTATTGGTTTGTTGCATTGTTTTTAATGTTGGTTTGTGACATTGCTAGTTCATTGCATTGCTTTTGTTGTTATTAATTTGTCACATTGTTTTTGTCACTAGTTCGTTGCATTGTTTCTATTGATGTTGGTTCGTCACATTGCTTTTATTATTGTTAGTACATCATATTATTTGTTTTAATGTTATTTCATCACATTGCTTCTATTGTTGTTGGTTCGTGGCATTATTAATCCTCCTACTGGTTCATTGCGTTACTAATATTGTTGATGGTTCATGCATTGTTGGTGGCAGTGTTGGTTTCTCATGTTGATGGTTATGTTGTTGATTCATTGTATTGCCAGTGCTACTATTGGTCCATCCCATTGCTCCCAATAACCCAGCTAAACCTTCTTCTTATTGTTCTTTTACGTTACTCCTTTGTGTTGTTGGTTGTTAGTTGTTATTCTTGTTGCATGTGTTTTGGTGAGGTACTACCCTTGTTGCCATTGCCTTGCAAGTGGTGAATTGGTGGTTTTATGCATTGTTGTACACCTCTTATTATTGGGTACCCACCATCACCATTTACCCCTTTGGTGTTGTTCTTGTTCTTGTTGGTTTGTTGCGTTGCTTGTGCCATGGTGAGGTTCTACCCATTCCCCTTGCCTTGTGCAAGTGGTGGAACTTTTATATGATTAAAAAAAGGGAAAATTTGCATATGTTTATAAGAAGATTGAAGAAAATTTTGAATCATTTGTAATTCTTTTTCATAAATGCTTGCATTTCAAGTTGCAAGGCATGTTTTGGTCTTTTGATTTACCATACATCTGTTTGGTTTTTTTCCCCATATCAAAGCTACATTCTCTTGTGAAAATTGAAAATGGTTCAATCTTTTGAAAATGAATAGATGATAAGTAAAAATACATGTGAAGTGTTTATGAATGATATAATGGAAGAAGAATATGAAATAAACCTTAATCTTCAAACTAAAAGTAACCCAAACCTAGAACTTGAAAAAAAAAACAATGAAAGAAAACTTTTTAAATTTGCGTACTCAAAAAACAATTTGGAAGTCACATGGCAAAAAAATTATGTTGGGTCCTTTTTTGTGTGAATGATAACAAGGATGTTGATGTGAAATGCCTATAAACCATGAAATGTATGCTTTGTTATAGTAGTTCAGTTTTGTTTTGTGACCCTAAAACCTAAGCAAGAAAAGTTCTAACCATATATAATACCATGTAAATGAATAATAACATTGAAAAAACATGTGGGTGTAGATCATTCTATTATTGCAAAAATGTTTGAGGAAGATGTAAATAATCCATTGAAAGGAGAAGTGGAAAGACAACTTGCAAAAAAAAAAAAGTAAAATCCACTTGGTATTGCAATTGTCAATTTTTTTATTGCCAAAAAATCTTTAGATGGATCATATGTAACAAAAAAAAAATCTTGAAGACATGGCCTTGTTAATTGTTTAAAATCATCTACCCATGCAATTTGTTGAAAATCAATGGATGAAGCATTTATGTTTGCATTTGTGTCCAAGACTGTTCTTTCCTTCCAAAATGTAGTTTTCACAAGAGATGAACCCTAAGTTGGTGGAAAAAACTTAACATTTGTATGGCAAAATATATATTTGCAACATTGAATCTTGGTCTTTGAATGTCAAAAGGAGTGCATGACATATTTACCCTTGTGATTAAATTTTAAATAATTAATTAGCAACCATAACATGTTACATTTGGTCTTTTTGAAGCTATAAATACTTTTGGGAAAATTTTGGCCAAAAACTTGATTGAAAACATATATTACTATTTATTTGAAAGGTGAGGGGTCTAACTTGAACATAATTACTTTTTCATTAAAAGTATATGTAAGTTGTGACATTTTAGGTTTAGTAGGAAGTTATTAAAACACTTGTTTTAAGCATGAATTTCCAATGCATGTCAATATGCTACAAAATATGATTTTTTGGTTAAAAACTTGACATATGTTTCTATTAAAATTACACAAGGAGATCTACATATGTATACAATTTAGTCAAAAAAATTTGGGAAATGTCAACAAGAATGAAACAAAACATGTGTTGATTTTGATTTAACCTAAAAAAAGTTGAATACATTAATGAAAACAAGGTAATTTTTTAATCTAATGTATTGTTGCAATGAAAAATATATATGTTGTAATTTTTAGAATTGATATCAATTAGTAATATGTTTTAACAAGTTATTTTCTCTATTGCAGATTTGTAAGCAATGTTTTTTTAGGAGGAATCGTAATTTCAAAAAATAAGTCTTCTTTATTATAATAGGCGACTACTATTAAAATGATTACACAAGTGCTTATTCCTTTGACATAGCATATCTTTCAAATCTATTGTTGATGTCCTTTCCCTCGTTGTGTCTACTTGTGTTTTTAATCAATCCAAAGATCATTGGTTATTAAATGATTTTTTAATTCTACCATTTATTTGAAATTGATAAAAGAATCTTGAATTTCAAGTTCTTTTGATAATTTCATGAAAGAGGAATCCATTGTTGTTAGTCAATTATGTTTTTTGGCCTCTAACATCAAAATATAGGTTCATGGTGTTTTAAAAATAATAATAATTGAAACAATATGAAGAAAAGAAGATTCATCACATATTGTCTTTGATGTTGAATCATACATTCAAAAACTTACATTTAATTTTCACTTATTGGCCTTGAGCAAGGCAAGGTCGTTATTGAAAAATATGATAAAAAACCTTGTATACCATGTTATTGAAATGTTATCATCATTTGCACCCCTTGTTTGGAAATGTCGTTGTTGACCAAGGTGTTGATGAAGATTACAGTTTGGACACTTTTGAAATGACAACAAGCACAAGCGAACCAACAAAAAAACTTGTCAATAGAGAACTTCCAACTATTTTTTTGAATGAATATAAATTTGATATCCAATTTGTGAAAATTGACTACTATCACATTTGTGAAAATTGTCTTGTTTGGGAACTAGTTTGATTAATTTTTAAAAAAAATCTAATACCTTGATTAGTCATCATGAATCTAAAATAATGTTTTTACATAACCAAGCCAATTCTTTCAAGTGTTAGGAAGAACAAAAATTGGTGATATTCATAAAAAGGGAAAAAATAACCCAACACTGGTTATAATTTATGAGAATAAAGTTTTGGTTGGTAATGTCATTTACCATATGGCCAAAAACATTTACACAAACATAACATTTCTTATGATTTTATTTAATAAATAAATAAAAAATTGATAGTTGAAATATCTAATTGAATCACTTCTGCATCTTAATCATAGGTCTTTTCAAATATGGGATCATTAATTGATTTTGGAAATGTGGAATATATATATATATATATATATATATATATATATATATATATATATATATATATATATATATATATATATATATTATAATTATTATTATTATTTTGTGAAAAAATTACTAATAATGAGTTTTGAATTTAGTAACACCCTCCCCAACCCACCTTATGCCCTTGGAGTATCAATTTGATTTACACGTTGAAGTCTACAAAAGCTTATTAAATTTCCTTTCTTTTAATATTCAAATGAAGTTCAAAATCTTACACAAGCCCCCCTATCCGCCCCCCCCCCCTCTCTCTTTGTTTTCCAACATATGGGTTTGAATTTATATGTCAGATTCCTAGGCATGATATTATTATTTGTATTTTTCTTAATAATTGTATTAGGGACATGTTTGAAAATTTTGTTCCACAACTTGTACATCATTCTTAGAACTTAATTTAAAGAGGTCGACCATAGCATTGTGAAACTTAATCCTTTCAACTTTGATATATATATATATATATATATTTTCCAAATCCATGTTGATACAATGTATGGAAAAATTGTGAGGTTGTTGAAGAATATTGTTTTTTCTTTTCCAACTCAAATTGAAATATGGATTACTGATATTGGTTAATCTCCTTGCCATTTTATTTACATCAAAATCAATCTTAAATTTAAAAACACAAAGGGGTTGCTTGCAATTACAATAATATGCCATGGTTTGAAGTTTATAAAAGTTTTTGTCATAAGCATAAGGTTATATTTTCTTTGATTTTATAATATTGGAGCAAGCTTGATATAACTGAAAGAAAATATGTATAAATATATTTGAAATAAAATCATTTTTGTGTGTAAGGTGAAATAGAATTACACAATTTTGCAATTGTGATGTTGAAGAAATGATTTCTTCCTATGTTAAGTTGGTGAACCAAAATATACAAATGGTAAGTTTGATGACAACCATCATCAAATGTTATTTAGGTACACCACACATGGGGAGGGGGAAATGACTAAGGACCCCATTTACTACCAAGGGTTGGAGGACACATAAATCATCAATTATATTTTTCCATTTTGTCTTGTTTTAATCACATTATATTCTTATTGTAACAAGTTGTTAATTTTTACATGCACCTTTTCTTTTTGTAATTGAATAGAATTTAAGTATCTTTGTTGGTTGTAGTACTATGGTAAATAGATCAATTTATGGTCATTTTTTATGTTTAAAGTTTTGGTATATTGGAATATTGAAGTAAATGGTGTTTTGATTGATGTTGGGATGGATTTATTTATCCATAATAGATTTGTTACATAAGGTATGAAAAAAGTTCAAGAATATATTAATGGAATATATATATATATATGGTGTGTTTAATATTTGTTGGGATCCATATTTTGGAAAGAGTGCAAATAATGTATATTTATCAATTTACTATATCATTTATGATTTCAATGTATTTAGAAAATAAATTTCATTCCAAGTTACATTGTGATAATTGATAAGTTAATTCAAGTTATAACTTCTTTTTGGTCTATTGTGTTGGAAGGTTTGTTAACTCCTTCATTGTACATAAGTTGTGAAATGTGTTCAACCTAAGTACAATTATTAAATTATTAAATTCTGGGTTGAAGAGTTCAACATATTATTCAAGGCATAAAAAAATGCTTCCATGTTGAAAGGTATGGGTTTTCAAATTCATAATTCATTATTTCAATGGTTGAAATTGGTCATAATAGGCGAATTTTAAAAATTAATGCAAAATGTATGTGAATCCATTTAAATCCTATGTCATTCATATAATTATAATAAAATAACATAAAATTGGATGAAAGTATATGTTGAGTACTACCATCTTTTCTATTAAGTTTATAGGAATCTAGTTCCAAAAAAACTAAGAGTACATCTAAAAAATGTTTTTGAAATTGATTACATATTATTAGTAACATAAAATTGGTTTAATATGTGTTCAAATGCATTTTAAAGTTAAAATGTTTAATGAAATAAATATGTATTAAGTTAAGATATGAAGATCATCCTATATTCAAAGGCTTCATCAAAAAAAAAATTATGTCATTTTTTATAAAACATGTTTGACACCTACTTGAAACAAAAGTCAATTTTGCAAAAGTAAAAATTGTAAGTAGATTTATTATTATTATTTTAAAAGCTAAAAACCTATTCAAAAAATGTCAATTTTGAAAATTAATTCACATTAGTATAAAAAATCTTGTCTTTGATCATTTAATCAAACACATTTAATGTTTCACAAAAACAATTGTGGACATTTTATTGGGCAAATTGCATCTAATTTTGACAAGGTAATCCAAATTTGTTCATGTTATTTTTCTTACACCTCAACTTGATTTTTTATTTCTTTTAATAGTCATGCAATAGTGTGTGATTAGCTTGTGATTAAAATTTAACATAAACCATAATATGGTGAAATTTCGACTTGACATGTATTCTACTTATAGGGTTAGGGTTTAGTATATTTTGACAACTTTTTTTCTTCCTTCCCTTCCTTCCAAACTTCCATTTTCCCCTTCCTTCTTAGCTTTTCATGTTTTCATTTTCTTCCTTCAATCACCTTTTCATCATTTTCCTTCCCCATCCCAAAGTGAACCTTGGGAACCTTTAGTGTGACAAAACTTTCATATTTATTCAATAAAAAAATAAATACTTCAAAATTAAAAATAATTGTCTACCCTACATTCTTATGCTTGATTTCAGCCTCAAAAAAATAGATATCATTAAAAAAACACCATAATTATCATTTAAAACATCTAATGGAAAACATTGGAAAAATTCATCTAGATTTTTGCCTTTTTCAAAGGAGCCCTACAATTTTTTATGTGACAATATTTATCATAACTTGGATATAGGTAGTTTTAAAAATTGAAGGACTATTTCCTTGTTGGGTATGTACTTGTCTTGCAATAGGATTGAACCTAATGTTGCATTTTGTGCTAGGCCTACAACCCCAAACTTAAGATTTTGAAATTTTGAAACATAAATTGATCTTGAATATGATGGGAAGACATGGGAGGGGGCTTTGCACCACTTGGTTCAATAGTTACAAAAATATATATACATAAAGGGGAAACATTAGTAACTATTTGAATATTGCAATATTTTTAAAATAGTGAATTTTGACAAACAATTAGCAAGATTAGTAAAATTTAATATAGAAAAAAAAATGTTATACACAATGGCCTTGCCATTCATTTAATATCAAAAATGGATATTGTATATGATAAATTGGTCATAGTTTCAGGAAAATTAATATATTGTATTTTAATGTACATCATCATGCATAGTAGTGACATACGAAATACGCGTATTTTTCGAAGGTGCTCAAAAAGAAGTATTTTCAAGTATTTTAAAATTTGAAAATGTGAATACGTGAAATACGTGAATACGATGAGCAAAACGCTGAGCAAGCTGAGCTTAAATTGTGCCCAAACCCAAAGACAACGATGATCAAGTATTTTCAAGTATTTTCAAGTATTTTTTAAAAAGCCCAAAAAAACATATAATATGCGTATGTTTGAATCGAATTGAGAGTATGTCACTACTATGTCATCATGTTGTTGTAAACGAAAATTGTCATAATTATTTTTTCATTTTTTACCATCATATTAACTGAGGAACCCCAAAGGAATCTCACAATAAATCAGGACATTTTTTAAGAAAATATTTAAATATTTCTGAATATTACTACCAAACCAAAACCAATAGGGAAATGTTGCAACATGATTCTCATTTTTTTGGAAATTTAATGATTTTTTCTCCCAAAAAAAAATGATTGATTCTTTTTTCATATTTTTTTTCTCACCTTTGTGCAAATTTTCAAACAAAAAAAAGACTCATCATGACATGTGTATTTTTTTATATCAAAAACATTGTCACATTTTGAAATATATACATGAATTTTTGCATAGGATGGATGTTTTAACTATTTTTGGAAAAGAGTGTTTCATATTTAGTTTTGTGCATTATGGATTGGTGACAAAGTCACTTGGGGTTAGGTGCACATTTGAGGAGGTCACAAAGAAAAAAATGTCAAAAGATGAATGTGATTCCTTTTACAACCAATTAGGATGAATAATCTCACTTAATTTCTAGAGGCCAAAGTCCCTTGAAGCTAACTATATTATATAACGATTCTCAACACAATTTTCTTACCTTATAAGGCATGGTCAACAAAAATAAAAATAAAAATCCCAATTGTTTTATTTTTAAAAAAATTGAAAAAAAAAACATTATATATCAATGATCATGCATATAAAGTTAGGACCAAAGGCATGGGATGATAGGAATGAAATTGTTTGATGGGTACAAACTTTAAAAAAACATGGGATTTTTTAACATTCTATTGAAGGATGACAACCTACATGAAAACATGTAAAAATATTAAATGGATATACATGCTTTGAGCTTGTAAAACACACCTTAACATTCATTTGTGACTTAAACAATTAAAAATAATGATTATCATGTGTTTGAATTGTTGAAATGCACATCCAAGATGCATTAATAATTCTTTTGTTTATGTTTACAACCTTCATAACACACATGACATGGTGTTTTGAAAATTAAATGGTTATCCTTGAATTAATTTAAAACATGTGGTCATAACAAGTTGATCTATTGGATCAACTAGTATATGATAATTTGAATCACATTAATGAATGGTGAAGTGAATAGGAACCTTGCCCCAATACATGAAAGCCTTGCAATTGAAAAAATGAAAATGGATGGAAAAATGATTAATGATGGTCATGCCATTTAAAAAATATTTGAGTGGGATGTGAATTTCAATAGTGGAAATATTTAACAAATGGGTATATTATTAAATGAATAGGTTATTGAATGTTTATGACATTATAAATCTAAGAAAAATCTACAAGTGGGGATCAAAATAGTTTAGAAAAATCAAAATCCCAAAGCTCTGAATAGGAGTTTTAATTTTGTAGGCCAATTGGTTTCAATTGAATGGTTCTGGTAGGTGGTGAGAAATATTCACAAATCATATAACTCTATAAGATTTACATTCTCAACTTTCACAAAAAAAATCAATAAAAGGATTTACAACTTTTAAAAAGTTCCAACAAAACATGATTCAAAGCCTCAAATCAACAATTTGTTAAGAAAGGAAAACAAAGTTTTTAGTAATAAAACAACTCATTCTAGAACAATAAACACAACAAATTTCTACTACCAATAATGTTTTAAAAATATTTCTTTTCAAATGTCTTAAGTAATATAAAGAAAAAAACCCCTTTAAACTATAAAATTGGGGGTTTAATTACCTTGCTAAAGGGTGGTGTGAACCATTTTGAAAGGCTACCAAAGTGGTTTTGGTAAAGGCAATGTCAACCAAATGTTTAGTCAATACCTTTGTTGAGCCTCCAATGACATTTTCAAAGGGTCACCATCCTCTGTAAACAAAAAAACTTTCAAAGTTTTTTATTTTTTCCAAACATCATCCCCCTTTGTATTTGGGATTACATCTTCATAATTCCTATTTAGGGGGTTGAATTACTAATCCTTGGGTTAGGATTGAGCTCTGGAAAAACCTTTAAATCCTTTTTACAACAACTTTTGCAACTACTTCTATAAATGGCCCTTGGGTTACTAAAGCTATTTCAATAGTTGCAATCTTGGGCTATGGAAGCTACCTTTGTAATAATTCTATTAGGGGGAGGATTTTTTGATTCTACTATAATCTTGATGCCTTTTATAATTATTGGTTAGGTCTTGGTGGTTTGCATTTTCAACAGCCTCTAAAATTACTTACAATGTAAAGATTTCACCTTTAA
>Ga0209208_10003061_pt1 | contig 24051 bp, 20 predicted proteins | sample S1TSphfallax_3_FD_187694 | JGI IMG/M metagenome (GOLD analysis project Ga0209208, IMG submission 187694) | Host-associated microbial communities from peat moss isolated from Minnesota, USA - S1T2_Fd - Sphagnum fallax MG (SPAdes) (version 2) | ecosystem: Host-associated > Plants > Peat moss >...
AATCATAAATAAAGATCAAATAATATGCCAATTTTCACATGTGCAAAGAAATTGGGCTTTGAATCTAAGCAATTTCACCAAACTGATTATTTCATTTAAAACATGAGTTATTTTATTAAGAAATGAACTTTATTGTCAAAGCAATTGTCCAAACACAAGTAAATAGTTTTGGCTTCACACTGAAACAATGAAGCACCATTAACACAAAACTTGATTCTGACTACAAAAAAATCGAAAAAATATATTATTAGCGGGTGTGTCACAAGGGGTGTGGCCTTGCCATTTACATTAAAAAAGTATCTTAAGGCAAAAGAAGAATTATGGAAACTCAAATATTTCACCATGCAGGAATATAATCTTCTAAAATATCTTCTAAAAGAAACCAAAATCCTTCAAGATACTATAACTCTGGAACTAATCTCAAGTTTCAACGCAAGCCAAAATATCATCTTTCAAAAATCCTCGTATAAAAATAGACCTATTATTATATTACCTAGGGGCCAAAATCGATTAAGCTACTATACTCTAGAATGAATCCAAACACAATATCCTTGCCTTGGTAGGCAAGGCCAATAAATAAATCCAGTTCTATATTTGCAGCTACCAATCTACCCAATCTGCAAATTTTCCCTTTCACTCAAAACCCAATTCTCACAATCCATCAATGTGTGAGACTCCATCACAGTCCAACAATAGTTTGAGATCAGTTCAAATGAACACATAGAAATTGTAGTTCATCAAAGTTTGAAATCTATTTGAACACCAGATCACTTCCGCCTCTCTTTCTTTACTTGTATAAAAACCCAAGCAAAAGGTCTTGAACTGTGTTAACTTTCCATATGAAAAGCATGTTGAGGATGGTTAGCAGTTTCATTTAACATAGTTGTTATTTTTGTAATCGGCACAAAAACCCATAAGAGAAAAACCTCTTTTTTGTTATGATAGTATCATATAGTGCATGACCTAGAGAACAACTATGATGTTTCTTGTTTAAACATATGAGCTTGAAGAGAATTGGGGATCAATAAGTCCATACTGGTACATACTCAGGTCTGCTCTGCAACATAGTTAGTTATGTGCTGCTGCTGCTGCAAACTGATTGTAACAATTTCAATATGAGTTTCGGTTTTTCTCATACCTCAGATGATTGTTTAGGATGAATCTTCAAGATCTGTTGTGATGAAACCTCCTTATGCCCTCCTCAATAACCAATGTTGAGACAATTCTTGCAATCATCAAAAAACATATGTGCTGGATTGCTTGTCACTGCATTTGCAGAAAACCAAATCATCTCAGTTGGTGGTGCACAATTTCACATCCTTGAAGAGCACTGTATCTATAAGGAATACAGAAAATTGCCATCACCAAAAGTATAACATGTCCCCTTTGAAAACCTAAGCAAGGGTAAAGCACAAGCTTCACAAACATGTTCATGGGTTCTTCATATATAGGTTATATATTCCAAATCCCTTCAAAGTTCCATCAGTAAGTTACATCAGTCGAGCTCACATCTTCAGCAGTTTGGAAACACCCTAATGCACTATTGCAACAATAACAAGAGCACAACTTCACTATGAAATGTTCAACATGAATTTATGCTCTAACAACATGAATCTTTCAGTCTTGTTATGAAACCAATAAGGACACCTTGAATCTTATTTGTGTTGTTAAAAAATACTGAAAGAGACCTATATGAAAATTGAGCACACATGTATAAAGCAGATGGATTCTTGACTTGTAGAATTGTTTGAAATTTTGAAGAGAAAAATGTCCCAAATTGTTTGTGCATTCAGCAGGACAAGTTGGAGGGACAATTCATGTTTAATCTACTCTCTGAATATCAGAATCAGAAAATCTCTTTTTAAGTCAAGTCCCTCAACTGAAACCCTAGTGTTTAGGCAGCAATAAGTCTTTTTTTTTTTCTTACACAGTCAAATATGCTTACAGTCATCTTGTTTGTTAAGTATGGTTGTCCATCTTTGAAAAGACTTCACATTCCACAGTCTTAAGCATTCCTGAGATGAAAACTTCCATGTGAAACCACCTGAAATTTCAAACTCAAATTGAATACAGACATTACACACATCGCTTTTGTACTCAGCCAAAGGCAACCCTGCTCCAGTTATTGCAGACTGAGTGCACAAGTCCAAACTGGACATACAGAAGTTAAATATCTTTTTGGGAAAGTTCTGCAAACCTCTTGATATAAGTTAATAAGGTCAAGGAGTTTTCCATTGAGAATACCTTCACAGAAATTTTCTGAACCAGATGGATGGACAAGGTGTCCATGCCCTCTTGAGACCACAAACTGCATCACATCCTTCAAGAACTCAACCTGTCATCCTCACAATGTTTTCAGTTAATTTCTAGTAAAATACTAAGAAGACATTAGGTGACAGAGTGGTTATGACTATTTGTCAGTGCAAATCTTCATGTTAGATTCTGAAATACCTGCTGATGTTGGTTATTGCCAAATCTGCATGCTCTGTCTTGATACATGATAGCTGTGATCATATACCCATGACCAGCCCTCAATTCTCCACCACTACTTCAGTGTTTCCTGACAAGGGCAAGGTGTCTTTCAGCACACCAACAATCAAATCAAGCCACTATAGAGTACGATTGAACCTCTGAGCACACTTTGATCTGTGGGGGGTAATAACCATTTGGCTTGATGAGAAGTAGAGTGGAAATTGGCACCATATTGCAGCACCTTTGGTAGTTTGGTTGTTGTTCATATTGGATCCATGGCCACAGGGATTAGGTTTCAGTCCACCTGCATCTTGCCTCTGGCATACCTTACTCTGCTCTGCCCCATCTTGATCTGTCAAGCTTCAATGACCAGCCTGCATGGGCTCCAGCCATGATAGCCCCTGCAAAGGGCATGAGCATTTGCCATATTCTACATGGTATGGACTTGAGTGTGGCTGGAAGAAGCATAAAATCTGCTTCTTTGGTGAGGTTGATACAGAATTCTCAGGATTCTGACCTATGGAGTTGGAATAAGAATTAAACAATGACCTTTCAGAGAAAACAAAAGCATATACTGAAAAGATCAGCCCAACGAGTGATGTGCCTCAGAGCAACAAGAATGGCATCATGTTGTGAGTGAGTGTGTAAACAATTTGTACCTTCTGTGGCTGTGTGGATGTTCACTGACTCCTGGGTTTTGCAGCTTGCCACTTGATTCACTTTCTTGTCATGGTCTTCATTGGTCATGCTGTCATTGGTACCATCAGAGGAGAGGAGCCTTCCTTGCTGCTGGAGGTGATAACCAAGATGGCATCAACAAGGGACTAGAGAAGCCATCATAGGGCCAGCAAATGGGTCCACCCACCTCTTCCCAAATGCAATTTAGTGAGGGGAGCTGGAGTGCATCTTTCTTCACCTGACTCCAGCATCGCAGTCAAACACCTCTGGCCTGCAATGATTTTGCAAAGATTCAGAGAGAGTCTCATCAGTTGCAAACTTTTGTTCAAGTCAGCATATCCTTTCTGTTGCTGCTTTGAAGAAGCAAAAAACAAAGTTTGCCTGGCTGTGGAAAGCAACCAGAATCCAAAGCAGGAGCTCTCTGCAGTGGATAGTGTGCTTCATCATCATACCCAGAAACAAAAAAAAAGCCTCCTACAATCCCCCTTCTTGCTCTGCCTACTGCAACAGGACAATTGGTAGAAATACCTCAGGAATTTAGGGTTGCAAGATCTCCAATTGCAAACCCTAGCTCCTGCTTTGATGGATCCTTTTTTCTTCAAAAGGAAACCCAAAGACAAAAACAGAAGCTGCAGTTCTTGTAAGTTTGTAGGGATACCAAACTACTTGGATCGCTTCAGCTCAGATCTTTTCGAAAGCGATGGCATGGCAGCAAGTTCCGCCTCAGGTTTGTGCTGCTTGGTCTTTTTCCCTAAGGTTTGGAAACGGAAAGAAGTGACGCGCACGAAGCCTTGCCTTGTGCATGCGACTTCTTCTTGTTTTCTTTTTGTTGTGATCTTGATGATGCGATGCGATGGTGTGAGGAAGAAATGAAGATTGACTTGAGGAGATTGCAGTTAGAGGAACGAGTAAGGTCGCTGTGGAATCTAACATAAGAGAGAAGAGAAGGGTCACAGAGAGAGTCTGTTTCTTTATTATTGGAAGTTTATGATGAAGAAGAAGATGAAGCAGGAGATGTTGTTTTATGGGATGTGATTGATGCAGGGACCTGGTGGAGGTGGATATGATCCTCGATTTGGGCAACAAACTGGTGGAATCCCAGCAGCGGGAGGTGCAAACAACCCCTTCAATGATGTCCTCTATGGTGCAAGCTCTGGCATTCTTGGAACATATCTTGGCAATAGCAAAGAATATGTTCAAAGCAATGTAATGTTCCAACTGTCATCCCCATCCCAGTTTTACAACATACACTCTGTTTGCTTTTATTGATTTTCTTTCAAAGGATAAAGAGCAATTGCATTGGCAAAGCCTCCTTCCTTGTGCATTCATGCCACCATCCTGCACCACCTATCAGACAATCACTGAATTTTGTACAGGTGGCAATTATGGAATATCGTAGTGGCAATTTGCTTTCAGAACACAAGTAGTCTGCTTTCTTTCTTGGTCATAAAATGTAGTGTGCAGTGGACTGTGTACATGCTACTGGCATATATGTTTTGGCAATCAAGATCTGCAGCTAGATAACCTGATTTGGTTTTTTACTTTTGGAAATACTAGGGTTTTGATTAGGGTTCTGGTTAGGGTTCTGATTGAGCTCTCTTATAGATTAAGTCTGTTTGGAGAACTGAACTGATGTCGGTGTGGATTGAGTTTGGATGTATATAGGTAAGCAGATATTTTGCAACTCATGATGTGCAATATTATTTCCAAGTGAATGACCAATATGTCAAGAACAAGCTCAAAGTGGTGCTCTTTCCATTTCTTCATAAGGTTTACTTCGTTTTACTGATAATCTCTGCTGTTTAATATGTGCCCATGAAGCAGAATCTATCAAATCTGAGGTGTATTTGTAAGAAGATGTGGCATGTCCATGTTCATGATTTTCAAGTCCTCATATAACGTCAGGTTTTGCAGGGCCATTGGACGCGAATAGCAGAGCAGGTAGCTGGGGGCCTGAAATATAAGCCACCTCGCCATGATATTAATGCTCCAGACCTTTACCTGCCACTTATGGCCTTCAGCACCTATGTTGTTCTCTGTGGGCTTACTCTGGGAATGGCTGGCAAGTAAGTACTTGCAGAGTACCTTCATCTTTATGCTATTTGGTTTGCAATCTTTTGAAGAAAAATTTTGCATGGTGTTTGGTACTCCTGTTGAAACCAAGATTTTGGGTATGCTTTCACTTCAAATTCTTGATAATTGGTTGAAACTGAACTTTACACCCCTTGGTTTGGGTTATATTCAATGACGAGACAGGTTCACACCTGATGTGATGGGTGCGCTCTTTACAAAGGCTGTGCTCGGATGGGCAGTGGAAACCATTTTGCTGAAATCATCACTATTTGCTTTAGGGAGCAGTGATGCTCCACTCCTTGATGTGGTTGCCTATGGGGGCTATTCCTTTATAGGGGTTTCTGTTTCAGTTTTAGCTTCCATGTTATGGAGCTATGCCTACTACATCACATTGCCTTGGACTAGTTTGTGCATGGCAAATTTCCTGGTGAGGACAATGAAGAGATTGTTGTTTGCGGAAGCTAGGAGCTATGATCGAGATTCCACCCGACATCACTATCTTCTTCTCCTCATGGGGGTTGCCCAATTTCCCTTATTTTATTGGCTAGTGCGTGTGAGGTAGGCAGAAGTGTGGAGCTGCACATATGTATCACATAATTTTTGTACAAATTTGCTTAAGAATTGTTACCTTGGGGGAGAACATCAACTAGATCACTGGGGACTCCCAAGTATATGCACCTGCAACACTCATCATATTGTAACAGGAGACCACAGTTTTGAAACTACTTTTCTCAGTATTTTGTTCTATGCATGATGTTCTTGAGATTCTTGGACTGATTTAGGTTCACAGGCATCTGGACACAGTGAGTAATATTAAAGGGTTTGCCAGAGGTATTTTTTATGGATATTTGCAGTGTGCCAGGTGCAGCAGATCAAGAACATGCTGCATGACAAAACAAAAATCAATGAGCCAAAGGGTGTTCATTGTCTATAACACCAGAGCAACCCACCTTCAACCTGAAAGGTAATCAGTAATCAACTTCTCACAGTTGTTGAAAGTCCACTTGTTGAATTACTGCGACAGAATATGCTGCAGAATTAGGCACAAATGATACAGTTCTGCTGTAGTCCAAATTCTTGCCTTCTCTGGCTCACCTTCTTCACCCCAGAAATTAGATTTTGACTCAATTGAGTCCATTACAACAATGTCCATCAGGTGTCAAATAGAATGGGCGTGTCTTATGTCCATCTTTCACTGTTGTTTATTTGCATATGGACATACAATTAGCTTCTTGCTGCATCCTTAGCCTTTCATGTATGCTACATGCAAATGAACCTTTGGGGCCTTTTTCAGCTCTAAATGTTGGTTATCCACAAAGTGAGTGAATTTCACTAAAATTAGGTGAAACTTACAAGGTTCATGCAACAACCTTGAAAAGGGCAATGGTGGTAAAGGAACTTCCAAGCATTGATAGCTTAAGAAAAACTCTCATTGTAACTTGTATTGTGATAAGTTAAGACTTAAGTCCATATTCATCTTCGAGCGCTAACTAGTATTTAGATGCCCATGAATCAAAGTACAAGTGGGTGAGGAGACCAATTGTAGTTCATTAGATCATGGCAATAGTGGTTTAAAGCATGGGAAAGGACATGGCCAACTAAATAGAAAAGCATGTGAGTAAGTTCTTTTAACACACCATGTTGGTTTGAATCAACATGTTTCTTTCAATTATGTAGATTAACTCCCTTGTCTTGGATTTGGGTTTTTTTACTTTAGGGATTGTGCTTTTTAGATGCCCATGCAATGTCAACTACAAATGACTACTTACTTTGTGAACATTTGCATAAGTTTGATTTTTTGTCTTCATGTATCCATGCCACAAATTTGTACAAGGTTCTTTTTTTCCTTGTAACATGCTCTCACTCTCTCTCTCTTTTAGATGGCATCAACATCTCTAATGGCCAACAACATAAGACAATTTCGTGTATCAAATCAAACCACTTGGTCAATGTTAACTACAATTTTATGCCCATCTATGCTAAACAAAATAGAGGCAATTCCACATTGGATGTAATGTCTAGGCTACTGAGCTTCTAGGAGGCTAGTTTATATTGAGATCACATCCATGTGCCTTTTTTGGGGTGCCACGCTTTGCACAAATAATAACCTAGTAGACTACATTTGAATCATTTTTTTCCATTTTAAATTCATTTAGGTTCATAATATTGTTAAGTTTTGGTTGAATTTCCCAATTTTCATGTCTTGGCATTTTTCTTAAAACTACAAAACAATCAATTGGTTGTATTTGATTTTGAATGTGATTTTTTTCAATGCACAAGTTTGTTGTTTTTTTGGGCAATATGTTTCATGCTTACAAGGTTAGTATAGCTTGGGTTTAATGTACATGTATCCGTATTGCAAATGCATAAACTTATACAAAACTTGAGTGAAAGCTAGCAATTCTTGGGAAAGGAGAGCAAGTTGGCCTATTTGAGTTCCTCCTTATGTTTTGAGACTCTTTTCTTGCTCAACTTAAATTTTTATCATTAAGATTTGTGCACTTTAAATGAGTTCAAACTCTTTAGGTGTACAACTTAGGATGAAAAGGATTTAGTCTTGTGTTTAATCTTATTTTCAAAATATTCTTTCATCAAATTGTTTTGGATCATTCATTTAGATTGAAAGGCCAACAAATTGAGCATCCGCATGTGTGGATTTGAATTGATCCAAGCATCTTTGAACCACATTTTGTTTTCATTGTAATTTGCCCGTGAACTAGACATAAGTTTTTGGTCAACTTAACTTCCCACTTTCCCTTTGTTGTAATTTGTTCCATGCTTTCACTACAACTTGATACTATTGTTCTCATTTTTATTGTTAATATGACACCTCCTTCCATTTTTGTAACTTCATTGCACTACAATTTCTATGAGCTTTATGCATATAAAAGTAATTTGCCCAAGTGGTATGAAAAGGAACTTTCAAAATGCATTAGAATGAAATTTGATTAAACTATTGAGAGGTCAAAGATGCTTCAATAGTTAAATAGTTGGAATGTGAGCTACTAAGAATACAAACAAGATTTGTTTGCCAATCCATTGAATATCCATCACTACCATATGCCCTAGAAAAGTTTGGTGAATTAGACTTTGTTGCAAGTAGCCTTCTTCATGATGAAAAAACAAGCAGATAAAAACATGAAACAAGCCAAAAACCATGTCAAATCATGTTCAAAACTACATTTATATATATATGCCTATGTGGTTCCCCTTTAATGGCATGTTAATCATTGCAAGTTGTGTTTTATGAGTAATATGTATATTGAGAAATCTAACTTGAACCATTGGATCTTTTGATTTTGAGTTTTGATATGAGCAAAGGACCTTTAAAGTTGAGCAAGTTTTTTGTCAAACATTATTAGTTTCACAAAGGGGCCCTTGATTTTCATAATATACAAACTTTTTGATGTTATATTTTTTTATAATAATAGGGGGTTATTAGACACACATAAAAAGCACTCAAAATAGAAGGAATCTATAATTTGAGTTTTTCCCAAAAAAATTGAAATTTTAGGTTTATTTAATGTTCATGAATCTTTTATGACATGTAAATGTGATGCAATGTAAATGGTGTCTAAAACAAAATTTTAACTTATACTACAAAATAATAAACCTCAAAATAGTTAATATGTGATCATTTTTCAAACGAAACATATATATCTAGTGCAAAATCTTACATTTTAAGAAAATCATATTTATTTGAAAATGATTAACAAAAAATTGTGATATATTGGGGAAACTATAATAAATAAAAGCATTTTTAAATTTTAAATATTCCTTTTTATGCAAAAAAAATTTCGAAAAGGGACTATAGTCCTTTGAAACAAAGTAAGCAAATTGGCTCAATTATTTGTGATTACACCCAAGCACTTGTGCTTGTGTTTCAATGAAAATCAATGTGAAGAGATTTAAAGAGCTTCATATTTTGATGCAATAGGCATTTGACTTCCTATTGCACTTTATGCATATGAGTTAATAAAACCATCCATTAGAACCTAATCGTAGTAAAATTGATAATTTTTTCAAGGACAAACCTCTCAATTCCTTTTAGATCTTTGACTTGACTTTCCAATAGCATGGAGGTGTTTGTCATGGTCACAATATAAAGAAGGATTTGTTATTGAGTTTTTTTTTTCCACTTATTTGTAACCTTCATATTTTCAAGCAATATTGTATTCAAAGAATGTTTGCATGGATACATTTTACGTCATGACATGCATAAACATCCTTTGCAAATATAATTGTGACTCAAAATTTTACTTACAAAGATAACATAGTTGTTTTTGTGTGGTTGAAGGAAACTCAATAGTTTTTGTGGTTAAAGGCATGTATAATTACAACTTATCAATTCTTTTCAACACCTATATAATCTTACAAGTTTAAAAGCATTTAGGTGGGCTTCAAAGAACTCAATTGCATCTTTTTGTTTCAATTTGTGTAGCTTGACTACATTTGTGAAAAAAAATTTGTGATATTGTATGACTTGGTTTAAGGTTTTGAAGTTGTCAATATATTTTGTGTGTAGAGATATCAATTACATTTGTTACACATTTGTTATTTTTGGATTGATAATGTCATGGGTGTTTTCCTCCATGTTTTTGAATTGATAATCAACTTATTGGTGGTCTTACAATTTATTTTTTTGTAGAATTGTTTTGGACAAAATGGTTTTAAACTCCTTCAAATATCATAAGGAAACAAAAAAAGAGGGCACACAAGAGGTAAATATGGTAGTCATGATTTGAAATATTGGACTACAATCATGACATTACCCAAATTTGGAATTGATCTCAAGAAATTGGTTGAAGAAGGGTATGTTATGTTTGAAGATGGATGTGTTTGACTACAAAAATTTGAATGGTTATAAATCAAACAACCCCAAGCTTTTGCCTAAGATGAAGATGCAAGTTGAAAATTTATACCCCATAAGGGAGAAAATCATCTATAATGAGTTTGGGCACAAAATATATTGGGTAATTAAATATTTGTAAAATCCTATAAAGGGGGGACAAATAACCTTGTGTTCATGCAAAATATGGGGGGTACTAAAAAAAACCCAACAAACACAATATAAAGGGGAAAAAATTAAGGTGAAATTTGAAACTGAATTTTTTAGGTGTAAAAAACTTAAAAGGGTTTGCACATAAATTCAAAACATGTGTGAACCAAAAGAAAGAAGAAAACATCAAAAGACATGATAGAAAGGCCAATGTGAATTATCAAGCTTTCAAAAGGCTTTGAGTTCCTCATAGTGAATAGGGTGCAATCACAATCAAATAAGCTAAAAACCATGTCAAACAACTGCCAAAACTCTTTCAAAATTGTAATTTTAAAAAATATATTTTTGTGCTGCCACTTTAATGCCATGTTAATCATGGGAAGTTGTGTTAAATGACTAATATGAGTGTTGAGGAATTCAAAATAAAAACTCAAAAAGTTGTATTTTAAATTTTGGTTTTAATAAAAGACCTTTGAACTTGAACAACAATTGCATTTAAAATGGCTAATTTTGAAAATTACTAAGCTAAAAGCTCTTTTATAATGGAATTTTGATGAGAAAAAAAATCAAATATTCATTGATTACCCACATTCAAAAAACATTCACTATTTGAAAGTTCTAGAATTTGAAATTTAAAAAAATTAAAAATCTATTGAACTAATTTATTTAATTTCAAAAGTCTTTTACCACATGTAAATGGGGTGTAATGTACATGACATCTACAACAAATTTGTATTTTACGATACAAGAAAACAAAATAATAATAATTAACATATTTTCATACAATTTGAAATTAAAATAATTTTTCAAAATGAAACATACAAATTGGTAAAATCTATGCACTTTTAGAAAAATCTTAGTTATTCATCAAAAGTTAATACAAAAAATGTGATGTATTGAGGAAATTATATGTAGTTTTAATAACATATTGCAAAAGATTTCATCCAAAAATCCCATCTATGAGAAAGTGAAAATGACCACAAAAAGGATTGCAATCCTTGAGTCTTTTGTCATTGTTGGCTCATTTTATTACAATCGCACCCAATAGGGCTTGCAAAAGGGTTTACAAAACAACTTTTAAGCTTTTAGAAACACTAAGGTTCTTTCATTGAAAGAATGTATGCAAGGAAGGCCAATAACATGCAAAAGGTGAACTCAAAGGTGTTGAGGTCCTTTGGATGAAGTAAAGAATGCATGGTAAGAAGTAACCTCATAGTTTTCTCAAACATCAAGGTCCTCTTGGAGCTTTTGGTTTATTAGAGAAAAGGGGAGAACATGCAATAAGTGTGTGGTGTTGAAAATCTTTTCAAATAGTCTTGTGCATTTCTACAAGTGTAAAACAAAACTTTATAAATTTATAGTCATTCTAATAACATTTTCTTATGAAAATGACATTTTTTACAATTCTCACAAAGATTTCACAATTTGTAAGTTGTTTCTCTTGTGTGTATGGTCTCTTTCCACACTTGGGGAAAAAAATTGTGAGTTTATGCAAATTGTAAAACTACCACATTATTAGTTTAATCCTTTGACAAAGTTTTTTCATATTTTCCCATAGAAACAAAATTTGTAACCAAATCCCTTCAACCCACATGTACCCAAAACTTTAACCTATAATTGTGGTTGAAAAAAAAATGTAGCTTGTTGCTTCTTGTTATAGATTACATTGTAATTACACACATAATATGGGGTAAAACCAAAGGAGGTAAATGTTGGATTACATGTTGGGAGTGATGATTTAAACCTCAAAAAGTCAAGGTCGAGGCTTAGGGTTCAGGGTTTTTAAAACCTTTTGACTTATGATTCCATGACATTTCATGTAGCATAGTTTTTTTTTACAATAAAAAATGTAGAAATTCAACAAAGACATATTCCTCTTCGTTAAGGAGTTGTTTTTTCAAAATTTTAAGGCTTTGGATTGGATTTAAGGATTTCATGCAACCCTAAACCTTAAACCCATGCAAGAACATCATGACCAAGTTCTTCTATTCTTATGATCAATGTGGCAAGATTTGCTTCACATGCTTAAATATCTACTCACACTAACTGTAAGCTTGAAGCAAAAGGACTTCGTTAACCAGTGTGGTACAAGGTATGCTTTCCAAGCCTTCCTATTCTTGTGGGATCATTTGTAATGAATGAATTTGAAAGGCAAAATAATGTGTTAACTTGTTGTAGTTTGTAGTAATGAATTTTAAACAGATTTCTACCTTGCACATCTCAATTTATGATGTGCACTATTATGTAGTTTTCAAAGGAATTGCAAATTTTCCTATTCCATTATGATGGACATGTGAGAGAATGGGATGATTTGGATTAATCTACAATTGCCATACACATTAACACCCGTAGTCAAGCAAAGTGGTAAACAATTTTTGCACATGTTGTTAGTATTTTAAAAGAGAGATTATAGTGTAAACTTGGGTGCAAACACTACAAAGGAAATGATTATTCACATTCTACTTTCAACCTTATTTTTTGTTTGTATAATGTTAAATCGACTTTCTTATTCCCTAGATGGGTGGTCCTAGATCTAACAACTCAAAAACAAAACCAAAGAAAAAATGTTAATTTGATAAGCTGAGAATTGGAATCTATGATTTTGTCACATGCATCAATAGTGAATTGTTGTGCTAAATTTTCACATTAATGGATCCAACAATTTTTTTGTCAAACACATTCAATAACCTTGAATGCTTGTTTGTTTATATAAATGGGATATTGACGGGTCCTTTAGATATTAGATGTTGAGAATGATGAGTTGATGTTGTAAGTGTAGAACATTGATGGGCTCATTTTGTTGTAGGTGGTATTTTAAGAGGTTTTTGCACCCCAATATTGTGGAGCCTTATGAATACATTTTCATTTCGGATGAGGACTTGGATGTGATGCATTTTGATGCTAAGAAGTATGTTTTGACCTAAGTCCTCATTTGCATACACACGAGTTTGTCCTTTTGACTTCATTTATAACTTAGTTAGTTCTTGGTTTCATATTTCCTTCTAGGTGTGTTTTAAGCTCCCAATAAGGCCCTGAGATAAGATCATAGGCATGATCTAGTTGATGGTGGTGGTTTGAGTTGGTGCCAAGGGTTAAGGTGGATGGGTGGGTTTCAGAGATTTCAATATTACTATAATATATGTTAAGGCACTAAGTTGATCTCATAGAGATGGAATTGGATTTAAGATTTGAATGTCACCAGGTCTTTGTTGGGATTGCAAATATGCATAATTAGTTAAAAATCATGGGCTCAAAATGTCATAACCAAGGCTTGAGCTAGGTCAAGGTTTTAATTGGGAAATGACTAAACATTAGGTTGACATTGAAGTCCATAAATAAACATTAATAGTGTTTATCATTTTCCCCAAAGCTCCCATGAATAAGCCAAGTTCATGATAAATTTTCACCTTATTTTTCTTTCCAACAACCAAAATCTTTCTATGTAAAAGAAACTTGCATTGTTCAAGATGGAAAAACAACCAAAAATTTCACAAAGAGAGAAGAATAATGGAACAAGAAAATTGGTGTCAAGATCCCCATATGCCCCCATGTGCATGGTATGTCTTTCTTTAAACAGTTTAACTTTTTGCTCAATGGTCACCAATGAAGTTGTGCTACATGAGCTTTACATGTTTGACGAGATGATGGACATTCAACTTAATCTTTTTTGTGTGGTTGCAAGTTTGTAGAAATAATGGCACCTATGTATTTTCAAAAAGCATGGTGATGCATTTGGCACATGATACAAATATCTGAAATGTATGGCTTATAGGAAGGTTCTATCACCTTTTGGCATAAATGTGATTGTAGCAACAATCTTCATCTCTTTAATCAATGTTAATACCTTTATCTTTACCATGTGAACAATAAGGTAAATGTTTGTTGATATATATATTTTTCTTTGAATCATATACATATTTTTGTAAACATTTATGTACACGCTATGTAAATTGAAATTTTTTCAATGTTTATATACATGTATTTGACTTAGGTGTTTTGGGAAAAAAATCAACCCTTATCACCTAATATTTAAAAATCATAAAACATTGAAAAGAATTCCTAGTGTACTTGGATGGCACCTTATGGTTGTGAAATAATAGGAGGGATATTATGTATATTCTTTAAGAGTTGGAGTGATCTTATGTTGTAATCATACCTAAAGAAAGAATTTTAATGTTAAGTAGGCCTTCTTTTTCCTTTTCTTCTTCTTCTTCTTAGGTAAAGAAAGATGCCTTCTTGTGGTCTGGTTTTGTGATCTTCATTACTATTAATGTTTGGTAATTTCCTTTGGTAATTGTTGTTGCAAGATTATTTTTTCTTCTTCTTTTTCGTAAGCATAAGAAAGATGGATTATGGAAGAGCAAGCAAGAAGAAAGGAAACATGATTGCTATATACATTCATTTTTCTTCAAGAGGTGAAAACACTAGAAGAAAAACCCCATTTTTCGACTTGTTTTAGGCGACTAAAAGTGTCTTTTGCGATTATTTTTTATCAAAAATAGTCACAAAAAACACTTTAAATCAATTAAGACAAGTCAAAAAATGAAGTTTTTCTCTTAGTGAAATTTTTTGACATGTTTTCACAATCAGACATTTTAATAGCTTCATATGTTAATAAAACTTGACCCCATAAATGATCCTTTCAAAACAAACATGTGAACTATTGGATAGTTTTGTCCAAGTGGCGGCATCAAGTGTTGTAGCCAAGAAAAACATAAATGTCGCTAATGTTTAAGGTTCAGATGGCCTACCATATGGCTCACTTTTATAGGATGTAGTGTTTATCATTGTCCAATTGTAGCTTCTACTTCACCTGCCATTGTTAGAGGTTGGATGTTTGAATGATTCAAAAGTGGACAGAGTCCCTTTACTATTGTTGTTAGTTGTTGCATATTTAGAATATGTAAAAGGGCAAGAGAGTAAAACAACAACTATAAGCTTTGTGCAATTGTTTACATATGATGATGGCACACCTACACCCTTGTTATTTAATTTATATGTGGCTCCTACAAAATTTTGCAGAAGCATCAAGTTTTTGTCACTCTTGTAGGTATTTGGGGAGTAATGATATGTTTATCCTAATAATGCTTGAAGGAAAGCATTGCACCTATGAAGGTGCATCCTTAGCTAGAACATATAATAGTTTGGGTGAAATAGATGAAGAAACAACGATGAATCTAAAAAGGGTATGAACCACAACAATGTTCAATTGTCTATTCATGGCAATGGATTCATCATATATTATTATTGACATTTTGAACAACAAGGAATTAAAGACCAATAGGCTTTCACCATCTTCTATAGGAAAGTGGATTATTATAAAACATTAAATACATTGCAATTTATTACAAAGGTATGCACATTTGATACTTGTATGTTATTTATGTCTTTGGCCACCAGAGAGTTTTGTATAATTCAATTATGAAATGTTCTACAACAATTAAATAAAAGGTTCCTTTGATGTATGTGGCACTTCAAATTCCTACTGAGTTTATTCAAACTTACAAAGATGTGGATGTTTGTGCAAACACTAGTAGAAATCGGCCAAAATGTAACCATTGCATTTACAACTACATGCGACTTGTAGTCGTTTGCGACTAGATTTGGGAATATTTGCAACTACAAGACCAAATTTCAACTATTTTGGTAATTTTCACAACTATGATGCAACTATTAGATATTTCATCTTATTGGTTGGATCAATTTTACATTTATTTTCATCCATTAATAGGTTGATATGTCCCATTAGGCGCAATAGTCACTAAATTAGCTACATCTTAAATGTATTCTACAATGACATAAGGGTGCATTTTAATGTATGTACTAAAATTTTATATATATATGCATACGTATGTATATTGTTCATATAATGAATCTCAAAATTAATATTTGAATTCACAAACTATTAATTGAGTCTTCAAATGGACATTTTATTTTGAATATTATTATTTGAATATGAAAATTGACATTTCAATTCTGAAACTTGTTATTTAACTTCAAAAAACTTATTTGATCTAAAAATTGATATTTGAATTATGAATTACTATTTTGGAATCTTAAATTTATATTTTAATTCGAAAAATTATTGATTGAGTTTTAAAGGTTTTTTTTATAAGTGTTATCCAAAATAATCACTTTTTATAAATAATTATAAATGATTATACTTATTAAATATAAGTTACATTAAACAATTATTGATATTACATAGATTTGTATATTATTTAATTTATATTTTTATATTAAAAGAAATTAATTAATGTAATTAATGTGACATTGCTTTAAAATCATTGCAATTACTTCAGATAATAATAATTTAGTATGTGCATAAAAATATTCTAATTGAACATAATTATTCACACTCTATAATTTATAACTTCAAACTTGAATTACAAATTTGGAAAAAATATAATGTAGTTAAAATAATTATTTTACTGATTTTAATTTCATGATATTAAAAATTCTGTGATTAATCATCTATGATAAATATTTTATAGTAAGTTTACAGTAATTATGAAAATTAATGTTATGTTTTACAAGTTATTGTATTTATAGTTTAATAATTACCAAGAAAAAAAATTACTCGACCTATAATAGTTTTCACAACAATAAATAAATGTAATTATATAGTAAGTAATGTAATTAGTTAAATAACATATATTTTTAAATTCGTGTAAGAACTTACTTTTTAATAACAATTTTTTATTCATTACCTATAACTTTAACATAAATATTTAAAATAATTAAGTTATAAAATATTGTCATTATATTAGTTTTATATTAATTATGTTATATATAATTCGATCAAATTCTTAAAAATAATAAAATATTTTAAAATATTTTAGTTATCTAATTATTTATGAGTTATGTATTAATAACTTGTGAGTAAGTAGATAGCTAGTTTATTAAATTTTAAGAAGTTATTGCTTATTTAAATAATTGATAATGAATAATGAATATTTGTAGTGTATAATTTATAATTTAAACACATGTAAATTTAATCATTATTAATCAAATGATCATCTAATTATCTAGTACTTGAATTGTTTAGAAATCTATAAACTAAAAAAGTAAGGCATGAAGAAAATTTTGGAATTACAACTTAGTTTGTACAAAAGTTGCAACTTCAAAACTTATCCCATATTGTTTGTTTTTCATTCCTATTTTGAACACTATATAAACAAGGGGGTGTAGTCATTCAACGTCACATTAAAAAATTTGTGCACATGGGATGAGCCAATCAAAAGGCTTAAACCAAATTATGCACATTTTTAAAGTACTTACCTTCCCAACCTACTTATCTACTTAGTTAGGTAGGTACTTAGTTTGACCTACCCACCTAGGTCGACCTATGTACCTACCTACTTAAGTACCTACCTAAATGAGTAGGTATTTAACCTAGGAAGTTGGAACCCACCTACCTTTTTTTACGTAAGTAAGTAGGTTAGTATGTAACCTAGGTTTCTAGGCACCTATTTATGTACCTACCTTGGTACCTACCAACTTAATATTAATATTTTAATTAAATTATTTTTTGTTAATGCCACATGGCATATTTACATTGGGCCACATGTCATAAAATAATATCATCCAAATATTTGAATTGAGCGTCCTAGATTATTTCAAAATAATAATAATAATAATAATAATATAAATAATCAAATATTAAAACACATGGCAACACCTCATTTGCCCCTAATTGTGACTAAAATACTTGCATCTTATCACATGTGACAATATGTATACAATGTAGTCAAAGGATGAAATGTATTTGTTGACTTTTTTTTTTATACAATACCCTTTGTCATTTACGACTAAATTATCACATGTGACTTGTCTTAGGTGACTAAAGGGATTTTAGTTACAAAATATTTTTTGTGACTAAAAATTTAATCATAAAGACTAGTTGAAAATAAATGTTTTTCTTCTAGTGAAAGGTGACAAAAATTTTAGCATGTGCCCAACCACTCATTAACCTTGAAATCACAATCACAAAAATCATGAATGGACACATCAAGAAGTATGGGAAAGTGGGGATCTTGTTGAGAACCTAACTTTGAGCCTTGCCCCTTTTGCTTTTGATATCATCCTTATAGATACAACCTCATTGGCATTTGAAGGTCTCAACAATCTTACGATGAATGCTACCAACCATTTGTCTAATGTTTTACAAACTATAATCAATGTAAATGCAAATGCAAATGGAGGAAAAAAGAAAATGTTAATTAGGTTGTAAGCCTTAGCCTTAAAGCTTCTATAACTAGCTTTGCCAAGGTTGAAATATATATTAAAGACTGGATCGAGGATAACCTTGCTCTAAGGTTTCTATGATTAAATCCTGGAGAAATTTTGCTCGGATAATGGTAGAAAGTGACATGAACAATCAACACCAACAAGTTGTTGAGGAGTTGTGTCTCATATGGAATAGGACAAATCTTGGTGCTCCTTTTATTAGCGGGTTTTGTGTATCTATGTTGTAGTTAGTGAAGCCAAATATGTGTTTCAGCAAGGTTCATTTCCATATGGGCAAGAAAAAAATATTGTCGCAACCCTAGCCTTGGGCTTGCAAGGTTGTGGGCAAAGAGAGGAAGCCCAAAAGTGAAGGAATGAACCTTCACACTCCCAAGGGAGCTTCCACTTTCGGAGTTGGAGTTTCAGTGGACTCTCAAATTTTCAAAGAGCAATTTTAGGGGTCAAAACCTATTCGATTGAAAAGTTCTTTATATCAATGGAAATATATTGAAGCGTGGATGTCTAAAATGGCTTGTATGACCCATTTGGACACTTAGAACACAAGTTATGGCAAAAAAAAAAGCTGAGAATCAAATTGGCAGTTTGACTCCCAACCACTAAAAGTCGGGAATGGACCCAATTTACTTGTGTGCAAGTAGCATGCGACATACCTTTGGAAAGATCTTGATGAAAGATACAACTTTGCTTTAAACTTCATCTCAATCGGAGGTCTGCACACAAAGTTATGGGCCCCCAAAGTCATAGGACTCCCAATTGTGGGAATTTTGGGACTCCCATTTTGGAGTCCTGGGACAAAATTTCATTTGGATGTGGGTCTCATGGAGAAGCACATAGTATACTATAAAGGGGAAGGTGATGGCTTCCCCCAAGTTTGGGCCGTCGTGAGTCTCGTGAGTCTAAGTTTGCCCGTGGCTCGTCTTAGCACTAAAAGGGTTCCAACTATGCACTGACCAACTTGTTTTTTGGTTTTGTGCAGGTCTGTGTGAGTGATTAAGTGCTTGTCATTCTTCCTAGTCCCATCCTGAAGCTCCAACATGCCCCTCTACCCCTAAAGTGCTGCGAGCCAGGGAACGTGTCCCCCAACTCGTTGCTCTTCTGTTGTTTGCATTTCAAACTCACATTTGAGTCTATCAAAAAGCTTGGGAGCGTATCAAGTATGATGGTGTAATTGGCACTAAAGTTCTTCCACTCTTGTTGAACAATAGAGATAATGTAAATCCCCCCAAATTGAATAATGGAAAAGCTTTTTCGAACGTCAATGCGTCCATACACCACAATGACATTATACGTTGGATTTGATATTGCAAACTCGGTGGTTTTCATGGTTGCCTTTTTGGTTGCATCACATTGCTCCAACAATAGACTTAACACTATGGAGATTCTCCAATGGAACCATGATTTGATTTGATTTGCAAATTTGGTTTTTAGACATGTGTTTTGGGTTGCATCATTGTTGCAAAAATAAATTTAACCAGTTTGATCATTGCATTTAGTAATAAAAAAGAAATTTGGAGCAAATGATCTAATTCATTTAATTGTAAATAGCAATATCCATTATGGCAAACTCAGTAAGTAGATGTTGCAACAACATTCTAACATGCATGGAAAGGATATAAAACCTTTGAAATGGGATTCGATGAGTTGCAACCTCTTAGCAAACATGGGGTGGATGGCCTTGGTGGCCTAGGGGCAACCGTAATAGATGCATTAGACATTGTTACGATTATGGGCTTGAACAATATTGTCAAGGATGTATATAAGAAATACATTTGAAACATGTAGTTGGCAAATAACATATACTTAGAGCATACATTACAGTTCTAAGATGCCAAACACAACAAACATGATGTGCACCATTGTTGTTCAAAGAAATGATAACATAAGTTCAGTTTGATGGGAACTAATGGAATGTTTTTCATAGGCAATTTTGTTTGAGACTACATCCGTATGTTGGGAGGTTTGTTGAGTGCATATCATTCAAGTGGAGGAAGAATAGTAGTGCATGGGGTGCAAAAAGAAATGGCCACCTACAAGGACCAAATCCTAATGTTTTACTTGGATGATGCAAAAGATCTTCGAGACCGTTTGATGGTTGCATTTACAAGTAGTCCATCCCATGTCCCTTTTTTTAGATGTGATTTTTCAAGAATGGAGTGCACAAACAACTAGTTTTGGTGGTGGGTTCAGTAGCACATTTGAAGTAACCACTGTGCAGATGGAATTTTGGTACTTTAGTTACATTACTAAGGACCCCAAGCAAAAAAAAGTTGCAATGGCGGTGTATGAGCATTTCAAGGGTCTTCCAGAGATAGAGGGCTTTGTCCTTATCTATATCAAGTGGATTTCCTAGCAGCTTCATTCCATCAAATACATTTGGTTTTTTTTTTATTCATAAAACCAACTTTGCATTGAATTTTGAGTAAATTATGGTGTGACCACTTTAGTCCACAATGAGGGCAGTTCAAAAGTAGCAACATAAGGCTTCGTTCACATGGAAACATTTATTATGAATATATGCTTAAAATTTGGCTACAACAAGGTGGTGTTGCATACAATGAAAGTAGTGTCGCATATTTGTGAAATATCTATGAAGAGGCAATGGGAAGTGTTATGCATTTGTTGGTCAAGAAGTGAAAATCAACTTGCTTGGTTTTTGTTGGTGAATTACCAAATGGACCCAATTGTGTTGTGCATCCAAAGATGGACCATCTACTCTGTTACACATTTTGGTCTAGTCCTACAATGGAAAAGATATGAAAGTTTGCAACTGATGACAAAAATGACAAATTACATACTGGCCTGTTGCCCATAAGAAACAAAAGTAGTTTGGGAGGTTGGGGAATTTTTTGCAACAAGTTGGCATATTTTTGAGTTTATGTTTCATTGTTAGTTAATCGTTGAAAAAAATTTCACACTCTTGACGTCAACATGGTGACTATGTTTTGTAGGTGTGTTTTTTAGCAAGGAATTTTGCTCTTGGGCCAATTAAAGGACTAATTCAACATGAAGCAATTGCCAAGGGTAACCATTCAACATGAACCATGGTTTCATGTAGTTTTGAAAAGGTCAACTTTACAATGATCATGTTGGTGCATTGACACACATCACACATGGATATGTGTTTTTTTAGTGTAATCATATGGTCCAACAAGGTCTTGTTATGTAGATCTTTTGAGCAAAAGCACTTTGCAAAATTTGGAGCTAATAGAAGAGTTGGCAAAGACCTTTTATAAAATGCACGAGGTCACATAGATTGGCCTGGCATTAAAATTTGTTTATTTCAATTTATATGCAAGTGATATCTTCATTAATCCTAGCCCCATCAATTCTTTCTTGTGTATTTATGTTTTTTGGCCTTATTTATTTAGATTCCATAATCACCAAAAAATAAACTATATTTGTAAAAAGCCCTGAAAGTGGGGAGGTGTTTTGTTGTAAGCTTAAAATGTTGCTATGGATGGAAGAAAGGTAAATTCAACGTACAAATTTGACATCCACATTAGACTTATGGATCGTCACAACCTTTTTCGCCCAAAAATAGTTGAATCCCTTTTCATAATTCACAAAAGTCATTAAGGATCCACAATTTGTTGAACAATAATTATTCATTTTTTCCTTCATTGTAACAATTACAACATGACCATCATGTAACATAAAATGTAACATAAATTCAACATGAAGATTTTATATAATAATTTGCTTGAAATTTTTAGTTATTTTAACATATGTTATGGATCCAAGTAGTGACCACTTGGGTTCATTAAGGTTTATCTTTTAGGTACTATTGGCCCCCCCTAGCTACTTGTAAAGATTGGTGCATTTTATGAAAAAAGTTTTATTTTCTTCTAAGGTCATGGTTTTTTCCAAATAATGTGTTTTTCCCATTGTGTCTAGTTCCTTTCCTCTTGTTTTCTTTTGTGTTTATGTGTCTTGCTTTAGTCTTAAAATCATCTTTGTTTATTTTTAAGGTTCTTTATTAAAGGGGTAGGATGAGTATGTGATTTTGGATGAACAAGGCAATAAAGATAAGGATTGAAAAAGGAACTTTGTTAATTTGCATTTTGAGTTCTTATTGTTTGGATCATGATGATGTGACTTGATATAGTTCAAAAGGGGATAGTTATGGAGAACAAAGAGGAGGAAAGAAGAAGATGAGATAGGGAAGTTTTAGAGAAAAGTAGGAGGAATTGGAGGTACTAGGGGTAAAAAACCATAAACTTTATTTTGATATAACACAAATTTTAAGTGTTGTTATGGGATTTTTTTCAACAAAACATGGGATTATGCTATAATTTGGATTCATGACTTCAATAATACAGAGAAACACAAACTTCTATAATGAATTCTATATTCATTTCTTTGTGTGAATTTTTTGTAGTGTTAGATTATGACGAAATGAATTATAATTTTGTTTTTGGAATTTTTACAATGTATTTTGAAATGCAAATTTTAGTTATATGCGAGAACCATGAATATCGTATTGAAATGAATGGTAGTGTTAAGTTTGTTGAGACTTAAGACATAAATAGTGAATATATGCATGTGAAATGAAAATTTGTTGTTATAATAATGTGAAATATTTTGCAAGAATTTAAATTTCACTTCTACCATTCTTTAGCATGTTCAAAGCAGTAAGGTTTAAACTCCTTGGAGGGTCATTTTAAAGTCTTACGTGTCTTTTAGGATTTTAAAATGTATTTTGTCATTTTTTTTTGCGTTTTTGTTTATTTTTTCTTTTCTTTTTGTTTTAAATCCTTTCGTGTTCTTCACGACATTCTTTGGTTACCTATAAGGTCCTCTTATAGGTTCAAAGTAGTAAGCCTTTAGTTCCTTGTAGAATCATTTAAAAAATTTACATGTTTTTGTTTGCAGGTAAGCAAATGTTCGCAATAGGTTTGCCTTTGCCATCCGGTCCTAGTCTTGTTTCACACTCTACACTGCCACAACCTTTCTTTCCCTTGCAACCAAATGGGCATTTATAGCCACCACTATTGCATGTTGTTAGGAACATAAGCACCAAACCACAACAATTTCATGGTCCAAATGAATTTGAGAAAAACAATGTTGGGGTTCTTCCACCGTTGCCACCTCCACACATTTGTGGCCTTCTTCCACATATCCCTTCTACAAGTGAAATTTTACCTCAACACCTTCCATCACAATTCACAACGTGGGTTGTTTGTTGCAGTAACCTTATTATTTTAAATCCCTTTTATCTACAATAGGAACCTTTGTATAAGCTATGTGGTAATCTTTTGAATCCCATTAATTCCATGATAGATATTACATGTAGTTCTCAATAGTGTAATCAATAATGAATAGTTTTCTATGTAAATTGATTAAAGGAAGGATTTGTCAAAAAGAAATCCCTTTGTTATTGTAAGCTATGGAGATTTTTTTTGGTTTTTTTTTTCAGAATTCATTTTTTTTTTTCGAAAGTAGGGTTTTTAGAGATTATTATTATTATTATTATTATTATTATTATTATTATGAAATATTGTAAAGGTGAATAAAAGAGGAAGGTTGTCAAAACTTTTCCCCCTTGTTGATTTTAGCCATGGGGAATTGTTTTGATTGAT
>Ga0209208_10003062_pt1 | contig 24050 bp, 12 predicted proteins | sample S1TSphfallax_3_FD_187694 | JGI IMG/M metagenome (GOLD analysis project Ga0209208, IMG submission 187694) | Host-associated microbial communities from peat moss isolated from Minnesota, USA - S1T2_Fd - Sphagnum fallax MG (SPAdes) (version 2) | ecosystem: Host-associated > Plants > Peat moss >...
AAAAAAAAAAAAAAAAAACATTGAAACTGGAGTTAGCACCACTAACACACCACCTCCATTTCTTTGTTTTGGAGCCATCCAGGTGAATGATCCTCAACTCTAGGCCCTCCATGCCACATGGAATGCATTTTTCTTTTCCCTTCTCTTTGCTCCCACCTTAACATACCTCCCCACCCTAAACCTACCCCTCCTCCTACCTACCTAACCCTTCCTATCTAGCCACCTTAAACCCTAAACCTCCCTTTCTCCTGGCTCCCCTTCCCATCTTGTGGTGTTGCCACCGTCATTGACAACTTGTGACTCACACTGCACCATAGTTGTGACTTGCAACCTGCAATAGGGCTCTTCCCACTCCCACAACCTCTTAGAACTCTTGTTCCATTGGCATTGCAACCTCCTACAACACCCTTCACCTATGTCACACTCATGTATGCCTTAGTTCTTGTTTCCTTCCTGTTTTCTTGTTGCAAGCAATGAGATCCAAGGTTGCCATCATGTTTTTTTAATTGTTTTGTCTACTTGCAACAAGCAACACCATGTATGCCCATTGCCCCCTCCTCTCTTCTTTTTTTTTTCCCCTTTTGTTTTGTTGTAAGACATGGCAATGATGGCAATAAGCAATGTGCTTGCCATCATCCTTTTGTTCCTCATGTTTTGTTATGTAGTTCCTTGTAACCACTCCTTTGCAACATAGAAATTCAACTTTGTTTTTTTAATTTTAAAAAAAAAATGTAACACAAATAAGACAAAATTGGAGGAGTGTTAATTGGGTTTAGGTTTATGTTCGCTATAAGATTAGTTCTAAAGCCCATCTTGTTTAACATTTTAGTCTATATTGTGTTCAAGTGAGGAGAAAGAATATGAAGAAAGTGAGCTAATGTTTGGTTTTGGGTTGTTGTCTTCAATGGCATATGGTATAGGTTACAATAATTGCATATATGAAATAAACTAGACCTAATTAGGTATGTGTGTGCAATCTATTGTGACATGTTAAAAAAAATTATACCATAGTAATTGATAACATAGATTTTGTTGTTTCTCTGAATTTTTGTGGTGATTCAAATTTTTATGGATTTTGAAAATTATTTGGTCATATGTTCCATTGCCTTCTTAAAACATACAAATGTGCAAACATGTGGAAATGTTGAAAAATATTTAGTGAATTTGCTAGTTTAAACCATTAATGGTGATATTTGTAAGAAAACAAAAGAGGTGTTGAATTATGGGGAATGAGGTTGGTCAAGAAAATGGTTCAAGTCAACTAAGTTAAGAAAGGTGTAATTGTTTATTAGACTTGAAGTTTCAAAGGAGCAAAATACGATTGCCATTATACTCCTTGCTTGGATGTTGAAAAAAAAATTCATAAAAGAGTATGTAAGACATTTGAAAAAAAGAGCTTCTCCCCATTGTTGAAGGTAAATGTATGGCTCACATCTGGTCAATGATTTATTTGGGTTGCGTGATTTGCTTTCTCTCCCTAACTTGAAATCATGGTCTTTGATATATGTATCACCTACTATAGAATTCTAAGTGTCTTCTAAGATTCATTATCCATACTTTCCATGTGCCACCTCTTCATCCTTTCAAATGTCTTCCAAAAATCTCCATGGTGAGATGCAAAAATATTACAAGAAATGTCAAGTTAAACTAATCACACAAACCACATGATGTCATCAACATCTTTGCTATGTGTTCTCATAGTCACACATTAGTTGCACTTTGACCTAGTAAATGCATCTTGTAAAAATTCAAGTTCATAGCCCAAATGGGATCCATGTTATAAGTTGGTACCACCACCAAGATCTCAAAGCAAATGAAAATAATAATTCACTACTATGGTCCTAGTGACCTTTGCATTTGACAAGCAACTTGCCATGGACTAGTTTGGATATATTTATGGATTCTTTTCTATTGTAAAGTAAAATTTAAATACAATTCAATGCAAACAAAACAAAACAAAAAACTAAAAGCTTTAGAAAGTTATTTTGTTGATGTTTTTCAACATGTTTAAAAATGAATGTTTTACAAGTCAATCCAACTTGTGAAATAACTAGCTTGGATTTAAACAATATCACCTACTTATTGTGTTGATCATGAAACTGCAACACATAGGTGTTTGATTAATTCAAATACAATATGAGAAAATATTAAAAAGTTCGACAATTCATGTGAAGAAAGTCATGTAAATTTCAAGCGATGATTTATTTGTCAAAATTCAAGATCGATTTGGTCATTGAAATGTGATTACCATAGTTGTAATCCCATAAGTGAATTCTTATCCATCTACTCTATAACACCACACACTACACCTTTGTAGAATGAACAATGCCATTAGGTTTCTATTGTACTTGAACCAATTAGCATCCTTGCATCACATGCTTTAACCTCCACACTAAATGTTGTAAGAATATTGTTCAAGGAGGTTGAAACAGACTTTTGCAATCTTTGAGAATGAGTTGACATTGTGATCTGATGACCTAATCCAAATGGCCCTATAATGCAGACGATTTTATGCATTTCCCATAGAATGACAAATTTCTCATTACCACTTATAAGTTAGTGTAACAAATGAAGGTATTGTAATTAGTCTCACAAAAGAATTAAAAACTTAGTATAGTAAAGAGGAGTATTGCATATCCCCTTGCTATGTCAAATTATAGTTTGTAAAAAACATGAGAGTATTGCAAATGCCCTTGCACCATGTAATATTATAGTTTGTAAAAAGAGCATGACTTTTAATATCATTTTCCAAAAAACATTCTACCATTTTCAATTACAATTGCAAATAAGGTAGGTACTGCATTCATTTTGTCATTTGAGATTATAATTCACAAAAACAAGGAAGGTATTGGACTCTGCAAACTAACCTTGGTTTAAGGAAAACTTATATGGTGATTGATAATTTTTAGACATACCCCATATGCAGGTAGTGTGATGATTAACTTTTTATTAATCTCCAAGGTTGAAAAGATAGTTTAAATCAAGGATGGAAATGATTTTATAATCACTTCATTTGTTGGATTTGGCATCGAGAATCTATTGAATCTATTGGTGTTAATAAGTTTACTTTGTCATTAGTCTATAGGACATAGGTAGGTGGACCCATGTAAATAAAGTCATGTCTGTGGACAATATGTAGGTGTGGGGGCATATACATATCTTCCTTTTTTTGTGCAATATTTTCATGAGTTGATGTTAGCATCACCTAATTAATAGGTAGGTAAATAAGTGGTCTTAGACAAGGGGGCAAGTCAAGTTAGTAGTTGATGTCTTGCAATATCTTCATCTGTTGATACAAACATCGAATAACTTGTAGGTAAGCAATTAGATGCAAGTAGGTTGTTTTAAGTAGATACGTAAGGAAGTTGAGGGGAAGACAATTTAAACTAGTAAGTGAGGGGGGAAAAATAGATGTTATAAGAAGGTAGGTAAGCAAGTGCTCAGAGTAGTAGAACTCTTTACCTAGGTAGTAGGTGAAAATAAACATGCACCTCAGGGTGGTTAGAGTTGAAAGTAGAAAGGGAAGGAAAGCCTAATCCAAATTTAAAAAAAATAAAAAAATCATTGTAACCAAGGTGGTTAGCATAAGGGTGGTTAGCACATCAGGGTGGTTAGAGTTGAAAGTCGAAAGGGAAGGAAAGCCCAAGCCAAATTTCAAAAACCAAAATTAATCGTGGTAACCAAGGTGGTTAGCATAAGGGTGGTTAGCACAACTAAGAACCAATGAAAAAAAACTGGACATGCCAACCCCCCCAAAAGTTCTCCAAAAAATCAATGCAACCAAAACAAGGGGTGTGTCACACTGCGGCCTTGCCATTTACATTAAAAAGTATCCTAAGGCAAAAGAAGAATTATGGAAACTCAAATATTTTGCCATACAAAAATTCTCTAAAAGAAACCAAAAAATCTTTCAAGATATTATAACTCTATAAGTAATCTCAAATTTCAATACAAGCCAAAATATCACCTTTCAGAAATCCTCATATAAAATAGACCGATTGCCTAGGGTCCAAAATCTCTTAAGCTACTATATAATGAATCTAAACACAATATCATTCATTGCCTTGGTAGGCAATCCAACAAATGTATCAAAAAATAGTTAGATTTCCATTGCTCACACCCATTTAGAACTCAACACAAAACCAGATCTGATTTCTTGGGTGGGCATTTGGAGATTAAATCAAAATTAATGACATTATTGTATTCACTTAAAACACATGGGTCTCATCTTTAACAAATAACACTTATTAGTGGGACCAAAAAATCATCAAATTTAGTGTATATTATTGAGTACAACATCATAGTACCTCATTACTTCGGTAGGTCTGCACTCTTGCACCAGGTTGTCATGGACAAAAATTTGATGATTTTGGAGGGCAGGAGAAGGGTCTAACTCGTGAAGCACTTGGAGACGGTTCCTTGTGTGTATAGAGAGGGCAACTTATTATTTGGTGAATATACGTATCCCTCTTAGAACATCTCTCCTAGAAAAGAAAAGAGGAGAGATTTTTATGAGTATTATTACAAAATAGGAGAGGTCTTATGCCTACTTTAGGTGCAAGGTCTCCCCCCTCTCTGAATTAATAGGTGTAAGATCCATCCCACTCCTCCCACCTTGCAATCTACATGTGTTTTAGGCTTAAGATATGTCCACCTCATGCTTTAGGGTGGGTAAGGCCCACATGTGGGAAACCCTACACTTGACAATTTTTGGTGACTTATTGTAACTACTTGTCTACGTCTTTTTCTTCTAGGTGGGATCTCAACATTGATCACTCACTCGAGAAATTTCCTATTGTATTTGGAGTGCACTTATATCTCACATAGAAAGAGGAGGGATATTATTTATTCCTTAAGAGTTGTGTATTTAAAAAACATGGTTTATCCATAAAATCTTGCCTAAAAAGAGGAAGGATGTTACACCCACTCCTTAAGAATAGTTGTATCTATCTAAAAGGCACCTTATATCCATAAGAATCGCCTACTTAAATAAAAATAGTAGAGATATTAGACTTACTCCTTAAGAGTGGAATGCATCTTATACCTACAAATAGGTGTAAGATCCTTTGCACTCTTACTCCCTTCCTACTCTCCTTGTGATCTACTTATGTTTAGGTTCATGATAACCTTCGCCTTGTGCTTTACACTGGGGTAAAGCTCACATGTGACATGTGAGGGACACTATGGAACAAGATTTGGTAGACCAAGAGAGCACCTTCTGGAACACCTCTTGCCTTAAAGGCCATGTTCCTAGGTTGAACAAGTCCTTAAGGAAAGGCCCGGTGGGTAGGGTTAGGGGACTTCCATGGTACATGCTGGGTCCCAATTGCACAGACTGTCATTTCCAAAATTGTGCCCACATTGGCAAGCTACAATTTGCACAGAAACAGCAGACTTTGTTTCTATATTCTTTAAGGCTAAACTTGGCACTCCCATAGAATCAGCAACTCTTTGGCTTGCAGCCATTGAAAGTCATTCTTAACATGGGGGGGGGGTGTGATTTTTAATTTGGAATTTTAAAGTTTTTTATATGGCTCTTATCCATAAAATGGTAAGTGCAGATTTTTTTTAATTTAAAAATAAAAATAAAATAATTTAAAAATAGAAAACAACATTCTCACATACAAAAGGATACTCTTATACAAAAGAAAGTAATGTCAATAAATAAATAAATAAATAAATAAATATTGTTTTATTCAGTACTATAGTTGAAGCCCATGAGCAGCCCCATGTGCATTTCAGTCTAACAATGTCATAGTGTTAATGGTTAACTATGGTGATTGCAAGAAATGGAACCAAAGGTCTTCAACGTCCAATGTAGAGTGCGGGCAGCGTTTGGCCAATTTTCACCCCCTGCAAGCAAGCCCATGACTGCGCCCCCGCAGAGCTCAGTCGGGCTTGACCTGACCGGGGGTGAGAACTGAAATCGGCCAAACCCTGCCCACTGCTCTCTGCCATTAACAGCTGTTAGGTCTTACAAAGCTGGCAAAGACCTGTAACCCTAACAGCTGTTGATGTGTCTTGCAAGGTTGAGCTTGGAAGGAATAGCAAAGCCCACAAATTTCATAAGTGAAATAAAATAGGTTTTTTTTAAATAAAAAAAATTTACAATTGAAAAAAAAAACCCCAAGGGAATGGGTACCAAAAGAAAATGTTTCATGAAGAAGGTCGGTATTTTCAGGATTATGTTATTTGGTTTTTATCCCATGCAAAAACCGCAAAATAATTTTTTTTTCAAAAATTCTAAATTTAATTTTTGTGTACATTGATATTTGGCAACTTCGAACATTTTTCAAATGTCATTTCTTGAGGACGAAATTCTAATTGGATGTAGAGGATATGTCCAATAAAAGAAAATTAGATGGCTTGTGAATATTATTTGGAATATAACCCATTATTTCCTCCATTGAGTATATTATTTTCTCAATGAAATTAAATGTGAATATTGAATGTTAGACTTCCAAAATAATATAACCCCTAGGAAATAATAGGACCACACATATAATTCAACTCCAATGCCCATTCCGATCGTTGTCACTAGCTCGAGGTGTTCCTCACAATCTACAATTCTAAATGACAAGATCTATTGTGGCTACATTCATTTAGTTTTAGCAAGAGTAATTTGCTTAGAGAAATTTCTTAGTGTATGCAATATTCATATTTGTTGATTTTGGAAATTCTATCAACAAATATAATATGGAGTTTTAATCTCAAATATAATTTAGAATTGGTCTATGAAGGATTTTGTGAGGTTGAAAATGGCTAGTCCTTGTTATATGAAGGGAAGAGTAGTTGAAATGTAAGATTATGGTTAAATTCAATCTCAAAACATGAAATTATATTTTATCCTTCGATTCCATACATTATATTTTGACTACTTCAAACCCAAGACAACTTTATTTGGATCTAAACTTAATCTCAAGACATAAAATTATTCTTTATATCTAATTTCACACCTAATACCATAACTAATCAAAACCCTACATAAACTTCATTTATATCTAAACTTAATTTCAAAACATGAAAATATATTTTATCCTCGATTCCATATTTTTGTACCTTGACCAATCAACTACCCTAAACAAAATAATTTCATATCTTAAATCATATGTCATATTCCGTATACCTAGTTATCATTGTGATCATATCTAGGAGTGGACATTTGTGTCATTGGCCTAAATGGGATTCATCTTCACGGTTTTAAGGGATACGACTTTTCAAAAAAATAAAAAAACCTTTTCAAAGCTTTTAAGAGACATGACTTTACAAAAGTTGATTTCAACTATGAAAAAGTCATGTTGGTTCAAATGTGAATCAAACTATTCATTGGTCCCAAGTTTTAAGGCTTGAGACTTGAAAGGGCAATGTCAACTAAAATAAATAAAATCTTATGGTTCAAGTGTGAACTCAAGTGGCATTCAACGCACATGTTAAGGTTTGAAATGTGAAAAGGCAAACAAAAAGGTCAATATGACGAAGAAGCATTCCTTGGTTCAAATAAATCAAATGGGTAAATTTCAATTAATTTTCAACGAAAAAAAATCATTTAAAATTGAAAAACTTTTGTTCCATTGGTCAAAAATTTGTGAGACGACAATCGTGCGCACTACCTTGCTAGAAGCTTTTGTACGACACCAAAAGCATAATGAGGTGCCATAACCTTTGGGAGGGTTAAGGTGTGAACGTAAACTAAACAAAACAAACACCGATCTTAATATATAGATCCCTTTACAAAAGAGGAGAAATCTTCCTCCGTCTCCTTTAAAGGAGTGAGACGGATCTCACACCTACTTCTAGGTTTAAGAGCCCTCCCCTTGTCGGCCTCATGATTCACAATTGTTTATGTTCACAATAATGTTTTGTCTATATATTTGTCACAAGTAAAGCCCAATGGGTAAAAAGCCTAATGGGTGATGTACATTCTCGAAATGAAGGGCTGCATGCCTTTTCCTTAGGCCCTTTATTTTGGGACTACCCCCCCCCTCCAACCCCTTCCGCTCTACCGTCGCAAAAAATTCAACAATGCTTAAGACACAATTGGATGAGCGGAAAATCAAAATGACCGTATTTTGTGTTTTTTCACCCCTTTTAAAATAATGTAATAACATGCTTGCCATAGTCCGAGTTCTTCGTCGGTTCTAAAGTGGAAATATACCTCCATGAAATATACCTACATGAAACATCCCAAGTGACATATTATTGGTATACCTGTTTTTATGAAGAATCTATCACATGGTTCGACCCCGATTTCGCTATTTCGCTTATGTTCATGCTCAAAATTCTCATCATGTGACGTCTACTTCGGAAAAAACCCATATATATATATATATATATATAATAAATTTATAAGAATTTCCCAATTGCAAAATTATAAGTTGGGAATAATTACTCTTAATAATTAGAGGAATTTTACAACTTCATGAGTCACAAAATTCAACCATCATTTAATCTAATTCAATCTTAGTGCAATAAATGGGAAAATATTATTAAATAATTATGTTGGAGTTCCAATTAAAATATATATACGTATTACACCGAAAAAAAAAAATCGAAATTTGTATTTGTATTTTGTTAGCCTTCAAAGAATTAGAACTAACTTCTAATTTCACACAACATTTCTATAACTGCCCTAAACAAAATTAACCCCCCTCATTAACCCCCTCCACCCCCAATTTCAGGCTTAATTAGCGCTAGCTAACCTTGTTTGGTTAGAGCAAATCCAGCGGCGGTCCTACATTCGAATAAATCTGTTGCAAGTGGCCTACTTCTCGTGACGAGGGAAGTCTTCGGTATCAGTTAGTCTGTAATTAGTGACTCAATTAGTTACAACGTCGGTAGCTGGCTTATTTAGGTGTGCGAGCCCGGGGAACATGCGTTGAAGTTATCCGCAGTAGTAACTTACTAACATAACAGTAGTGTGTTAAAAGTCGTCTTCACAGGAATCTTAACAATTAACGTTAATTTTTTATTTTTTTTAGTGAGGTGAAACTTCGATTCCCAGTTGAGGTGGTTTAGTAACTTGAAGCAGTAATTAGTAAACAGCGTTTGTGGCTCAGTGAAGAGGTTGTTAGTGAGTTTAATAGTGATAGGGGTTTGTCAAATGGGCGTGTGATTAGTAAGATATTAGTGCCAGATTAGTCAAGATGAAAGGGTTTCTTTAGTTTTAGTTACTGAGTAGTGGATTATTGGCTGTAAATAGAACCTGATTAGTAAGTGTAATTAAAGTTATGTTTAGTGGCAGTGAGTTGATTAGTAGGATTCTCGAGTTGAGCGTGGCCGTGCTTTTTGTCCCTGAATTAGTGAGAGAGATTAAGTAGGAGAGAGGAGAATTAGGAGAGCCACAAGTGTTTGTGGAGAGAGGTACTGTGATTAGTGAGAATACTAGTTCCCGATTAGTCAGGGTGAAAGTGTACTTCTTCAGTTGTATTAACTGAGTAGTGGATTACCGAGCTTAATAGAACCTGATTAGTAAGTGTTCAACTTGATAGTGAGACGATTAATTAGTGGGATTTGAGAATTGAGCTTGGCCGTTTTTCGTCCCTAATTAGTGAGAGAGATTAGTAGTAGCGAGGAGAATTAGGAGCACAAGTGGTTTGACTGCATAGGCAGGGACTGTGATTAGTGACATAAATTAGTGCCAGATTAAGAATCAGGAGGAAGGGTTTCTTGGCCGGGTTTCTTTAGTTTTAGTTACTCAGTGGTGAATTGCTGAGAACCTGATTAGTAAGTGCAATTAGAGGTGTGTTTAGTAGTACTGAGATGATTAGCAGGATTTTCGAGAGTTGAGCTTGACTGTGTTTTTTTAATCCCTGATTAGTGAGAGAGATTAGTAGGAACCGCAAGTGTTTGACTGCGCACGCAGGTCGGCTTCGCAGAGAGAGCGCGCGAGCGAGTGCGATCTGCGTTGTTATTGTCATCCGTTGTTATTGTCATCGCTCTCTTGCGGGGGAGGTGGGGAGGGGGGGGGTTTTGTCTCTGTTTTTCTTTTCTTTTCACGCTTTTTTTCAACCTTGCAATGCTGTAGATTAGCTGCAGAAAAGTTGCTGTTGCGTGGATCCAAAGCATGGAGCCAAAGATGAAGAAAAATGATCAAGAATCGATGATGAACTTTTGGTTTTCTCCCCTCGCCCGCGCTTCTGCTGCTTCGAAGTAACCCGCTGCCTTTTCTCCCATTTTGCCTCTTCTTTATCATCGCATGACTTGTGTCTGTGTGTGCTTGTGCGTTTCCCTCCCGCCCCCCCCTGGTTGCAAATGGCTGCTCGTGAAACCTCTCTGTAGCTTCCTCTGGTCAACTCCGGAGTAGGAATACAGAAGTGCGGCTCAAGGGAGAGAGATTGATTCTGGAGGCTCGGAACAGGGCTCATAGGTTGTAGGAGAAGATCTCGGCATGGAGATTGCAACAGTGGCAAAAAAATTGGCCCGAAAATCATGCTGTGGGATCGGGGTAGAGGATCAATGAACAACGATAAGACAAATGCCGAATCGGAGATGCTGCAATGACCGGGAGGACGTAGGGGGCAGCAGCAGCATTGGAAGACGAAGAACAACAAGTGAGGTTCTTGCACGATTTTACAATCCGCTATAGGGAGTTATTGCTTTGTCGGTTGCCGCCTGTAGACGAGAAGAAGAGCCTTTCAGCAGCATCTCGGAGCTTCGCGAGAGTGCGTTCTGTTGGATGCAACCTAGGAAGTCAGGCAAGTTTAAAGACGTGAACAGGATGATCGAGTGACAAGAAGAAGAAAACCTCGCATGAGATACAGAAGTCAACTGAGAAGCATGGAGCAAGCGGGAAGCAGAAACGGAAGCAGATTCCGGAGATGACATGTGACATGAGGGAAGAGAAAGAAGCAGAAGAAGAAGCCAGTTCGCATGATTTCGATGCCGACAATTCATGGAAACATGCACATCTGAAAACTTCTGGAGTGAGAATTCCAACTCTTTCATGTTTCTTTGTGTCCTCCGATAGTAGTAGTTGTTGTTCTTGAATCCAAGAAGAAATATGGGGGCCATCTGCTCGAAAAGAGCGAACCGGAAATTAGAGGAGTCGAAGATTGACGAAGGGCGCAAGCGGCGGCAGAAGAAGCCATGGCCTCCTTCGCCAGAAGACAATAATACAAACGGGGTGCTGCTGGTGAACAAAACTTCTGCCGTGCCTGTGGTGCAGCAGTCTAATAATAATAAGGGTGAGGCAATGGAGAAGAGCAGGCATGAGCCTGCTGATTTCCATGGTTCAAGAACTACTGTTGCTCATCCAAACAACAATGATTTCTCCTTCGAGTTGGCAGTGATCTCACATCATAGAGAAGATGGAAACAACAAGGAAGAGAAGAAGCAGCCACATTCTCGAAAGCTGTCTAACAAAGCAAGTGCAGTGAGGTCCATGACCACAACCGCAGCTAAGAAAAGTGCCTCTAAGGTAAGGCTAATTCCCGTGTACAGTAGTAGTCACAGCAGCCTAAACCTCATTTCTGAAGAAAAAATAAAGACCATGATGCCTTCAGTGGACAATAAACCCACTTTCTCATTTGGGTTTATTGTTGCTGCTGTCAGTGGTTGGTGTTTGTGACCCCCAACAGTGCCTTGATCACTGAGTGATCTCCTGAAATCTCCAGCCTCTTGTGATCATGATTTGAGAAGCACTCACTTGTCCATTGTATAATGCAGATGTCGGAAGTTCTCTGGGGAGCTGGAACAGTGGGACTAGGAAAAGCTGTTGATGCCTTGGATACACTTGGGAGTACCATGGTCAACCTTCAACCAGGCCGTAGGTTTGCATCAGGGGCATCCCCAAAAGGCCAAAAAATTGGCATTCTTGCTTTTGAAGTTGCAAATACAATTGTCAAGGGTTGCAACCTCAAGCAGTCAATGTGCCCTGAGGAGATGAGAGTACTCAAGGAGGAGACAATGACCTCGGAGGGTGTGAAACAGTTGGTGTCAACAGACTTTAATGAGTTGATGTGGATTGCTGCAGCTGATAAAAGGTGGTAAAATGTCTACAATAAAAAGACCACTTCATGTTTTCTTGTGTTGTCCTTAGGTACACTGGTGTATGCAGCTATAGCATGTGAGAGATTCACCTAGGTTTACCTCTATTCTCAAAAGTAGATGGATGGGATGGGGATCCACAGGGACGAGCTTAAAATATTTTCAGGGGAGGTGGTTCGATTCGGCAATCACTGTCGCAATCCTCAATGGCATCAACTGGACAGAGTTTTTGACAGGTAGTCCTCCTCTCTTGACACCTTGGTTTTGGTCACCATTCCTTCTTCATTCTCTGTGTCATACTCCCTGTTCATCTTTCTTGACTCTGGGCTCTCCTGCTCCCTGCTTGCTTCCTGCAAAATACAGACAGTTCCTGCCGCCAAAGTCCCTCTCCTTAACCTGTTGTAATTCTTATTCTTCTCCCCAGATATCTATTGCTTCAAAGAATTGAAACCCTTTTGTCCATCTGTACAAGGAAATGCAGTGATTTTCTTATGTCCTTCAAGTCAATGGACATATAATTTGACACAATCTATCAGATAGTCTTACAACCTATCTACTAACCTATGTAATTTATCAATATCTGCAACTTGTCTGACCAAGTTTTGAATTATTCTTATCATTTTGGCTGGTAAGTGTAAGGCCTTCTGCCATTATAAGTGTACATGGAAGGTTCTCCAGTTGATCCTCCCTTCAGGCCTCCACAGTTGCTTAAGGCATTCATTCTTCATACCTACCTAAATGGAAAAATGCAGCGATAACTTTATGTTTTTGTGCAAGTAATCCTTTGCTTCAGTTTTCAACAAGATTAGATCTCTTGAAGGCACTCATGTGATGTCAAGATTGTAAAAATCTGAAGTTTTATGTCTTCATAGCTATTTTGATGCTGCAGATTAGTTTAAAGCAGAGTGTGGCCCTCATCTTTCTTTCTTTCTTTCTTTGTCCATCTTTCAAATTCCATATAAACCCTATGAATCTGAGCTTTATTAAAGGCAGATAGTTCTACTTTTGTCATAGATTTTCAGAGCAAAGCTCCTTCTACAAATTGCCAAGTTGCAGTAAGCTAATGTCACCTCTCAGAATAGTTGGAGTCTTTAGAAAGTATTCTCTAGGAGTAGTTGATCTAATCCTTGTGTCATCAAGTCTTCAATCTCTCAAGATCTAATCCTGATGAGTTCTTTTCCCTCTTATTGCAGCCTTTGATTTCTCAACACTTAATCAAAAGGTTATGCTATCAGATTTGAAAGCTAGTATGAAATTTCTAGTTAACAAAGTTTTTGATAGTTCAATCACTTCAGATGAGGTCTTTGGGGCATAGGGATCATGCTAATACCAGCATATTACAGCTAGAATCTGCTGGTATTAACATGATTCATATGCCTGATGGACTTTGGTATATCGGATTCTACAAAATTTTGACTCGTCAATAGTCAATTTTGGAGGTTCTTGAGGCTGGCTTACGATCTGGTCAGTTCTCAGTTGTATTTAAATTGACTTGAATCATAAGTACAGAGGAGTTCTTGATATTCACTAAGATAGCATTCTTTGTGTATTGACAAATCCCTGTCCATATAGAAGGGTTTCATATCCTGGTGGCATTATTGCAGAAGTTTTGTATGCAAAACCCTGTAAAAGCTTGAGAGTTTTTTTAGACATCTATGGCATGGGAAGAAAACTTTGCAGCAGATATTATTCACTAAGAAATGAAGTGCTTTGCAGATTGGGGGCTGAAACAGAGATCCAGCGACAGTCAAACGAACAAGCAGACATTATCATGGAGAATTTGTCAGCCCTGGCCCAGAACACTGCAGTATGTAAATCCCCTTAATTTCTAGTCATAGCCCAAGCTTTTGGAGGATAACCTTCTCAACTTCTTTGACACCCACTTTGCTATACAATGACACACACTCATACTCTGAATCCTACTCGCATACATTCCACATAGGCAGTTGGTATGACCTAAGCAGCCCACCTCTAGTGAGATACCTTCATATTGCCTTTAATCCATTGGTTCCAGACAAGAGACACTGCACCAAAAAGTGGACTGGAACTTCAGTTTCTGTACATTTATAATTGGGACACTTGAAACTTCCAGATACATAATCTCTTACTATCATCCTCAGTCATTATGCAGTGTGTTGTATGCTAGCAGACTGAGTAAAAACTGTAATATGTTTGCTCTACTGTTGCCATTAGAGTCCACATGATAGGGCTTAGGGTTCTGTTGTCATGTGCCCAACCTGATTTAAGACAGATCTAATCTGGGGTGTGATGTATACAGGAGTTATACCATGAGCTGCATGCACTGGATCGATTTCAGACAGACTTGAAGCGCAAGCAACAGGAAGATGAAGTCTTTAGCAGCTCAGGGTCACGTGGTACACACCCCTCTATTTCCATTTATTTGCATCTGCATACTAAAGTTGGCTGTAATTCTTGGTTCTATAGGGAAGGGTTAGCAGATCCAGTTCAGTTTCTTTTTACATCTGTAATGAAGTACCCACCAATGTCAGTGTGGCATGTTGGGATTAGCAGGAGATAGTCTGGTGATTCTAAAGAGTGAAGTGAAGAGTCAAGAGAAGCATATTAAGACCCTCAAAAAGAGGTCTTTGTGGTCAAAGATTCTTGAAGAGGTACTTTGCTCCTCTCGCAATGCAACTGTCAACCTTCAAAGATTCAAGTGATGGTTTGTGGTTCTCATTAACACCCCACAGGCTTCTCAGTAGTAAGTGAGGGTGGTTGTGCAGGTTATGGAACAGCTTGTGGATGTTGTCTACTATCTATACCAAGAGATCCATGACAACTTTGGCCCTGGTGGTAAGGTCACTTCACCTGTTCATCTCCACACCCAGTTCCCCTTGTCACTATAGATAAAACCACAGTCAGACTTTCTGCCTCTCTTGAGGTGTCTCCTGCACTTAGAGAAAAGTAAGACCAATCTTGTAGAAGTGAATCAACCTCTGAGGTCTGTTTGTGGGTGTGTTTGTGCAGCATTTTCAAAGGAGGCAGAGAATTTCTATAAACCAAAGACAGCAAGTCTAGGCACTTCAGGCCTATCACTTCACTATGCCAACATCATCAATCAAATTGACAACCTGGTTTGTACCATCCTGAATTTCCATGTACTCTTGGGCTATGAACAACAGTGTCCTTATCAAAAATCTTAGGCTAGGGCCTCAGATCCACCCTGAAGAGTTCACAAATAGCCTGGGTATAACCCAGAACCAATCAGGGTCCATAACAGATCACACTACAGGGAGACTGGCATGCATTCTTGAATAAATCATTTGCTTGAGAACATCTTAGGTTCTTCAGTATGGAACAATTGTGATCTTGTAAGTGCACAGTTACAGTCATGGGTTTTCATTTTCTTTGAGCTCCAGGAGTGTAAACCCATTTATCTTAAAATTCAGGGTGGACTTGACAGTGTAAGCTGGAGTCCAATGTTTGTCTTTGTACCAGTGGTGTTTAAGAAATCTACCAAATTCTTTTTGACCTCTCTAAGCCATCATAATATATAAACATACCAGGCCCTGGGGCAGGGGGTGAATAACACACATGTGCTCACTTGTGCAGGTGTCAAGACCAACATCAGTGCCACCAAACACAAGGGATATGCTGTACCAAGGGCTGTCCCCAAGTATGAAGGCTTCCTTGCGGACTCATTTGCAACAATCTTCTGAATTGGATTTGGTAGCCAACTTGTTATCCTGTGCCTCTCTTGCATTTTTCATAGCACCAGAGGTTTTTTATGAGAATCATATGCAGCTGGACTGTATACTGTTATTCAGTTCAAGTAGGTGCAATTGTGATTGTTTCAGCAATTGATGGTTATCTGGTGCCCAGGGACCAGACCACAAAATGCACCTTCACTCTTGTCAAATCTTTTCTGATTCAAAGGTGCATAAGTTCAAAGTGCTGATGGGATTTGGTGTAGCAGCCTTCCTGATAAAGCTTTTGCACAACCACTTGCAGATGAACCACCTTGTAGAAGCATAACTTAATCTGGAGGCTTTGGGGTGGTGATAGTTGAAAATAAGCTTGTGATTGCTGTATAGTGTATAAGCATAGAAGGTTTGTTCTTAGACCTGCTGTGTTTTCCTACCTGCAGTTAAGTAAATCAGACATACAAGAAGAGCTTGACAATATCTTGGACTGGCTGGGTCCAGTTGCATCCAACACAACCAAGTAAGCACCCCAACCAGCTGTCTTCAGTTCTATGTTTTAAAATCCTGCCTGCCAATCAGAACAGCTGTGTTGGGCATGGTCATATAGCCACTTCAATTTCTTTTTGAAAAAATTGGGTATCAATTGGAAGTCTAATTTGGTTCTTAATGGCAATTCTTAGTTCTCAAGCCTGCTAGCAATAAATTCCAGGATCATTCATCATGCAAAGTTATGGTTGGCTCCTCCCTGTGATTAAAGCACGAGATTTCTTCAATCCCACAGTAGATGCACTCTCTAAAATAGTGATGCCTGTTATTTGTAGGAGATGAAATGATGAAATTGTAGTATTGCATCTTTTAGCAAATTCATATGCTTTGTCTCTTGCATACAGGGTACATCATGGTTTCGGATGGGTTGGGGAGTGGGCAAACACAGGGTGAGCATATATATACCTTCTTAAAATTTGAATCCATCTGCTCTCAAAATTCCTTAACTGGACATTGAATTAATTCAACTTTTCTGAACTGAAACCCCATACTTGGCCTGATAAAACAGGAGTTCTTTGGATCGAAAAGCGATGGGACAAGTGGAGTTAACACTTCTACAGACTCTGCATCATGCCAATCAAGAGAAAGTGGAAAGTTACATCCTAAAGCTTATTGTGGGACTCCACCATTTGGTGAGGCGGGCCCAGAACCAGAACATCCAACATTCACCACAGAAGTCACCAGTCCGACCTGTGACAACTTGGGAAAAACCAGTGCGACCATTTCTACCAGAGCGCAGCATTTCTCCACCACCTTTCCAATTTCTTGCTGCAGTAAATGGGCAACAAAATTATATGGTGCCAGCTGGAGCTGCTCGTCCTGAACTCTCACAGGGGGATAAGGAGATACTCCAAGCTATTGATCAAGGATCAGTGGCACATAAAGTGTTACCAGGCTTGAGCAAATCCCAAGAGTTTGATACCTCTCAGGTTGCTGCCAATCGGGAAAGCTCTTTAAGGTTAAGTAAAAGCAACAGTCATTCTCCAAGTACCACTAACAAGATGGAGTCTCCTCTATCATTGTACAAATCATGTGGCAGTAGCAATCCCCCCCCAGAACTTCATGTAGATAGACGGAAGGAGCTTGATGTGATTGATCGAGTTGATTCCTTTCATGATAGTCCCCAAACCCACTCTCAGTAGAGCCCTGATTCCTTCATCTACTTTTCCTCATGACCTGTTACGTCAATATCAATCGGTCTATCTCTGTCTCTCTTCTTGTTTTTGAGTGTTGAGTTGCCCTTTACAGGTGCAGATCAGAGTCATCAATCTAGGGCAGATTGATTAAAGCTATATAAGCTTATTGCATCCTTTTAGAGTCATTTCAAGGAGGGAACTTCCTCACTGGGGGGCATATGCAGGAAGTTGTACAAATTTTTCCCAATCTCCTCATTTTTCTTTTGAAGTGTACATTGAGTCATACTGGGATACACAAGCAAGGATACCTTCTTTGTGCCCACCACTTATGTGCTACAAATTGGGTGCTACATGTGTCCAAAGTTATTAATTTGCAAGCAATGTGAGACTCTTTGAGGAGTCAACAGTTAATTTCTTTCTTCTTCCCATGTGGTCATAAACTTTTCCTTTGATCACGGCGATTAGAGATGCTCTGAGTCGGGAAGTGTGGAGTCTCCTCTAAGAATTCCATGGATTCACAATATGGGCCTTGAATCATGGTTTAGTGATTCAGAAACAGGAAGTGAAGATCATTGTTGTCTGTGGTGGTAACCATGAAGATTATGTGTCTACAGGTAGTGGACTCTTTGCCTTTGAATCTGGTTCTAGGGCATCATGAGGCTCTATGGTTTTCACAGTATAGCTAGAAAAGAAAATTGACAGCTTGAAAGTAGAGGAGATGGTGTAATGACATAGTTTGTGTCAAGAAATAATATCTGGTGTGCAGCAGTTTTGTCTCCATCATCTGTATTCCCATCCTTGTACTGGTGCTAAGGAGTGTTCTTTCTGTTTAAATGCAGATTCAAGAGTTTCCACTCAGATTTTATGGCTTGCAGCTAGCTATTTCAGTTTTTGGACTTCTGATGTGTGTAGAGATGGTTTATGAAGTTTTCTCTGCAATCTTTATATTATATATGTATAGATGTGTGTGTGTGTGTGTGTGTGTATATAGGTATATTAGGGCAATGCCCTTTCAGTAGGAGAATGGGTGTCCATTCAGTTTTGTGCCTTTTCACAGGATCCTGAAGGGGCCTGAACCCTCTTTCATCTCCCTTGTGAAATCCTTTCGAAAATCCTTGCTGTCTTTTCCTTCATCAAAACCCAAGGTTCTTTATTAAACTGGCTTGGTCAGTTCCTCTTTCATTTCTTGTTTTTTTCATGAATCATGACCGCTAGCAAGAATCTACAGTTTCATTGTTGCAGAGCTGGTGGGTGTGTGACTGTGGTGGTGGCCCTCTAAGCAGCAGCAGGTGGTGTTTTGCAACAACAAATGGGTAACAAACCAGGAGGTCGTAACAAAACACAACAGCCAATTCAGAGTCTGTTGGAAGATGCAATCTCTGCACTGCGGGAGAAACCTGGATCCAAGCCATCAGATATTATCAAATACCTGGAGTCCAAGTATGAGAAATCAATTTCAACCAAGATGAAGGAGAAGTTGCTTGATCGGTTGAAACCCATACTTAAAGCAAGCAGGATGGAATTCAACAACAATGGGAGTCTCCGAGGACCCAGACGACAAGGAGGAGGAAAGGGAGGATTTGACAAAGCAAGAGGTGGTGGTAGTGGGAGAGTGAGCAGAGGTACAAGATCAGGTGCCAACTCTATGAAAAGAAGACTGGGTGGTACAGGAATTGGGAAGCAAGGAGGACAGGGAGCAGGATCATCACAAGGCAGTGCCAGAAGACAAAATAATAATGGAAGGAGCAACAGGGTAATCAATTCTAGTCATGGAGGAGGTCAATCCTCAGCTAAGCTTGCACTCAGTCGATGTAAGACAAAGTCTAAGCGAACTCATGGGAGGGGTCGACCCAGTGCACATGTCTCCAAACTGGACAGCAGCATCTCCCCACACATAGACATCAATGGAGATCATTACGACAACAATTACCAAACTACTGGATGCAGGAGCGATCTGGACAGCACAATGTAGCTGCCAGTGCTACCTCCCCACCCCCCAACTTTCACTCATGTACAGACTACAGACCATGTCTATACTTCAAGATGTGTAAGTTGAGTGCTAATTTGCACATTAGTCTCCTACTCTCCTCCTCCTTCCCCCTCCTTGTCTAAATGCTGAACACTACATATATACAGCAATGTTAGAACATCTAAAAACTCTTTCAAATACATCCTTGCAACTGCCATGCATTTGTATGGATCTGTATGTGTAACTACACAGATAAAATGCTGTTATTATTTGCATATCCACACATCACAAAACATCTCAAATGAAATTTTCGTGATTTTTCAATACCAAAATCATAGAATCAGTAAGTGGGTGGGAGAGATGCCATCAACACCAGTGCTTTGAATTCTTGTTGCATTGAAGACTTGTGAAATCATCTTTAAAACTCTTTTGTAATTTTGTAATTTTGCAAATCATCAAAACACTTTTGTAATAGTTTTGACAATCAACCATTTTAGTTTACTGCAATAGCATCCTTAGAGAGTTAAATAAAACTTAATCCATATACCACCATATACATGACAAGTTCCTAATACAATTGGCAAAACAGATCTAATAACAGAAATTTTCAACATGGGTATGTTATAGAGACATAGGGCACACAAATTAGGTTTCCAAAGTAAGACTTTATTGTATATTATTGCAAGATTTTATTTTGTAATATCAATTTTATATGTACCCAATATCTGCACTATTCTTTTACTAAATGTTGCTCCCCTAGATTTCATGGTATGATATGATTTATATGTTCAACGTTTCCAACATGGGTACATTATAGAAATGTAAAGCACTGGCAGAAAATTTCTAGCATATCTGGAGGGTGCCTTATCCAGCAGAATGTCTCCTTGGCAAACGGCAAAGGGTTCAGAAAACAGAAATACCAGGCATTTTGCTTCACTTCTTTTATTATACCTGGCAGATACCCATGGGGTACATACAAAAATTTCTGCATGTGCTTTATGAAATTCCAGACAAAATGTTCAGGACTTGTTATTATCGATTGAAGAAAAGAAAAATTGGCAAACATAAACATAGTGGAACAAAACGTAATTTCAGCTTAGAAAACAATGGATGAAGGATTGATAGAGATGGATCCACCGAGCTCTCACATTGTGTCGATCATCCATAGAGATGGACCTCATTCCATTTGTGTCGTTTTAAGTGAAATATTGGATGACATACATCAACATTGACTGTAGGTAAGGCCTAAGTAGGAGGCCTTGTTACCAGAATAAGGGTACTGCTCCAGGCAATAGCCGAGGGTTGTATTTGTATTTTGGTTTCACCCTCCCATGAGGGCCTTAACAGCAAAAAAGTAAATGTCAAGCTTTTTTTTAATTCAAAAAGTTGTGCAAATGAACATTTTGCAATGTAAGGTTCTGCTTTCAAAATGTAAGGTGCCTCCTCGGTGGTGGAAAGAATCTTCCTTTTTAAGGTATCCTTGAATTACACTTTTAAAAATATCATGTGAATGCTTTACACGTAGTGTAACACCCCAGGGTTGAGGCATTCCTGAAATAACAAGTGCGCAATAACAAAGTGCACAAGGCTGGAGGTGAGGGGCCTGTTATTTTGAGAATACCTCAACCCAAGGGCATTGCACAGTGTAAAACACAACACATTTAAGTCATTCAAATCTGATTATATAAATATAGATTATCATAGATAAATTATCGCAAATAATCGAAATCCATGTTGTACTTTATTACTATTTTTCACCATGATACCTAGTGGGTGCCCATCTAGTACTCATTGGGTGTCATGGTAAAAGATTTTTTAAAAAGTATTGCATGCATTCCAAAAAGTGAAACATGGCTTGTGGGCATTTTGCTTTCTTGCTCACTTTTGATGACACATTATGTCATATAATAGGCCCTCTGTTTGCACCGCCACAGAAGATTGAGTGGTTTACAATGTTTAAACAAACTCATAACAAATTTTTAAGCTCAATCTTTGAAATCACTATAAACTTTATTCAAACTTTTTTAAAACATTAAAATAAATATTAATGATGTAACTAAATGTTTTTTTTGGTGGTGAATTTTCACAATTTTGTAAACATAAAAAGGGCCCATCAACATCAACAAATGATTTTTAATTTTAAAATCAAAAAAATAATGATATAATTTTACAATAGGTTCTAGAACCTATAGCTAAAATATTAAAATATTTTAACAAATTTATACCTCCATATACATGGTCTAGACCCAAAATATGATTAATTCTTCTTGTGGATGACTTTGAAGAACACCACAAATTTAAAATAAATTTTTTTTAAAAAAATTAATTCACCACTAAATATTTAAACAAAAAATTGTAACAAAAACTTTTTTTGATAAATAATTTTTAGAATATAAATAATAAGTATAATTTTTTTTAATTTAAGAAAAATAAATTTTAAAATTTGATCATTTTTTTTAACATGTATTAATTTTTTTCATACACCAAGAAGAAAAAATTAGGGATTATTTTTGGAGGTTTTTGGTGTGGCATCATGAACATTTGTAATAATAAACTTGTCCATGATGCCTAAAAAACTAGGGAAAAACATAGATTCTAATTTACATAAATGTATAAGAATTTAATACATGAAAAAAATGTAACTTAAAAGTCTACATGCATCCTAAACTTGGCATGCATGAACATTTGACCTAATCCTTAACCCATTCAAATATAAATGTGAGACTTGCCTAGTTTTTATACATTTATTTCAAAAAATTGTGGTGAGTGCAAAATACAATTTGTGAGTAATGGATTTAACACATTCAAAGTGAATGATTCAACTCATGTGTAAATGTTGCTAATTTAATAATTGTGAAAAGTTCATTAACATGTTCAAATATAAATGTGAGGCATTAAATTGTTGTGTGTGTTTCAATATATACTAATAAATGCAATATGCAACATTTGAATAATGTTTTTAATAAGCTTAAAATGAAGGATTCAACTCATGTAAAGATGTTGATACTTTAGAAATGTGAAAAAAATCATTAAACCATTCAAATATGATGGCAATACATTGAGTTACATGTGTTTCAATATATTTAAATAAATGGAATATGCAACTTATGAGTAATGGTTTTAACATGTTAAAAGTGAATGGTTTAACTCATGTACACATGTTGATAATTAAAAATATGTGAAAAAAATCATTAATTCATTCTAATGTAAATGTGAGGTCTTACATGTGTTTTAATAAATTATAGTAAATATAAAATGCAACTCATGAATAATGGTGTCAACATGTTAAAAGTTGATAATTCAACTCATGTACCATGTTGATAGTTGAAAAGATGTCAAAAAAATCATTAACCCATTATAATGCATTGTGTAAATAAAGTTAAAGGCTACCATAATTTCCACATCAATAATTTGAAATTATTAAAAATAAAATAGGGTCCAAATTATACTCATAAGCGAAGAACAATATGAACATAATAACTATGAACAATATTGACCATTAATTAGTGCAACAAGCCATTAACAGACTTAAGATGGCCAACTATAGTTAAACCATAGTCAAATCGAACAATAATCACAATGTGTGAGGGTGGAGAAGGACAAGATTTCTTGTGAAAATCTACTTGATGCGATTAGATTTTTTTACAGAACTAAATGATCCATAACGAATGATTTGCATTCCAAAGGACATAACTTGGTACATAATCGACTCATGTCGTAGCACTTTGCACCCTATTCGTATTATCATATAACAAATTGGCATTGTGCTTTGGTGGGACCCTCTAACTCATGTTGTTCTTGTTCTTGTTGGTTCTACCCAACCCTATGTCCCTCATAAGTACATTCCATTCCTAAGAACTCAACAGTTGGATCATTAAACATTGGAGGTATTGGAGCCTAACCCAAAATGTGTATTTGTCAATTGACTTGGGTACATGAAATTTAGTTGCACAATACATGTGCGTGTTGTACATGCAAGAGAACCTTCTACCCAAACATAACATGCACAATCTTTTTTTTTGCACATCCTTCCTTGGGGGACCCATTGCACATTACAATTCCTACAAGTGAAATTGCTATGTTTCATATGTTTCATAATGACTACTGGGCTAGAGTATGTTTTTCAAAAGACAGCCATGTTGATGATGTTTGCGATAAAGGTGGTGACGATAATGGAATAGGTGTTAATGGAATCCTTGAAGCCCTTAGCCGATTTTCTGTGGCAAAAATGAGAACTATTCCTTCTCCTATCATCCATAACCAATTGGATGATCCCATAGATGCAACCATTGGTTTCAAGTTTTTTGAAATAGTTATGCATGTGCTTGATGAAGAGGATTTTAAGGCAACACAGATGGAAATGTTAAATGGTGAACTTGATATCACTTCCCTACCACCTCTTCAAATTCATTGTTATTTACAAGAAATTTTGGATATTCTTAAGGACCTTTGCAATGGAGAATCTGATCATAACCTTTGCATTAATATTCTTGGAAACCCTTGTAGTCGTGACGCGCTCCCAAGTCACGGGGCGAGACCAAGTTGAAGGTCTCCCAAAGTCAAGTTGCGGAATCAAGACTTGGTAGCACGCTCCCGGCTTCCAACTCTAGAAAGGGGTAGAGGGTCGAGTTGGGAGCCCCGGGATTAGACTAGGAAGAGATCAAGCTTTTAGATTACACGAACTTGCATCACAAACCAACATGAGTTGGTTAGAATCCATTCTGGGTCCTTTTGGTGTAGGGACAAGCC
>Ga0209208_10003064_pt1 | contig 24042 bp, 19 predicted proteins | sample S1TSphfallax_3_FD_187694 | JGI IMG/M metagenome (GOLD analysis project Ga0209208, IMG submission 187694) | Host-associated microbial communities from peat moss isolated from Minnesota, USA - S1T2_Fd - Sphagnum fallax MG (SPAdes) (version 2) | ecosystem: Host-associated > Plants > Peat moss >...
CATACGGAATTTGACTTAATCCAGCTTATTATTCCTTTCGGTCCCAACATGTTCCCTTCAAGTTCCCAATGGGTTCCCATCACAGCTTCCTAATCTGTTCCCTAGGTTCCCAATGTGTTCCCCAAGGGGTGTTCCCAATAGCACTAGGTAGTAAACGTACCTGGGGAAGGCTCGGTCAAATAAGAGGATTGTCCGGTTTCTTAGCACATTCACAATGGTAAGAATCGATCGAACGCTTTATTTTTATTCAAAGATTAGAGGGTCTTTGGTTCTCAAAATCAAATTTTTTGTGTTTTTTCGATAAATCTTATGATGTGTTCGGGTTCAACGACCCCTTTGTCGAGTCAGATTGGTACACAACTCTCTTTTTTTTTTTGGGAGAAAAAAATAAATGATTTCTTTAAATTTTAAATTACTTTTAGTATCAAAATACATTTCTCCTCTTTCACAATAAAAAAGAAATAAAATAAAAAATAAAAATAATATAATATAAGTGGTTATTATGTAGGTAAGTAAGTGGGTAAATAGGTAGGAAAATAGAGAACTACTAATACATGGTTTATACATAGGAAATGCTGTTTTTACTACCTACCTCCTAGGTAGGTAGGTAGGTAAGTAAGCTTGTGGTGTGTCGTTGTAGGTAAGTAATAAAAAAGCAACTGAGCTAACCACTGTGGTTAGTTAGTTAAGGAATTGGAACCCAACAGAAACCGTTTCTTTTCTGACCACTTATCATCCATCCCTTCATGGTAAGTTGCTGGTGTATGGTTGGTACATAACTAACCACCATGGTAACATCATGCTTACCAATGGGATAGGGAATACTACAATGAAAAAAAGTGTTTCCTATCCGCACATATCCATCTTGCATCATACATGGTGTGTTAGTAGGTCTTAGTTCAATATGGCCTATTAACATGATATTTGCATGGGAAGCTATTATCTAACAACCTAAAGATGCATAAGATTATAATTCATGGCGACACAAAAATAGGTGTTATAATTAGGGGGGTTTTTTTTTTCTAATTTCAATTATTGAAATTTGGCGAATTTTCTCAGAATTTTATTTAAATTAGTCGAATATACACCCTAAACACCCAAAAAAAGACTCCAAAATTTTCCTAATTTTATGTTGGGAAAAAACTAGTGTTGGGTGTTTATAATAGTTAGGGAGGGTTGTTGAAACCTGGAGATTACAAAAGTAATAATTCACTTACAATTACAAGTGCGAGTTTTGCACTAGCCAAACTCATGCACTCAAAATTCAATTGTATTGCATTGAGTAAACAATATATCCATGTTGTTCTAGCATCCTAGCGGCCACGAACTAGCTCACTTACTTCATCACCTACATACTAATCACTTACATTTCCTACCTACTTACCTATGATACCTACCCACTTTACATAGGTAGTGTCAAGTCAGGAGGGGGAAGTAGGAGGCTTTTGAAGAGAAAAGTTAGAAAACCTTCACAATTTCAGTTGTGTTCATCCTCAACTGAAATCATAACAAGTTTCCCAAATGGATGTTGCACTTGTGGTGGGTGCTGGTCACGTAGAGTGCATGATCCAGCACGATGATGATGATGTCGGAGAACTTTACTTTCAAGGTTTTGTGTATGCAATTTTGTTTTGGGTTTTGTGTATTCCAACTACCGCCACAAGCAAGCAAGCAACCAACCAACCAACCAACCAGAGCTTTGAAATATGCATGTTCACTGCCCAAGGCTGAAGAACAGTTTGGTAAGGGTGCCATGTTTACGACATAATTGTTTCACACCTATCATGATGGTATGTGATGAGATTAAAGCAATTAATTCCACCCATACTCTGCATTTGAGCGTCCAACAACAATATTTCGCACATTCATTCAAGATGGTCGATTTCTTTGTTTCCCAAGTCCCACCCATTAACTAGAAAATTAAAACCATCAAAGCAAAAGCTATGGGAGCTCAGCAATAACAAGTCATTGGGACCAATCAATCCTTCAATCTAGCCAATCAAGAGTAGGTGTTAAACTTTGCAACCCTTTTTTGCCAGCGGTAGGATCTTGTGCGCAAATGCTAGCCCAAAGTCATTTGAGTGCCTTCAACTAGCATGAACCTTGGTCTTCTTCATCCACAAGATATTGCACAATGTGTCAATGGGGATGCTTCCAAAGTCATTTTAGTGCCTTCAACTAGCATAAACTTTGGTCTTCTTCATCCAAAACATATTGTGCAATGTGCCAATGGGGATGCTTCCAAAGTCATTTTACTACCTTCAACTAGCATAAACTTTAGTCTTCTTCATCCACAACATATTGTGCAATTTGCCAATGGGGATGCTTTAATTAAGCACATAACAAATTCCAAATATGATCTTAGTGTTTCTTGGAATGAATTAATCTCAAGATTCATACAATCATCCAAAGCCCAATAGAGTGGTGATATGCCTCATGTCTAAAAAGATTCCACTTCGTAATTAATCTCATAGGAACTATCCCAATAGGCTTTACTAACATGCCTCATGTTTCAAAAGTACCATGTTTTGCAATACATTTCAAGGGAGTAACCCAATCCCAAATAGGGTACTACAACTATGCCTCACATTTCAAAAGTTCTAAGCTTTGTTTGCAATTAATGTTAACATCTTCACCGTTTTCAAGACACCACCACATGCAAGTGATGTAGCTATTCATAGTGCGGAATATCATGTTGCATAACGACAAAAGTTGCATGCTTCAGAATTGGTTAAAGAGCATCTCCGTGGTTTTCAACATGGCATTGATGTGTGGTACTCTAGCTATTCATTCCCACACATCATGTTGCATACAACCTTCCTTTTAAGTTATTATTTTATGTACACACGATATCGTTCCTCATCATTTATGCATATTACTATCCATTACCTCTTGTACATGTTGAATGGAACAACCCGACTGCACTGCACCGCTGCATGAATGGCCTGAACATTCAATTGGACTTTGTCCTCCATATCCCAATTTGTTAAAACCTTGGGTCCACCTTGGTTTCGTTAGTCGAGAGAAGAGAAGGTACACTGATCAATGGAATCTAGAATGTGCCTACAATTTGTTGTGCATACCATAGTACCTTGGCCAGCCTTTGGCACAAAAATTATATTATTTTTAGAAATGCTGAAAATTTAAAATAAATTGTGTAGAAAATTGAAAAATATTCTCTAAATATTCTTCAAAAATAAAATAAATTATTCAACAGACATGTGATGAAGCCGCCCCTCGAACTAAGCTTATTACATTGCTTCTAAGCTTGTTCTTGGTGTTTTTTTTTTTGGGTTTGCTTAATTCTGCTCAAAATCATTTTATTTGTCATAGGTGCACCAATGTTGCAGGTTATTGACATAAAAAAGAAATAAAATTCATTGAACCTATACATTGTGGCATTTTTTAAAGTGGCAAATTTTAGCATCTTGGCAAAAGAAGAGTTAAATGGGAGTATTTTGACATAGATTCTCAAGGAAATTCACCATCCTTTGGGGAAAAATAATAATTCAAAGACTCCATTTATTTTAGACCTAAATTTTAAGTAGTAATTGCTAGAAAATAGTAAGAAGCTTGAAATAGTGGATTTTTAAGGATTAAATTACATAGCAATTCATTTGTGTCTCAATTTTTTACATAATAAGACCAAATCATAGTTAACAAGCATGCCTAGCTTTTTTCTTTGAAATAAACAATCCTAAATCTTAATTCTAAACAACAAATTATTTACTACCGTTAAATGTTTTGATTCTTAATTAGCCCAAGTGCACCCCCACCAAGGGTCTCAACTCTCCATACTAGGCCTTCAAATGGCCAAATGGATTTTGAATATTGCTCAACTTGTCAAAGCTTGGTCAAGCCATTGAAAGCATTTGTTACATAACAAAATATATCAACTATGTACTTGGATGTTTGTTGCTTGTTTGATTACACTTAGCCTAGTCAAAAGATATTTCCAAAGGTAATTGTGGGTTGTAATTTATAACTTCATTTGACACTTATTCATATCTATGTACCTTTTATGTTTCTATTAGGTAAATATAAATTAAGATTTCATAAGAGATTAATTGGGGCTTATAATCATCAAATCCTTGAATAAATTTAGGAAACAATCCTTTGTAAAAGCAACAAAACAAATTCAATAGACTACATTAGTAAATAAAAACTCAATATCTTAATCTATATTTGGATTTGTCATCATGAACAATGTATATTGTCAGATGCATGTATTGCAAAAAATATTGGTCATTGGATTAAAAGGTATCTCTAGACAAAAAGAAATATAAACATGATGTATCTTAAACATATTCATTAAAATTAATGCATGTTATAGGATAAAAGGCATTGCAAATCCAATGATATGTTGCAATTATTGAAGGGATTTGAGTTAGATGTTGATCATGTTTTTTTGGTGTTGTAAATTTGGCTATTATGCATTTTGCTTTGATGAATAGTTAAAAACATGTTTTATTTATTGATGACACAATGAATGTTAAAAGCATGTTTTACAAGGTCTTTCTCAATGCAATGTCAATGTTACTTTGCCCTCAACTAGTTTATTAGTGGATAATGTATAGATATTTATTGATGATTTACTTGTCCATACTAAGTAAATAAGGTTAATGTGCATCCCCTAAAGTACATGACACATTAGAAGTAAGTGAAATGATTTGAAATAAACTTTTATGCTTTCAATATGAAATTTGATGTTTGTCTCAATGAAATCTTTGAAGAAGGAAATTATAATAAATAGGTAAATTATACATTTTGATTTTTTAAATTTAATATTAAAGTTTAATGTTCCCAAAAAACTACCTAACCATAAATAAATAAAGAAATAGCCCAAATAAATAAATAATAATATTTTAATTATTTCATTATAATTATTGTGGAATAATGTATGTTATCAATTAGAATGTTGTCATGTTAAATAAATAAAAATATTCAATATTAGATGTGAAGTAATTTTTTTTTTAGTCCTCCAAAATAATTATATTGATTGTTTTAATTACATTTTTTAATCAAAAGGAAGGCATTAAGTAATGTATTTGATTTCAAAAAATCATGAATAATCAATGTTTACATTTTTATTTAACAATGTTCATTAAATATATTTGACTAAATTATAAAATATAACAATAATTTTGAAAGGTTACAAAAATCATTCCAAAAGGTTGCAAGGAAAAGGACTTGTTCTTATTCATTTGATTGAATTTTTGCATTCAATGGGCTTAGAATTTGTAGCTTCAACTGCAAGTCACACCTGCAAAAAAATGACTGTGTAAAAAGACATTAATTCATCATAGAACCTTATTTAAGCATTTTTTGCATTTTTGGGGTTTGCCATGTGATACAATATCAATGCCCAACAAGGTGCAGTCATGTTAATAGGAGCCAAAAACAATTATAACCATTGTTTTATTTTATTTTATTTACACCAAAATAAAATAAAAAATTTAACTTGAAAATAAATTAATTTTTTTGCACATTATCAAATCTAATATTTTATTCTATAAATGTGAAAAATAAGAAACTACTTCATTAACATTTGGACCTTCAAAAGTAGTGTCAAAAAACTTGTAACCACTATTTTTAAATAGTAAAAAAAGTTGTAAGTGGACTTGGAAATCTTTGAAAATGACATATTTTTGGAAAAAAATTAGCAAAAACCTCAACAAAATAGTACAAATAAAATTTTAAATATCTTTAAAGAAATTTTTGAAGACTTTTTCTGAGAATATTCCAAGAATATTTCCCAAAAAAAGTCATCTAAGGGGGCAACTGTGGTTCCTATTAGCCTGTTTGCACCCAACATTATTGTAATTAACAAAATCACACACATTAAAACATGCACACAAATATCATTCCTTTCCCATATCCTTTTTTGATTTTACCATCTTTGTTATTGGTAGATTTGTTAATACAAAATTTTGGGTGCATTGAATAACAATGACCAATGTCATGACCCTTAACACCATAATGCTCACATTCCTTGATACTTGAAGATATAATATTTCATGTATACTAATAGTCAACATGCCAAGAATGAGCGATTGTGGGCTAGTAAGGGTTAGAACACCTTTGCTAAAAATGGTGGTTGTTTTTAGTGAAATTATTGAAAAGAAATGCAAATTCATTCAATTTGTTGCCATATTTTGGCTTTTGACACTTGGCCGAACATTGGAAAATTTTGAGAGCATGAAATAGTTCTTTGATATTTTGAAGGTGAAAACACACTAAGTAAACAACAATTTAACTCCACTAGTTGGCAAATAGCTAAAAGCATGCACCGCATAAGTCTACCAAAGCTATTGTGTAGAAGGCCAAATACCTTCTTCTCAATCTTGATGAAGTGACCACAATTAACAATTGGTCTTGGTGTAGTGTTCACACATTTGTTATTGATGGCTTTTAAAGGATGCCATTGTTGTTGAATCTAGAAAGGGTGATGGGTGGAAGTAATGTTGATAACTAAACCCAATTAATTATGTCATCTTTGATGGAGTATGGGAGTTTGATAGTTGATAAAATTGGTACCAAGTTGATTTGTTTTGGATTAAACAAAATTGCATTGTTTACAAAGTTACAAATTGATGTTGCTACTCAACTCAAATCTAAAGTTGCACCTTCAATGACTGCAATGCATTGTATGCACATCAAACTTACCTAGCAATGTAAACTCTTTTTCCATAGCCCTTAGTTGGTAAGTTTGAAGGATTGTTATAGACTATGTACATCTAGTATTCACCTTCATCAAAAAGACATCTTGAACTTGGCATTCTTGCCAAGTTGCTTTAAACCAAAGGTTTGAAATTGTTACATAATGTAAAGATTAAATGGATATCCATGTTGTCCCTTGCTAAGTGAGTTTTTTAAAGTGCAAAATTTTGGTGGTAAAAATGTGTGATGACTTATATATTGTGATAATAGCAAATACCAACTTCCAATATCTTTGTGACACTAAAATGGTGATGGGGTTGGCTTGCATCATGCTTATGATGGAAATTATCCATGCATTTCTAAAGTTTGCACAAGTGCATGACACTTTTATATGTGATTTTGTGACTACTATGAAAATTTGTTGTATTGAATTGTATAACATGTATTTAGATTTTCGATGAGAAAAAATATAGTGCAAAACAATTTAAAGCATTTAACACAAAAACACCAATGACCAATTGTTGACTTCTTAGTGGACAAATCCTACAAAGAACATCTAACTCAAGTGATTTTTTATTTCATGGGCAAGTAGTGTCAATTGCATAAGGAATGCCCTTTTACTAAGGTGTTCACCCAAGGTACACATGATAGTTGGACAATATTTTTCAAAGTTGTCAAGATTTAATGTTCACATGTTACCATATTTTTGATATCTAAATTGGAGCAATGATTCCCCAACCAAAAATTCATCATTACAATAAACATCATTTATCCTTAATATTGGTTTAATCCTGTTGTTGAAGAAACATTATAAGGACATTTAACATTATTGAAAGCTCAAATTTGTTTTGAGAAGTTCATTGGCCCAATGATTAATTGAATGAAAATCCCAAACCTTGTTTTTGAAAGCAAACTTGATTTCAAAGTTTTCCTTTTTAAAATCATTATGCATAGCAACCATGTTGTTGATTTGGAACTACCATTTGTTTGCAATCTTGTCACCTAGCTATGGTTTACATTAACATCCAACAACACCTTGTAGCTCTAACTATTATAGTACTTTGCATTGATAAAACTAATTATAACTATGATTTTAGGCAATGTAGAAAATGAACATTGTTTTTTCATATTATCTTTCTTGAAATCCAAGTTATGCAACTAGCTAACCAAACATTTGGATTTGGTTGTTAGGACCTTTGCGCATAATCATTACATTATGGATAGCTTTCCTTTTGGGGATGCCATGAAGGATTGAAGTGGTAATAAGGTGAGGTATTGTTAGAATTTGGATGTGTTATTTTAATAATTCATGGCACAAATTTTTTTATTGTTTTTGTTGCACTTGTGGCTTGTATGGCATCACATTATTTACTATGGTTGTGATGTTTTTGGTATGAGGATTATATTTGTTGATCAACATTTCAATTTGGTACCTGATGTATGTGGCTCTTAAACATAATATGAATGAATGAAGGTTTAGATCTCCACCCTAATTCCTTTTCATTGAATTGAATTTTTATTTATTTTTATCTTTATACATTGCATGTTTGTTGTTTTATGTTATTGTTGCATTATGTGTGAATTTTTATGTGGTTCTATTGTGATGCAATATTGACAACAAGTACTAATGTGAACATGCAAGTATGGTTATGATGTGTGTGGCTTATGCAAGTCTAGGTTGGGTTGCAAAGGCCAAGATCTTCAAGGATCAAGGTTCAAACCCCCCCCAATCCAACATAATATTGTTGTTGTTTTTTTTTTTTTGTAATTTTTGTAATTTTGTTTATTTCAATTCATGGAATTGATGGTGTTTGATTTAATTTGACATTTTGAAAACTAATATCTTAATCATGAACAACCAAGATTGTTGGTTAGTCCATTGCAAAATGCATATGCTTGCCATGTTTCTTTTATTTGCATATACCTTATCGTTGTAAACTATCTTATTTAAAACAATGTTTTGCCAACACACTTATCACATGTTGGTTTGGATCACTACCTAATTTTGAGCACTTTAGCTCTTAAGGAGCTACAATCTACATAAATAAAATGAATGTTAGCCACAACACTTACCCTTCACATTTTCAATTTACCATGAATAATTCCACATGGGTTTGTATGTAGCTTGCCAAGATAACTAAACCCATGTCATGAAGCATGGGGCTAAATATCCCTTCATGTTCACAAAAGCTTTTAATTTCGTTTTTGACAACATACTTTTTTTCATGTGAAAGTGCACCTAGAATAGTGGGTAGCAAAAAGAATCAACCTTTACAATTTGCCCAAAATTCTTAGGCATTAATGTTTTTTTTGAACATTTATAATGTGCTTGACATTATTGGGTAGAATAAAAATTCCCTATATGCCCAAATTTTTCAAACATCAAGTTTTTTCCAAAGTGCCCAAAATGTTTCGGCATTAATGAAGATTTGTTTTCAACATTAATAAGTGCATGACATTATTAGGCAAAATAAAAATGCCCAAAATGCCCAAATGTTATTTTTTTTATAGTGCCCATTTGTTGGGGGTAGAAATTATTATTTTTAGTTTTTATAATCTTTTCAAGTAGACTAAAAGTTCCAAAAATTCTTGAATAAATTTTAAGAATCGTGGAAATAATCTCTATTGAATCTTTTCAATCATCAAGATTTTTCAAATTCCCAAAATTTTGAAAATTGAAAAAAAAAAACAACATTTATAATTTGCCCAAAATCTTTAAGCAACATAAAAATTCCCAAACTCCTAAAAACATTCAAGCATCTTGCAAAAAAATTCTTAGGAATTTTCCAAAGTGCCCAATTTTCTTAGGCAACATCTAAAAATTCCCAAGTTCCCCAAGCTACCCAAACTTTTTTTGTAGTTTAGAAAACCTTTCGATGTGAATAGTTCAACACGGGGTTTTATTAACCCCATCATAATATTTTATCTATCCCCTCTGTGTGAATATAATAAAGGTTATTTTACTATATTTTCATCATTTTAAAGCCCCAAATCAAGATAGGGTTAAATGGAACAAAAATATCCTTACTAACATTTGGTCTAAATCCAACTTTAACCAATATACATAATATCTCTTTTTGTTTTAAGAGGTATATATGTGGATATAAAATACCTTCCAAAAACAGTAGGAAATTTATTGGCATGTTTTGTGCAACTTTAAAAACATTCCCAAAAAAATCTCAACAAGGAAAATCCACATGAAAAAACCTTAAACAAGGATAATAACCAAGGCTAAGGTGGGGGTGTAGGGTTATTATTTAGAATCAATTTGCTTGCTTGGAAATTTTGATCATAAGTATGGAAATTTGGAAACTAAAGGACAAGGTGGCAACATCAAGTTATAGGGGTGTACTTATATATTTGTGATTAGCTTCATATTGAAGGGTTTCTTATGGAGTTTGATTTGTTAGTTCCATTAACATTCCTTTTGATGCACATGCTATGGGGGCCATACACCATTTATTCTTTTCTTATTCACTTGAAGTGAATTAATTAGTTCTTATTACATTGTAACAATTCACATCATTCCCTAGAGTTGCGTGTAATGGATGAGGGACTTCACCTTCAAAGGGAGGAGGCTACATGCCAAATGTGTGTTCCTCAATCATTTACATTGGTAATAACTATCCCCATTAGCCAGAACATGGGGCATGTTTCAACAAGGCCAATAAGAAAGGGATCTACACCCATCCCCAAGGAGAATGTGTATAATGCAATATCGGGGTTAAAAAAGAAAATTTGTTAAACCTCATTATTTTTTTGCCATCGCCATCTATTACAAATAATCATATTTTTTTAGAAGGTTCAACTTGATTAAATGTTTGCATTGATTAGAGGGGATGTCCATCTTGACTAGAGGCCTAGGGCATGCAAGTCACATAATTTTTAATTAACAATTTTCAATTAACTAACTTTTTGAATTTTTTGACCATATTTTCAATTGTCACTAAACATGTTATTAATTCATGTGGTGTGTCAAAAAGGTGTGTCAATTTTGGGATTTTCTAACGATTTCATAATTAAGAACTTGCACTTTTTTTATAACAAAAGGTTGTGTATTTTGATGGCATACAATGTCATGGCCACTTTCAAAAATGTAACATAATGATAAGATGTGGTTTAAATTGAATAATAAATAATGATTGCTTAGTCGACTAGTGTTCAAATTGACAATTGATCATTTTGACTAGTTAAAATGTCCCGTGACACCTTAATAAAAAACATTAGTCAAAACAAATGGGTCCAAAATTATTTGTTCAAAATGGCACAATGTCAATTTAAATCATGAAGCATAAAAACCAAGGAGTGGAGCTTTTTTTTTTCCCTTAGTAAAAAAAATTAAAAAAATTATAACGATGGTAACCCCAAAAATGCAACTAGATGTCATTTAAAAACTTGTAGCCACTTCATGTGAAAATGGAAAAAGGTAATGCTTGATTACAAAACAAAGTTGAGAAGTCGTGTGTTGGACTTGTGCAAATCACATGAAAAAATGCCCCCAACAAAGGCAAGACATTTACATCAAATCTAGTAAGTTTGAAGCATGTAATCTTGCACTTCCACCCAATTGCATATTTTTGCAAATAACTATCAAACTTAAGGAAGGAATATTTTTTCCCTACTATCGACCTCATTATAAACTTTGTAGCAAACCATGTTCAACTTCCCATGACACCCAACCATGTAGCCTTAGCCCAAGGAAACTTACAAGTAGCACACACCTTTTGGAAAACTTGATTTAATTCCCATTCCTTTTCCTTACGTTTTTTTTGTGTAGGTTCATAATTTGGATACTAAAGATCAACAAGTTCATTATAAGATGATGGTGATAATGGAGACACATGCATGCTTCAAAATGATGAAGGTATATGTTTGCAAAACAAGGAGCCCCGACACTAAATAACAACTTATATTTAAACCTTATTAATGGTTGTAATGGACTCATTGCAAAAGCCTTCAACAACAAGAAAAGAAAAGTTTAATTTTACAACAAACCTTAAACCTTAAACAATTTGATGAGTAGATGATGAGTACATAGGAAGAAAAAAACTTGACACTACAACATACCCCAAACCTCGAACACATGCGTTGATGATGATAAACAAACAAGAAGATAAAAAGTTCATCATTCTAAGAAAGTTGTAAACCCTAAACCCTAAACCCTAATGATGAGCAAAGAAAACAAGAAAAACCTCATTGCTCCAACAAATTTTGAACCCTGAGCAAACAATGAATAGATAGGAAAAAAATAAGCTTAACATTATAACAAAGTTGTAAACCTTAAATCTTGAGTAGATGATGGGCAAACTGGAAGAGAACAACCTTCTTGTTTCAACAAACCTTAAACAAATGATGAACATATAAGAAAAGAAAAAGTTTAATACTTTAAAAGACATTAAACCTTGGGAGCAAACATGATGAATAGATGATGAATAGACACCTTTTGCAATGCGATGAACAAACAATGGGTAGATAGGAAAGGAAAACAAGCTTACTAAATAAGGTATTTTCTAAAGTGTAAATATTAGGAAGATTTTGAAGTATATCTGACTTGCAAAGTAAAGAAGGGAAGGAGCCAATTTAATTAGATGTTGAAACTTTAATTGCCCATTTTTCTCCATCTTGAACAACCTTGTGTTTGATGCCATAAAAAAGCAATATTCATGCTGACTTTTCCCATTGATTTGCAAATTAAGAACTAATGTGTGTAATATCCATCATGTTTGCAATTCCAAGTTCCAATGCTATAATTTCCTAATAAAAGTGGCGATGATCATTTTCAAAAGTAATTCACAACAACAAATGAGTATTTCACAAAGGCAATAATTATTTGTAGAAATATGTAAACATCGATTCACAACAACAAAACAAATAGCTAATGAAGTGATGAAGAAGACAATAATTCTTTGTAGGAATATTTAGACATCGATTCACAACAACAAAACAAATAGCTAATGAAGTGACGAAGAAAGATGCATTCAAATGTGATGTCACTTCATGGAAAGTAAACATAAGGTGGCTACTACAAAGCTTTGAAAGTAGGAGAAAGGATGATGATAAATGTGAAGTAGTTGCTTATCAACATTGATGCTATTGACAACCAATAGAAGCAACTTGTGATGAAACAATATCAACCCTTCCGCAATTTCCAAACTCGAAATTTTTTGAATCCATGGTTAGCCCCGAGATCGAATGGTTAAGAATATGATGAATTTTTCATCATAAACTTGTCTAATTTAACAAGGGAATGTAGAACAAGCCATTAAGATCTCGCCACTTGGAAAAATTTCCCCCAAGAAAACACTACTATTGTCTTGTCCTAGGCCTCGTATTCGAGGTCCCACAATCCTAGGGCTTTACCCTACACATTTAGGGTTTAGGATTTAGGGTTCATTTGTAAAACCCTTGGGGGCAGTGAAGGAGCTTGAAAGGCTCAAGGCCTTGTTTAAGGTTTAGGGCTTAGGGTTTAGGGTCCATTGTTGAGCACGGAGGGTTGATGCAGGAGGAGCTTCAAGGACTCAAGCTTGTTTGGGTGTTTTTGTTGAGGTTTCTGAATTTGGTTGAGCTTCGCCCGAGAGGACGGGGAATTTGAATGCCGCTGGAGGAGGTTCAAATGATCACCTTCTTTCTTCAGCACATGAGAGAGAAGATAATGAGCTCAGCAACGAGGTGATGATGGATGAGACGACGGGATATACTTGTGTGGTGTTGCACGTTGATCTTGACTGCTTTTATGCTGCGGTAACTCATTATTTTCTTCTCTGCTTTTGTGAGCTTTCGCTTCATGGTGCAAGAAACTTATGTAGTTTTGTTATAGTTGGAGAAAGAGCATCAGGTAGTTCAAGAACACCTGGTATATCTTTTCCACAAGAGTTGTTAGAACGGAATATGTAGTCATTGCAGGTTTCATCACCTGCCCAGAGAAATCCAACCTAAAACTTTTCACTGTTTGCAAAGGGTTTCTAGGGTTTCTTTGTCCTCAATTTCACTTCAAATGCAAATTGCAACAGCTCTTGATTGCTGGTGTATATCTTGGTGACCCATGATCATTTCTTCTTCTTCTTCAATTTTGTTATAGTTGGAAGCTTTCCATGTTATGAATATTCTTTAACACATGTGGTGGTTGACAAACGGTTTTGCAAATAGAATTTTATGCTGATTGGAAAGGTGGAGATGGTTATGCAGGTTGAGCATGTTAGGTTAAGTATCCCCAAAGAGCAGCCACTTGCAGTCCAACAGTGGGACGGTCTAATAGCAGTCAATTATGCAGCAAGAGCTGCAGGGATTGCTCGGCATGAAAGAGCTGGAGAAGCACTTCGAAAGGTTGGGATTCTGGAGTTTGTTTGCCACCATGCTGCTACTCGTGATGAGAAGCAGTTGTCTGGCTTTGTTTTGTATATGGGGTTTGTGGTGTAATTGCTTGCTGACTGAAGTTGTGTTTGCAGGTTTCAGTGTACATGTAGCTATCATGTTTTGCTGAGACAATTGTTGATGTCTTGGAGTGCAGTGTCCGGACCTCCATTTGGTGCATGTGGAGACCATTGGGAGCAGTGAGACCGGTGCTGCTGCTGTTGGTCCACAGGGGAATGCTAAAGTATCTCTTGAGCGTTACCGGCAGGTTAGTCAAGAATACTGCTCCAAATCTGTGCACACCCTACTACAACACTGTGCTCACATCCTCATTCATCACTATCTTGCTGCATGATATCATCTTTGCTAAGAAAAAAGAGGTTTAATTGAGTCATTGTCATCATATATTCTGTCCAGGAATAACTTGTCCTGACCAGTTATGAGGCTAGGTCCACAGAAAGGCTCCTCTTGAACTTTCTTGCGGTGGCTCATCACTGCTCTTTGTAGGCATCAGCATGTGTGTTCAGCATTTTCCGGCGGTTTTCAGGCATATGTGAGCGGGCAAGCATTGATGAAGCATATCTTGATGTTTCAGACCAGGTATTGCACCTTTTGAACATCCATGTGAGTCAAAGGATCTATCCTGTTTTCCCACTGTAGCTTTGATTATAGCAGATTTGTGTGTTTCTACTGAAGTACTACAGAGGCACTGTATGAGTATAGGCATTGCAAACAGGCATTTCCAGGCTATCAAGAACTGAGCATGCTCTCTTCAGACTTGATACTTCCCCTATGTGACTGGAAGGTCCACTTTGTATTTCACCCTCTTTTTGCATGCACCCAGTCATTTTCAATCGGAGATAACCGGTCTGCATGAACTACATCTTTTGCATTTGTTTTCAAAGGTTGAGGAGATGGTGAAGGAGGTTTATGACTGGGAGAGTGAGCTTCAACGTCTTGTTCAAGTAGATGGCATCAACGGTGCTTCCAAGGGTGTACCAGAGATGGTGGTTGAAGATGGTCCTCTGATCTCTTTCAATGCATATGATCGGAGGTATGGAGCAAGTGGATTGTATGCAGGAGCATGTTGCTGTAGTGTTGGGCCATGTATCCTTTTCCTTGTTTCACCAGTGCTTGTGATCTTTGTGGCTTAGAGCTGAGTACCAGTGGACCACTAGTCATTTGTAATTCTAAAGTGTGATCATTCTGTGTTTTGGTCTGGACAGGACAGATTGTTGGCGGGTGCCATCATTGCTGAGAGGATTCGGAGTGCTGTGAGAATGGAGCTGGGGTATACATGCTCTGTGGTAGATATGCTGCACTCTCTGGCATTTCCCCTGACATGTGTTGAAGCTTGTCTTCTCTTGTCTCTTCTCTTCCTTTTCTCAATTCTTGTATGATTGTGGGTACTGATGGGATGACAGGGAATTGCTACAAACAAGTTGCTGGCAAAGATAGCATCAGCTAAGAATAAGCCTGATCGTCAGACACTGGTGGGTTGCAGTTTCTTACGGTTGCAGATCCAGCACTTGTTCTTTCCCACAATCCTATGTGCAGCTTGCCTCAATCCTATGTGGCATTTGCAAATCTCTCCTGTATCTTGAAGTGGAAAGTAATTGTTCAAATGCTTTATTTGTAATGTTGTGGTCTCTCTTCAGAGTTATGGTGCTGTATACAAAGACTGATCACCTTGGTGCCCAGAAAATTATTCTCCTCTCTTGCACATGCCTGATTAGGGTTGAGTAGGGTTTGCCATTTACTGTCATTGAGCTCACCATCTATTTCATTGGATTTGTGTTGTCTGGATCATACTCATGTTAGTCATGACCCTCTTCAGTACATAGCATTGCTGCAATTTAACATATCTCAGAAACTGATAGGTGCTGTGAAACAGATACCACCAAGGGCAGTTCCAGGACTGATGCAAATGCTTCCATTGAGGAAGATTAAACTCCTTGGTGGCAAACTTGGTGAGGTATGTTTTAGCACAGTTCTGTAAACAGTTGATGAATATAACTTTCATACCTTCTTGCAATTGTTTACAGTAAGGCAAACCAGCAGACAAATAGTATCAGGGAAAAAGAGTTGTGGACTGTACCCAGAAGATTTGCAGATTTCTGTCATATGGTTCATGGTATTTCCACTAGGATACACTCCATGGGTCACCTGCCCATGAAGGTAACATTGGAGAAAGGGAGAGAGGTTGACAAAGATTCTCTTGCTTAGATATACTGTAGTCAAAAGATGGGCAGAGTGGGATCATCACCTGGAGGCATGTGGGTGCTTGCACCACTGTGTACCATATAACAAGGGGCAAGACATCATTTTGCAGGAGATGAAACAAAAATGGGGGTGCTTGACAGCAGGTGATGCTCAGCAAATCCCACAGGCAGAACTCATGGCCTGCTTTGGGGAACGTCTTGGAACTTATGCCTGGAAAGCTGTCAGGGGGTTTCAAGCTGACAAAGGTGATCGCACTGGTCATTAGATTTATAGGTTTCTATGTACCTCCAAAGTTACATGCTGAAGTGTTTTTGTGTCATCAATGCTTGAACATAAAGATTGTGTCTTGATGGATTACACCTCAATCTATAACACCATACACCCTTATTTGAGCATAAATGCTCTATACTCAGATGTGCCCAGTGTACATAGCATCTTACCAGAACAGGATTTGTTGGTGTGTTCAACAGTTCAAGTCAAGCAGATCTCCAAGTCAATGCTGGCTGCAAAGTCCTTTTCTGCTACCAGTGACCTCTCAGCAGTCAGGTACAAAGACCATCTTCAACATGAACTATTGTCTATCATGTAAAATCCTGACAAGATTTGTAGTGTATTTGGAGGAACACTGACCAAGCAAAGAACCTGCTGGACATTTCAGAAAACAAAACACCTGGACATTCTGTTTTCTGAAATGCCGCATGTCATTTATTTTTCCTGTGATACCTGCAAGATATGCACTAGAGTATCATGGAATTTTTTTTAAAAGGACAAAAATCGTCAATCTTTATGCCATGTAACACCCTCAGTCATGGGCATTACTGGAGTTGAGCCCACCTTGGCTCCACCTTGCATGGGTACTTATTCCAGTAATGGCTGCAGCCTTGGGCATTACCCTATAGAATGATTTGGATGGATGATGGAGGCTTTTTCCTGTTTCTTATTGGATTGTATTGGTGCCTTGCTCAGCTTCAAGGACAATAGCTTTGCTGCAAAAGGTCTTATGACTCAGCCTGTGCATGTTACCTGTGACACTTTTATCTGGAAAGATGTTGCTGGGAGCATGTTGTCTTTTGAGAAGTGTGTCAACTGCAAGCCTTCTGGTTGTGTATTTGACAATCATGATGTTTCTGCAGGCGATGGTTGGGGATATTAGCTGAAGAGCTCTCAATTCGTATGCATCGGGACTTTGAACAAAACCATCGCCAGCCGAAACTGCTTCAGCTTTATTATCGTTCGGGTCATTTCAAGCACTCAGCTGATCACTCTAAGTCTGTTGCAATGCCTCCAGCTGTCTTGCAACTGCTGTCATTATCACGGTCACATCTATCCGGAGGAGGTGCTGTCTGTCAAAGACAAGGTATTGGACAGCTGAGTGGCACTCAGGGACTTCAGAGAATTGGAGCTGTGGATATGGAGGCTACAGAAGCAAAACAAGACCAACAGAGCCCTGTTCAGGTAAATTATCAATAATTAGTAATGAAGAGAAGAAGCTATCTGGTCCAGATGATAACCCTGTAGGAAACAGCAGATAGATGGTCTCTGTCTCCTTTTTTAGTTCACTGGGCACAATTTTAATAGAAGATTGTGTAACAGGGAGCCGTAGATGATGGCAAAGATGGTGCTGGGTTCCGAGCTCCATGTACAGATGGTGTGGCAGGGGCTGTAACTGAGAGAACCAGGGCACTGGCTAAGGTACTTGAAGAAAAAGCATTTCAGATCTTTGAGCGACTTGATGATGCATTTCCATGTTCAAGACTGGCACTAGCTGCAAGTGGGTTTCAGGAACTTCCTAGCCAGGTTAGTTTACCCTCCCATCACTGTTTCAAATGTCAGCCTTCTCTTGCACATACTCCTAATGGGGTGTATTTGTGGCAATCTACTATCATAGCTAATCGTCATTGATCAAACAGCATATTCATTGTGACTCATATTGCCTTTTAAACCTTGTGAACTGGGCAGGGTATTCAATCTATTCAGCATTTCTTCTCTAGTGGCAGCGGCCAGCAGCATTCAACTCTGGTTGACACCAAGCAGCAGACTGTGGGTTTGCTTCCAAAACCTGTTGAGATACCTGTGGGGAAGCCCACAGGTATCTTAAAATTCCTCACTCCCAATCCAACAGTGTCACTGTCCCTGGGTGAACATGAGGTTAACTGTGGAAAGGAGCTTCACTGTCACTTCCTGAGGTCCAATGCTGAAGTATGCAGCAATGCAACAAGTTCTGAGTTTCAATTTCATGTGGAGGCTTCAGCAGGGAACCGTAGAGCTGAATCCTCTTCTGATTTTCACAGCTTGAATGCAATGCCTGTTAGTCTGCAACACAAAGGGGTCCTTAGCAATCAACTGGAAGACAAAAGCAGACTGCAAAGTTCATCAAATCAATCAGGTAGACACTCAGAGCAGTCAGATTGGATGTTGTCTCATCACTTACAGGACTCCAAAAATCTGCTCACTGTGCTGTTACTGATGTGTGCCTGGAGTATGAGATTTGGTAGTTTTCAAGATTGCCAGTTTTGATGGGTTGTTTGATGTGAGGAGTTATCAATTAATCCCTTGAAAAACCTTATGCATGCGGAGGGTGGACATGCATTCAGTCTTAGAAGTGTTCAAACAGAAACTGGTTTTTTGACTTTGACAATGCTGTTAAGTAGAGAATCGAGGATATAGTAGGTAACGTCTTGAAACTGTACTGCAGAGGTTGGGGACATTGTGGAACAGGCCACCATGGAGGAAGCAACAAGCTGGAACTGTACTTTAGGCAATTCTTCTCGGCAAGATGAAGTACAGAAACCTCCTGAGGATGCTGGGCATGTGGATCTAGAGACTGTGGATGTTGAAGAGCAGCGTAGAATCCTTGAAGGAATTTATAAGTCTCAGCATGGTCCTCTCCATGGCCAGCCAGCAGTGAGACCACAAAAGAAGATCCGGGGGGGCCATGAGTCCCATTTGAGCTCTAGTAAACGAGTGCGGGGACAGCAAAGTGGAACCCAGCCCAACCAACCATCAATCTCCACCTTTTTTCATACTCAAAACAAGCCCTGAATTGAAAGGACTGATCATAGGGAAAGGCTAAAGAGAGAATGCCCATTTGTGACATGTGAGGAATGGTAGAGGAGCTGTGTGTATCGAGCCTGGAGCTGAGGTGCAAGGAGATCACAACATGTACAGAATTTAGGTGAACATTTTTCTGTATCATTTGGCAGGGGTGATTAGTTTCATGAGGGATTCAAAAAGATGTTTGTGGGCATGGAAGCTGTACAAAGTATACAAAAGTATACAAAAGTTCATTGGTGCTGGCATTAAGAACTGGCATTGTGTGCTCTGCCAGGTCTGTGACTGATATGTTCATGATGGAATTCAATTGCTTGGATTGAAATATACATATGTTAGACTCTCCTGTTCATTTGTATTCTCAATGACCATATAGATTATTGTGCCCTCCATTTTATTTTGTTTCCAGAAGCAGGATCTCATATGTGGTATCAAAACCTAATTGCTGGAAAGGTCTTGACACAATCTGTTTCTTTCTCAACTGGACTGTGTAAAGGTGCAGTTACTTGGAAAGAGAAAAGGATATCATCAAGAGTGACCAGTTCTACTTCTGTACAGTTCCAACAATGCTTCAATTTTCAATGATTACACCTCATGTTTATCACTTCTTGATCAATTCTTAAAACTGTTGAAGAAGCAGTGCCAGTACACATTTGCTAGAATGATATCTGATTGCCATCTCTCTGATGTCTGACTGCCATCTCTTGTGCAGGTGGAACAAAAGAAAATATGCTAAAATGATGTCTGCTTGCATAACTAACAAAAGTATCATACTTTTTCAGCATCAAGAACACATTAACTTTCTTCCTGTCCAGTTTTAGTGAAGAACCAGTCTGAACTTCTTGTGGTTATCAGTGTGGGGCAGGTATCTAGTTTTTGTGATAGCAGTTGGTTCTGGGTTCTAGGAAGAAGAAAATTTTAAAAACCCCACGGGTCCAGGTTTTTGAGTTTTTAAACTTTCAAAGAAGTACCCAGTTCTGGGTTTTTCAAAACCACTGATTGATTGGTATGAAGTGGGGGCGGGGTAGAGTTGTCTTTGAAGCTGGCTATACCTAACATTTATTTAACAAAAACCTGGCTTGGTATAGGTCACAATTCTTTGACCAACACCCTGTTCCATGTATAGTTCAGGTCGTCAACCCACTACAGGCCATAGAGATACCCTGCCAAAGACCTGGTTCATTGTATTGTTAGGAAATTATGCCTTCCATATTCCATACTGTACTTCAACAATTGAGCTACATAACATGGACTGCATCAATCTAAGTTGGTTCTTGCAATTGTCATCTGGTCAACCAAAGAAATGAGGTGAATCTCCTATGATGGCATTTTTACAAATATGGTTCCATTGCAGGCAAGACTTCCTCTCTTCCATCCCCTAATTCACGCAATTAGTTATTCTCAATTACTATGTTAGATGCCCACATTTGGTCTCATGTTAAAAAAACTACAACTAATGTTTCTCAAATGCCCAATCCACATCACACAACAATTAGAGTGGAGCTCAGCTCTCTCTCTCTCAAGAGTTGGTCACCCATCACATCACAACCACTTAAGGAGAGTTTTTCTCTCTCAAATGCTTGACACCTCTCTTCACAAACAACAATCCATACAACTCTCTTTCAGGTACCTAGAAATCATGACTATGGCTTAGTTCATTGTCTTTAGGTTTCCATTATTCACCTCATTTCATTTTGTTACAAGGAAATATCACAAGTTGTAAGAATAGTGTACCATCAACCACATTGATGGAATTCAAAACTATATTGAAAGTCGAGATCATGATTTACTTTTTTTTCATCATGAAGCCAAAAAAAATTGCATCAAATGCATATGAAAACTCCTTGTGCTCCACATCATTGTCAAAATTTGCATCAAGCTCCTCTATATATTTTATTTTGCTTCAGATGAAGACAACATTACAAAGTTAGTAGGAATTCCAACAATGGAAAATATTCTTTATGTTTTTGTTTTGGCTAGTTTGGATGTCAAGAATCTACTTGGCTAAATGAACCAACAATGGGAAATTTGTGTACCAAGTGAAAACACACTTGCAATTGTTGGCTTATATAAGATATTGATGAAATACATGTAGCTCTCTTGACAAGATTTTTCAAAGTGTTTGCATTTGTTTCTATAATCTAAACTAGACTTTATAGTTTGCATTTTAGCCAAATTCTTAATGGTCTTCATTTTCATAACCACAAAATTGGTAATTACGCATATGCCTTCAAATAAATGGGATCCAACATCAAAACCAACATATGAGGACCCTTTTTTTATCAAATTGTTTTTTAAAAAAAGTTAAAATTTTCAAAACAATTAGCATTTCATCTAAACAATGAGTTTTCTCAACTCATGATCAAATTAACCATGTTATTAGAACAAATTGACATGAAACCATTTTATGCATAGTAATGACATTCGTCATTTTGCACTTTAAAATTCGCAAATTTACGTGGTAAAGCACCTTGTCAAAACATTCGGCATACATTCGTGAAACATTTGCCAACATGGACATCGCGTACGGCGACAACCTGTGCTGAATGGTAACGGTTACTGCCAAACCATTACCACTCGAAGTCAGGCTACCGCCAATACCTGCTGGCCACGCCGCCAGTGCAGTACAGTGCGGCTGGGCCGCCAAGCTTGACTGAGTCTATACGGTAGCCTGACGTCTTGCATGCCAATGCTTCGTTCTAGTTTGATCTAGCTTGAAGTTGCCAGCTTCCAAGTTCCATATTTCTCTATGCAGCAACATAGTTGAAGATTTGAGGATAAGGATAAGGAATCTAACAGCTGCCATGGTCAAGGAAAAAGGACTAGAGCATGCCCACGTTGTCCAGCAGGAGGAACCCAAGACCCCTAGGGAAAGCACTAAGGTCAAATGCAAATACTGTGAACTTGTCTTCACCGCCACAGCAACCAACATTCGTGCACATCTTCTAGGGTGGACTGGATCTGGTGTGCAAGCTTGTGACAAAGTCCCCCCGGTGGTTACACACCAGTTTGAGGAGCTGGAGAAGGAAAAGAAGGAAAAGGAGTTCAAGAAGCGGAAGGTTGAGCAGCTTGACAAGTTGTCCACTCAAACCTAAGAAGTAAAGCACCTTGAAGGCTGCCTTCTCCAAGCAGGATTGCTCGAAGGTTGACCAGCTTTGGGGTCGAGCATTCTATGCCAATGGGCTGTCTTTTCATTTAGCAAAGGATCCTCACTTCAAGGCAGTTGTGGCAGCAACAACAAGCTTTGGGGAGTCATATCCAAGGCCTCCTTTTGTGGATAGGCTGCAAACAACCATTTTGGAACGTGAGAAGCAGCTCTGTCGGGATGGCTTGGCCTCCTTCCAAGAGTCTCTTCAGCTAATAGGGGCAACAATTACCAATGACGGGTGGTCTAATGTGCGTAGGCGCCCTCTATTAAATTTGCTCGTTGTCTCTTCGAAGGGGGAAATGTTCCTCAAGGTGGTTGATACGGGGGGTGAGACAAAGGATGCTGCTTATATTGCTGGACAGCTGATTGATTGCATCCGGGAGGTTGGTGCAGACAACGTCATCCAAGTTATTACAGACAGTGCGGTAGTTTGCAAAGCTGCTGGCAGGCTGGTTGAGCAAGAGTTCTCTTGGATAACGTGGACGCCTTGCACCCCACATTGTTTGGACCTGCTCCTTGAAGATGTGGGGAAGCTGTCATGGGCTGCAAAGGTGGTTGCAGAGGCAAAGGCGGTGGTGAAATTCATCACAAATCACCACCAGAATCAAGCGTTGTTTCGCAAGAAGTTTGTGCTGGATCTGTTGAAGCCGGGGGACATGCACTTTGCCACCAACTTCATCATGCTAGATCGCATGCTGGAGGTGAGAGAGGCGTTGCAAAAGCTGGTTGTCGGCCGGGAGTGGAGGGAGTGGAACGAGAAGCCCAATCATTCGAATGACGGGGACGAAGTGAGGGACTATGTCTTACGGAACGGATTCTAGAAGAACCTGGAAGAGGTGCTAGCATTGACAAAGGGGACAGTGGCTCTGCTACGGGAGTGAGATCGGGGGGTGCCAATCGCAGGAAAGGTCTACGTGGCAATGTTCGATTACGGACAGGAACTGGAGGCCATGAGGGACGGCACCTTGGAGTACTATCCTCGGATCAAGGTCTCTGCTCAGAAGTATGCACAGGTGCATGCAATCTGGGAGAAGCGCTGGGAGATGCTGCACAGCGACATGCATGCCGCTGGGTATGTTCTTGACCCGGAGTATCAGTCTCCAGATAACGGGCAGCATTGCAACGTAGAAGTGATGCGAGGGTTTCACAACATTATTGAGAAGCTTCTACCTGACGTTGAGGATCAGGTCAAGGCAATTGAATAGCTAGTTAAGTACAGGAACTCGGAGGGAGAGTTTGGCTGCCCGTTCGTCAAGGCAAGTGCTAAAAAGTTGCCAGGCTGGAAGTGGTGGGTGGAATTTGGCTCAGAGTGCCCCAAGTTGCAGAGCGTGGCACAGAAGGTGCTGAGCTAGATCTCATGCGTGTTTGTGTGCGAGAGAAACTGGAGCACCTACGACTTTATCCACAACAAAAAGCGCAATCGTCTGCGACCAGATAGGGCAAACAATCTAGTGGAGGTGTTCTCTAACCTGCGTCTGATCAGCAAGGTGAACAACATCAAGTATGAGGAGCAGATGGTGGCATGGGACAGCGGAGAGGAGGAATTGGAGGAAGAGTGAAGCACGGGTGAGCTTGGCAAAATATTGGATTGTGTCCTTTTTTTTGTGAAT
>Ga0209208_10003065_pt1 | contig 24040 bp, 10 predicted proteins | sample S1TSphfallax_3_FD_187694 | JGI IMG/M metagenome (GOLD analysis project Ga0209208, IMG submission 187694) | Host-associated microbial communities from peat moss isolated from Minnesota, USA - S1T2_Fd - Sphagnum fallax MG (SPAdes) (version 2) | ecosystem: Host-associated > Plants > Peat moss >...
TAGAATTTTTATTTTTTAATAGTGCGTCGCGAGTAATTATTATAATAATGTTATTTTTTTTTATTTTAAATTTATTTAGTAGCCTTAAGTGTTCGTGAGTAAATGATGAAGATATTTTTAAAAAATGAATAATTCTTACTCTTGATGATTCAGTACCGATCGCTATTATTAAAATAGCTCTTAAAGTTTTTGATAGAATTTTAAGTTTGTTTGGACAATCTAGTTCAGATAGAAAACGAAGAAAAAACGAAAAAAAAGAAGAAAAAAAAAAAAAAAAAAAAAAAAAATAAAAAAAAAAAAAAAAAAAAAAAAAAAAAAAAAAAAAAAAAAAAAAAAAAAAAAATTAAAAATGAATTTGAAAAAATTAAAGACTTACCCTTGGATCATCCCGAAGTACAGAAAATATGTGATCATTTAAAAAAAATATTTGCTAAAAAAATAAAAGAAAATAACAAGCGTGTTAAAGTACTTAAAAGAAAAATTGATACTGCTATTTGGTTTTATGAAAAAATGGGTTGACTTATTGAAAAATTTAAAAGTAGAAAAGACCCCGTTGGATCTAAAGATCGAGTTTTTAAAAATGAAAAATTAATAAAAAAATTTAGAGATTTAACAAAAAATGGTTCAGATAAATAAAAAAAAATAAGTTTAAACTAGATGAAAAAAGATTTTTTTAAAAAAATAAAAATTGTATTAATCGAAGTACGAAACTTACTTCATTTTCTAATAGTAGAAAACTTATGAAAAAAAATTATGTTGGTAAATGACCCTGTCACAAAGGCACCTTTTTGAGATGAAGAAGAATGAGCTATAACGGGGCTGTTTTTTGCAATGTTTTGTGTTATTCAAGTAGTAAGTTATAATCAGAGTACTGCTCAGTGGGTGGCTAGCACACTTATAGATATTTTTTTTTCTTTTATGAAATATCCTAAGACTACTTTTTTTTTTTTTTTTCTCGGTATATTTGTTCAAGTAACTCGTCATTTAAATTGGTGGACTGACGAGAATGAATCTTATAATTTATATAATAAAATTGACATTAGTAAAAATAAGTTTAAAAACAAAAAATTCAATAATGCCGCTATTAAGTATATAGAAGAAAATCAAAATTTTTATGCTAATCTTAATTTTGAAAAAATGCTTACGCTCAGAAATGATTTTAGAAATAGTGGTTGAGTTGTAATGATCTATAACAGAAAATTTTATAATGGTAAATTAAACTTTAATTTAAAAAATCATAGTAAAGATTTAATTTTAAAAAATGGCGTGAGGTCAGTTTTACTTCATAATATAAAAGATAAATACAGTGTGGTACTAAATTACTATTTTTTTATAGAAAACGTTTTAGCTTTTCGTGGTGTTTATCAGTGAGCTTCAGCTATTGTAACTAGATTTTGAAATTTTTGATCTTGATATGTTTTAGTAATGTTTTTTATATTAATGACGGCCCTTATTTATTTTGTGGATCAATTGTTTGGTTTTAAATACGCAGTTATACCTCAAAGGTTTAAAAGTCCGTACACAGGTTTTATTTTTTATTATGTTCTTTTCATTACAATTTTAAGTGTTCCGGCAGCTTTTTTTGCTAATTCTTATACAAATATTCGTTATGATCATAGAGAGCCTTATTATGACCTAGATTTATATATTCTTGCAGAAAGAATACGTTTACAGGATGAATTTGTTGAATGAGTTGTTGAAGATAAAAAATCTTTTTATTATGTAGAGTGTTTGGTTCCATTGAGTATGACTCTTTATACTATTCCATTTTTAAAAATAGGTATGCATCCTAGTTTAAAGGTCTTAAATTTTAGTTTTGAAAGGTTTAACGCTACCCAGGTTAATAATCAACAAGTAAAACTTTTATATTCTGTAAAAGGGGCTTTATCACATGTTATTGAATTTTCAAATTGACCTAAAAATTTAACTTATTTTGATTTTAAGGAAAATGTTATAAGACCTTTACTACTTTTATCAAGAAAGGATTATTTTAATTTTTTTTTTAAGTTACTATATATTCACTATAAACGTTCAAAATGAAAGAAGATTAGACGTAAAAAAAATTATAGAACACTATTTAGACGATCTAAGGGAAAGGGTTTTTTTAGATTAGCTCGCTCAAAGTTTTATAGAAGTTATAAAAAAAATCCTATTGTAAAAAATTTTTTAAAATTTTCTTCTAGAAAACATAGAATAAGAACCAAGTCTGCTTATTATAGAAAACTATTTGCAAAGATAAAACCTTTTACTTATCGTAGAATTATAAGATCTTTTAATAAAAATCATAGTAATTTTAAAAAATGATACTATACAGACCACTCAAGAAAAAAAAGAAGAAAATGACGCCGTTTAAAGAGGTTTGTTAAGCGTGCAAGACGTCTTCTAAAAAGAAAACGCCGCTGAAAACGTGGTGGTCTTAGACGTAAGCGTGCGCGAAGAAGAAGAATACGACGTCTTTTGCGTAAAAGAGTGCCTAAAAAAAAATTCAAAAAAAGAGTTTCTTTTAGAAGAAGTCCTTGAGCTGCAAAATGGTACAATATTTGATGTTCAAGGGGTCAATTAGGTAGAGGATTTATGTCTAGACGCCACAATAATTTTATTTTTAGGCTTCTTAGTAGAAAAAAGCACAGTTTTAAGTTCTACGAAAAATATAAGCTTAGAAGTTTTTTACTTAGTAAGCTTTTTTTAGTAAATTCGGACATCAGAAAAAACTCTTATACCACGTATGTAAGTAATATCATACCCGAGGAAGTAATCTACAAAATTAAAAAGTCCTGACTTTCGTGATACAGAGAAAAATTTAATACTTTATCGTATAGAAAATGACGCCGCAGAGGAAAATGAGGTAGAATTCGAAGAAAAATAAAACGGTGAAGGAAATTTAAAAGACGTAGGCGCCCATTTTATAAATGACTTCAATATAAAATTTCTGCTTTTAAATCGATAGCTAAATTAAAAAAAAATACAAGCGTTAGGAGGCGGGGTAATATACTAAATGTTGTAGAATTTTATTTAAAAAGATTTACAAAAAGTCTTCTAAACTCTACTTATAGATTTTTAGCTTATTCTTATGATTACGCTAGAAAAAAAAGAAGGGCATTTCACGTTTACAGTAATTATAAAGAAAAAAAAAATCTTCATTTTTTAAGAACAAAGTTTGAAATAGCAAGCGAGTATTATAAAAATATTTACGGTAAAGATGATTATTTTAAAAGTGAATATGATCCAAAGCTTTTTTATGAACAAAATAAAAATAAGTTTTCGCATATTTTTCAGTATGTATTTGATAGAGATAATTATACGAAAACATTTAAAAAAAATGAAGATTTGTACAATTTTATTAGTCCGGAAGACAGGCTTTTTGATTCTAAAAAAGAAAATTCTTCGGCTTTATTTACATATTTAAGGCGCAATGTTGTTGAAAAATGAAAAAAAGATGACTTTTTATATGACGACAAAAAATTTTTTTCAGATATAAAATTTATAGTGGATAATATATCTGAGCTACCTGAGTTTACTGATCCAAAGTCTTCTGTAGATTTACAATCAAAATTAGATTACTTGTTTAAGGATGATATTAGTAATAATAATAGTGATCACTACCCTTTTTTTGATAAACAAGTAAAAAAATTTAAAAGTTTATTGAGAGACATGTTTAATATAGGCTCTAGTAATGATAATATAGAAGAAGACTCTTCGGCACAGCCCACAACTATTAACAAGCACCTGGAGCATTTAAGCTCAGAGAGGTTGAAAAAAATTCAAGAATCATTACAACGCTCCCCAATTAATGGATTGTTGGATTTTATTTATACTAAGTATTTTTTTTATGACAAAAAAAGTTTTAGGTGGCATCCTAAATATACGCATAAATTACGAAGATCTATTTTTTATAGAGACTATGCTAGAGTAGTTTCTAACTGGGAGAATTTAGATGTTCAAAAAATGATTAAATTTTACGATTTTACCAAAAAAATTAAATCTGCCGTTCCTTCTGCTACTCCTTTTTCTGAGGTAGAAAATTTAAAAGATGAGTTAGTCAATGAGTTATTTAGAAATAATTACGTATACTCTTGATTAAACAAAATTGGATCTCCTTCTTATACAACTAAAAATCCTGCGAGTTATTTAAATTTATTACAACCTGTGCAGGATCCTCTTGATTATAGCTTTGACCGTGAACAAGAAATATTAAGGTATTTTTATGAAAGGGGTGTTATAAAGTTTCCTTTTAATTTTAACGAATCACTGGGCAGTTCTGTAGATTACATAGGTAGAGATGAAGCTATAGCTGCTTCTGGTGGATATGTAGGAGACATACAGCCTGCGGGAGACATGCATCCAATTTTTATACCTCGTGAAAACCAAGAAGAGCGTTTTGATTTTTTATTTAGTCCTTACTACGCTACGCAAGAGCACAATCCGTATAATCCAATACATCGTCCATATTCTGAAGAAATGCCTCTTATTGCTGAAACGCCGGAGGAGGATGACACTGATTGAGTACCATACTCAAGATTAAAGGAAAAAAACTTAATGTGACACTTAATGCGGAAAGCTTTTTATACTGAGTATCCTCCAAGTAAATTTTGAATTCCGGATTACATGGTAGTTCGGTATTGAGTAGATTTGCTACCTGAGCATGATTTTTTAGCGGATGCTATTCCAGATGATCAATTAGATACTTTTAAATTTTTTGTTTTTGATCTGTTTGAAACGCGTCCAGGTACCATGCCAAGGTATCTGTATGATTTAGCAAATTACGAAAGGGACGATTATGAGCCGGCTTCTCTTTTTAAAAAAGTGACAGAGCAAGTATATCCCGAGTATGAGGAATATGAAGTTTTTGATCCCCACGCGCGTCCTTTATACTTTCCTTATGCTCAACATGAACTTGATGAAATAGAAGAAGAAGACCTTGTTAGGGATTTCTGGAATCCTCGTTGAAGATCTTACAAATATCCATATCAAAATGCACATTTAGATACTGGATATAAAGCTGGATATGGAGCTTTTACAACTTTTTTACGAGAAATAAATGATCAGTATGATTACGCAGAAAGGTATAAAATACCTCAGCCTAAAGGTATAAAAGAAAATTTTAATTTAGCGGGTTTTCCTTGATTTTGAAAAGGTAGTAAGCGGATACGATCTATTTCAGATTTAAATAAATTAAATCTTAGTATTCCTGAATCTTATTATAAATATATGAGATTATTTACTAAGTTTCCTTTAGTGTATACCAAGTCTAGGAATAAATTTTTTTCCTTAAAAGGTATTGAATTTAATAAAAGCCCAACTTTACCGCAGCCTTATTTAAAAGATGACAAAGAATACTTTCAAGGAGATGTTGATGGTTTTGATTCTAATTCAGGGTACTGGTATAGATATATGTTAAATAAAAAATATTTAAGTAAAAAACGTGCCCGTAGACGTAAAAAATTTAAAGCAAATAAACTTGGTTTTGATTATGATTATGATGATTTACTTAAAAAATATTTAATATCATCTTTAGTAAGTAAAAGTCGTAGTCCAGCAGATATAAGAAAATTGTTTAAAGATGAATTTTATAAATCTGTTGCAGGCAGTCTCATGAATAAAAAAAATAATCTTAATTTTTTTTCTATAAAAAAAATGTTTGATTTTTGAAAAAATAATATAGTACCAAGTTTACCACCCGAAGCTAGGCCTATCCACGGACTACCGAGGTCGTTTATTATACGTAAAACGGAGCCATTTGATATTCGATACCATAGCGGTAGATTTCAAAATATATGAAATTTTGATTTAGATACTGAAAATTGAAGATTTAATTTTGCAAGAGAAATGATTGATGTTTTTGATGCAGCCGCGGATTTAAAAAGTTTGAATAGACTTCAAGCTTATGAAATAAATGCTATGGTTTTCAGACCTTTTGCACAGGCTGTACTTTTGTGTATGGATTGATTATCTCCTACATGAGTACCGCGTTCAAGATTAAGTATTTTTCCTTCTACAAGCACTTTTGAGGAATACAACGAATATTTAAAACAACCAAATTTTTCTTTTTGAAAGCCGTCCTTATTGATAAAGCCCGGTTTACTTAGAGAAGATAGAGAAGATTCATTAGAAGAAGATTCAGATAACGATGGTATTATATATGAACCTGAAATTAATGATTACGAAGACGAAGAAAATGAAAGGCGTTTTAGTAATATGTCTGATATTTCTATTTTACATGAACATATTCTTGAAACTTATAAAGATTATTTAGAAAAACTTAATAAAAGAAATTACAATATGCGAAAAGCAGCTTATTTTTTTGATTGATTTTTTGCACCAGCTTTATTGGGATCTCCTTTAAATTTATCTTCTACTGATTTATTTCCAAAAAAAGTAGATTCTAGATTTTTATACAAGTTTAATATTTTTAATACTGCAGAAGACGAATCTCCTGATAGTAGTTACAATATGCGAAAAGCAGCTTATTTTTTTGATTGATTTTTTGCACCAGCTTTATTGGGATCTCCTTTAAATTTATTTTCTACTGATTTATTTCCAAAAAAAGTAGATTCTAGATTTTTTGATTTTAACGTTCTTACAGAACAAGAACCTGTTGACAGCGGTTATAAAACTAGATTGTTGGCTGGTTTATTGGATTCTTTTCTTTCACCAATTTTTTTTTTAGCTCCAATTAATATAAATAGTTTTGGTGTTTTTCCTCGAAAATCTTATAATAAGTATGCTGTTAAAAGACTTTTTAAATCTTCTGGCTCAAAAAAAGCAGCGTTAATGCCTTACTACTTTTCTAAACATTCAAATTCTGCAGAGAAGCACGTAAATTATGATTATCAAAAATTATTTTCTTTTTATAGGTGACGTGCAGGAGTATCGAAAAAACAAAAATTCGATTCTAAAAAAGTATATCTTTTTAAAGTAAAACAAAAAGCACTATGAAAACAATTAGCAAATAGAGTTTATACGTTGGCTATACGGTGAACACGGCAAAGAGATTTAAGAATTTTAAAGCGTAAAATGAAACCTTTTGCGAAAGCTAAAAGAAAAATTTATGCTGCTAAAAGAAAAGCTGTTGATAAAGTTTTATGGGAAATGGAAAGACAGAGTCTTATTAGAGTTGTAGCTGATAGAATTGCACTTGCTAAATTATTAGATCACTATACAAATTATTTTTGATTTATGCAAAGAGAACAGCAATTCCCGGAAATTCTTTTAAATAAATCCCCTTTTTCTTTTCAAAAATTAGAAAAAGAAGTTTATGAAAAAGCTTTTCAGAAGTATTTGGACGTATTCTACAGAAACTACCCAAAATCAATTTTTGGAGCACCAAAACTGTCTTTATTTAAGAGTGTAGACTCTTTATATAACTTTGCTTATTTAAAATTTATGCAGTCAAAAACTCTTCCAGAAATTCTTTTAAATAAATCCCCTTTTTCTTTTCAAAAATTAGAAAAAGAAGTTTATGAAAAAGCTTTTCAGAAGTATTTGGACGTATTTTATAGAGACTATCCTAAGTCAATTTTTAAAGTTTCGGCTAATTTAAATTTGTCAGAAGAAGCTTACTCTAGATATTACAATGAGATAAATAAGGACTTTTTATTATTTCCAAAAAAAACAGTTCCAGTATCTTTTTTTAATTCGTATTTTTTAAATGAGGCAAGTTTAAATACAGTTAAAGATAGAATATATAATAATTTTAAATATAATAATTCTACTTTTTCAACTCTAAGCCCCGCTTATTTTAGTTATAAAGATAAAAATTTAATCAATGCTGTTTTAAATTCAAAGTTAGATCTATTTTACAACGATTTTTATAAATATGCAACTTTAGAAAATTCAAAAAAACCTAAATTTTTTTCATATCGTGAAAATAGAGTTAATGAAATGATGATGGATATAAATTTGGATAGTCAGTATCAGGATGCCTATGATACTGCTACTTATAGAATAAGTAATCACGCGCCCTATGCATTTTCAAGAAATTCAACTTTTACAGTTAACGGAATGCGAGATTTAATATATGAAAATTCAATGAAGGACCTTAGTAAGGATAATAGACACGGAGCAGATATAGATACGGGCTATGTTAGAAGTTTAGCAAATGTATTTATAGAGAAACGTTTTAATAAATCATTGTCTAAATCTAAAAATTCAAGAATATTGTCAACTTTGAGATCTAACAGGCGTAAGTCTAAATTAATTTTTTTTAGAAATGATAGGATTCCGCTTATTAATGAACAAGCAGAAGATCTATTGAATCGAAGATTATATTTTTTAAGGAAATTAGGAAAAAAAAAAGATTTAAAAAGTTTGAATTTGATAAATGAATATGAATCACTGCGTTCTGAAATTGACCACCATTGAAGTAATTTTGAATATCCTGATAATCCGCTTAACCCTTATTATGGAAGTAGAAAACCTTCACGTCAATTTATAGAAGTTTTTAAAAAAAAAGCTAAACAGAATGAAATTGACGGTATTATAAAAGATTTTATAGCAAGTGATGCGTTTAATCAGGAAGTTAGAAAACTTCAACTGGCATATTTGAAAAGACCACCATTACGATCAAACAAATTTAAAAAAAAATCTTTTGATGAAGAATCGGATGACGATGCTTTAAGTAATATTGGTAAAGGATTTCCTTTTCCAAGAGCTTTGTCTCCTACACCGCCGCTAACACCGGAAGCACCTTTATCTCCACATCCAGAAGATCACCCTTTAGATTTTGATCCTTTGGAGCAGACAACTGATGATGAGACCGCTTCGCTTAGGGTACTCGCAGATGCTGTTAGACCGCTTGTAAAAGGTAAACCGCTTTTTGAAAAACTGTACTACAAAGCACTTCAAGATAAGGATCCTATTTTAATGGAATTAATTCCTGCTGAAATGGGAAATTATTATTTTAATCAAGAAAGGATGAATGCGAGATTTGATAAAACATTTGCAGCATCTTTAGAAAGAGAAGAAGCAAGGATTCTTGATAAAAGATTTAGAAATGAAGATAGATTAGAAAAGGAAGAAGCAGCAAAAGAAAGAAGAGAAGAAAGAGCTGCTATGCGAGCTTTAAAAGCTGAAAAAAGAAATAATGAAAGACAAATAGAAATAGAAAAACGAAATAAAAGAAAAGAAGAGTATAATAAACTTTTATTAGAATTTAATGAATCGCATAAAATCCTTGCTGAAAAATCAATTAATAAAGTACTACGCAATTATGAAAAAGTAAAAAAAAGGAACCTAATTAAATTAACAAAGGAAGCTGTTAAACAAATGAAAGAAAAATTTAATTCTATATCTAAAGGAACTAAAAATAGAGAAATTAGATTTTATAATTATGCGATGCGTCTTAACGAAAAAAAAAAAAATCCAGAAGAATATTACAAAAAGTCAAAAAAATTATATGAAGATTATATGAAATTTGAAGTTTTAAAACAAAAAACTTATAAACAACTTCAAGAAAAAATGCAAGAAGAGCAGAATGCTTATAATATTAATTACAGGGAAAAAGCTGATTACCTTAGAAGAAGATATAGTAAAGAAATTGAAGAAAGGCGCGATTTCATTACACACGGAGTTCAAGTTGAGGAATTAGCTAGAAGATCTGAAATAGGTCGAAAAAATGATGAAATTAGACTTCGAAATCTAAAAAGAGAAGAAGAACGAAGAATTAGAAATGAAGCAATTAGAGCTAAGAATGAAGCAATTAGAGCTAAGAATGAAGCAATTAGACTTCGAAAACAAAGAGAAGAAGAACGAAGAATTAGAAATGAAGCAATTAGACTTCGAAATCTAAAAAGAGAAGAAGAACGAAGAATTAGAAATGAAGAAATTAGACTTCGAAATCTAAAAAGAGAAGAAGAACGAAGAATTAGAAATGAAGAAATTAGACTTCAGAAATTACAAAGAGAAGAAGAACAAAGAGCTAAAAAAGAAGAACCTAAACTTCGAAAACAAAGAGAAAGAGAACAAATAAAAGTTAAAAAAGAAGAACCTAAACTTCGAAAACAAAGAGAAAGAGAACAAATAAAAGTTAAAAAAGAAGAATCTAGACTTCAGAAATTACAAAGAGAAAAAGAACGAATAAAAGCTAAAAATGAAGAAATTAGACTTCAGAAATTACAAAGAGAAGAAGAACAAAGAGCTAAAAAAGAAGAACCTAAACTCCAGAAATTACAGAAGGAAGAAATACTTAAAAAAAATTTAGAAAAAATGGTTGCTGATCTTAGTAAGTCTCTACCTAAAAATAAAAAGAAAGAAGAGGAAAGAGAACGAATAAAAGAACGTATGAGACAAAGAACTGAACGACAAAAAAAACAAACTCAAAAAGCTAAGGTCGAACATAATATTTCTGAAAGGGAAGAAATAAGAAAACGAGATCTTTTAGCAGAAAGACTTCGACAAGAAGCTATCTGGGAGCAAGATGTAGAATTAATGCTAGAAAAAGAAGCTCTCTTAGGTTTTAAAGTAAGGGATGAAGATGGTCCGGATTTAGAAAGAATTCTCAAAGAGGAGCAGGAAAGGGGTAGCCCAACGCCAGCAAGACCTTTCAGCAGAACCTCGGCTCAAGAACAAGTTTTTGAAGAATCCATAGCTGAACTTGAAGCTGAGCAATCAAGATCTTTTTCAGCATTAGATCCTGATAAAGTTCAAATAGATATTAATCGAGGGGGGTATTTAGCACCTGAAGTAGAAAGGGAACGATTATTAACAGACGAAGCTTATATTTCTGAAAAATATCGTGAATTAATGGATAAGGTACCGGATATACTTTATACGGGCTCTATTCATGCGAACGCTTATTATAAAGGAATTGAAAGACTAGTTGGAGAAATTGTTTCTAATACTGAACCGTATGCTAACTTTGAGGAAGAAAAATCTACAAAAATTATTAAAAGTGTACTGGATGTTCCTGTAGGGCCTATAGGACATTTATTTCCTCCTCCCCCTATTTTGGGAATGCCGTTGGAGCCTTCAGTATACACGTTAATAAGTCACCCGGATGCTTTAAATATCGGTTACAAGGAATTAATAATCCCTTCTCCTGGAATAACCTCTGTAGAACGTCTTAGAGAAAGATTAGCTGCTTATGTAAAAAAAAGATATATAGGAAAAATTATTCAAAAACGTCTTGAAAATAGTAAATCATTTTTAGACACTATAAGAAAAATAAGACTTGAAAAAGAAATTCAAAAGCGTAAACTTCAAGAAGCAGAGAATTTAAATTTAAAACGAAAAACTTGAAAAACAGCTTGATTAACTAATTCTCCTTATGATGCGAGGCTTACGAGAGTATTAGGTAAACTTGAAATAGATATTTACGAAAATGGAATGAAAGCTTGAAAAAATTGATTAAAGACTGGAAAACAATGAACTCCATTTAAAAAACCGGTTGAATTAGATTTAAATTCTATCTTAACAAAAGAAGAAATTGACGCTATTAGAAGACGCTCCGTAGTAAAAAGTAGGCAAATAATTCGCCGCCATACACTAGACATACTCAAATCGTATTTAAAAAGTATTGGTAGTAATAATTTGGGTATTGATTCTGCGGATCCCGCTGACTATAACTGTAAAAATCTTAGTAATTATGATCCCGTATTTGAAACGTATAAGAATAAAACTTCGGCAGAAAGATTTAATATGTATATGAAAGACCACCCGGATGGATTTTTTGATCTTTTATATTTAACTTATAATTACTTCATAGCGCCTGGAATTATTGGAGTAATTCCAGATCATACTCTAAAAGTAAGGCGTGGTTACGGTATAGGTAGACTTTTTTGATACCTGTTTTTAAATACGAGAAAAAACTGGAATAAAGCTGTTATTAAAAAAAAACCAGTAGTAACTACTGTACCGACTATTTTAAGAGGTTTTAAAAAACGTGCTTTTAAACCAAAAGAATCATTTATATATTTTAATGTACCAAGAAAAAATTTTAAAATTTATACAGATAGTGCAAGAAAAGAATATTATTTAAATTATTTAACTTCTAAAGATATGGTTAAAATAATTGAAATTATGAATCCAATTTTTAATCGTACATTCTGAGATAGACTTGCATGAAACTGAGATCCTTCTATAGAAAATTTTGCTGCAGCTTTAGCAAATTTGGAGTCGCCGGAAGATCAGCTTAGACAAATACAAGAAAAGTTAAGAAGATTTACCGGTTCTTCAGCACCAGTTGTTGTAGAATCTGTAAAACCGATACGTCCAGGTTTAATACCGACTAGCAGTTTGTATGAAGGTTTACCTATACCACAAGCTGTTTATATAAGAATTAAAGAACTTGAGGAATTAAGGAAGTTTGGTTGAATAGACGAAGTTCAAGAAGACACTTTAGTTAGAGAAATTACAGGTGGTATGAGTGTTAAAGATTATGAAGAAGCTTTAGAAGCAGAAATAGAAAGAAGAGAACAGGAATACATTGAAGAAGCTGATAGGCGCGCAGAAGAAAATGATGCAAATGATGGCTATGATTTTAGTTTATTAGATGAATGGTTATCAAGAGATAAAAGCAAAGAACCTCCGGACCCTAATGATGACGTTGATTAAAAATTTTTTAAAAACTTTTTGTTTTTAAGCAGGAGTAAAAGAGTAAAGTAATTTTTTTTACTCTTGCTTTTTTTTATTTTTTACGTTTGTTTAAGTTTTTAAAATTTAATAACACTTTATTTTTTTCTTTAGCTCGAAAATTTAGTTTTAAATTAAAAAAAAAAATTAATTCTGATTCTTATGTAAATAATTATACGCAAATAAAAGACATAAGTTTATTTAAAAAATCTTTTGTAAAAATAAAGCTAACTTCAATAGCTTATTTACATATAGTTTCTTCTTCAAATAAGTCAACTATAAGCTTCCACAATAGTTTTCATAAATTAGTTTGATTTAAAACTAATAAGCGTTTGTATAAAGATAAAAAATTTATAAAAGATCTTCAAACTATCAAATCATTCATAGTAGATTCCTTTAAAGAATTTTTGCTAAATAAAAAAAACAAAAAATTTAAATGAAATCATTATATAGTTTTGTTACACGGACCTATACTTAAAACATCCAAAATTTTTTTTGAAATTATTAGAACAAAAATGATAAGGGTTTTATCTGTTGTAGATAGAACCGGAATACCTCATAATGGCTGTAGACCCTCCAAAAAAAGACGAAAAAAAGTAAGAAATAAAAATAAACTCGTTAAAAAAAATTTTTTTGTCTAAAAGTTTTTTTGTATTTATTTCTTGTATATGCCAACTTACAATCAGCTAGTAAGATTAAGATCGGGTAGAATAAAAAAATTTAAAAGAACATCAACTCTAGATTTAAATAAGTGTCCTCAGAAAAAAGCTTATTGCTTAAAAATTTTAATACTTAGCCCAAAAAAGCCAAACTCTGCGAGGAGAAAAGCTATGTGGGTTTATATAACGTCTACTTCCCGGCAAGTTTTTTGTTATATACCGGGAATAGGTCATTCTTTACAAAAACACTCTACTTTTCTAATACGGGGTGGTAGGCGAAGGGATTTACCTGGGATGAAGTATACAGCTATTCGTGGAAAATTGGATTTTACTTATGTTTTAGGGCGTAGATCTTCAAGGTCAAAGTACGGATTAAAAAGGCCAATTTAAAATAATTAAAAATACGTGAAATGTACTTTGCAAGCAGCTTAATAAATAAAAAATTTGTTTCCGTTTTAGTTAAGAAAGGAAAAAAATTTAAGATTGAGAAATTATTTTACAATTTTTATTATAACTTAAATAAATTTTTATTTCATGACTTTTTATATTTTACTAAAATTAAGAAGAGCAGAAGTAGAAATAAAATTAAAAAACCATATTTTTTAAATTTAGTGTTGGAGAATAACGCTATTGAAACAAACTCTTCTTTGTCTTTTTTTTTGGATTGGCGTCAAAGTATATATAAAAAGTTAAGATTTAAAAACTTAGTAAAACAAAATAGTTTTTTTTTTAATGAACCTAATTTAAACTTGGATATTTCTAACTATGTTAAAATAAAGTACTTAAAAAAAAAAATTAACAAAAAGTTTATTTTTAATATAAATAAGTTATGCTTTTATTATACGCTGTTTTCAAAGAGTATGTTTAGCTTTCTAGTATCTTACTTTTTAAATTTTCAGATTTTATATTCTTTAATTCCTTTTATGGGTATACGTATGGTATCAATTGGAAGACTGAGATCAAAAAAAAATAGAAAAAAGCAAAAGTTAATTGGTATACCAATAATATTAAAACCAATAAAACAAGTAACTTACGCTGTGGGGTTTTTCAGGAAAGCTATATTAAAAGCTAGGGAAGAAATCAAAAAAAGTAAGAATATTGAAAGCTCTATTTTGACAGATTCCTTTAACGACGAAATGCTACATTTTATGTTTAACAAGACTACCGAGTCTTTAGGTTTAAAAACAGCTCTTTATACAAAAATTGTTGACAATAGGCTAAACGCCCACTTTAGATGGCTTATGTAGTTTTTAAATGTATTCTATATATAAGGTACCTTTTTTAATTTCTTCGCCGGAATTTTTTAGATTTAATTTATTAAAAAAAAATTCTAGTTTAAATTACTACGATTCTGAAAACAGTAAAACAGTTGTTTTTAAATTTTTTAAAAAAAACCTTGTTTGCCATTTTAATTCTAATTTTTTTGTTTTTATAAAGGATTCTATTTTTATTTTGGGTTCAAGCTCCCTCTTTTTAAGTATTTTTTTATACAATTTTAATTTATTACTTGGTTTACTTAAATCTTATCAGTCAAAACTGTATTTAGTTGGATTAAGGTATAAGGTAGAAAAAATATTTAAAAAAAGCTTAATTTTAAAATTAAACTTCTGTAATAAAGTAAAATGAAATTGTTCATCTATTCGTTTTACTAAATTTAAAAAAATTAAAAATGCGTTTTTGTTTAAAACTTTTAACTATCAAGTATTTATACTATTTTTATCTTTAATAAGAAAATTTAGATTGCCGGATCCTTATAAAGGGAACGGTATTCGTTTTTACAAAGAAAAAATTAAATTTAAAAAAAGAAAGCAATTTGGTTCTTTTTAAATTAATTTTTTTACAAAAAGTGAAACTAATAAATTGCAATGATTGCTAACTATATAAATACAATTTTAATCTTTTTAATTTTAATTTTTTTTTTTACAACCTTATCTTTAGCTTCTATTTTTTTGTCGATAAATACAATTTTTAGCACTTTTAATTTGATTCTAGTTTTTTTAATGAGCTCTCTCATGCTTTTTTTTGTCGATTTGGAGTTTATGGCGATTGTGTATACAACTATTTATGTAGGCGCCGTTTCTATTTTTTTTATATTTATTTTAATGACAATAAATTTACGATTTAATGATACTTGGGAGTATACAGATGAAGTATATTACGATAGGAACTTTTCTTTTTTTATTCTTTTCATTTTTTCTGTTTTATTTCATGACATTTTTTATATAAATTTTAGATACTTTTTAGATTTTAAAAATCTTTTAGATTACTATTTTATTTTTAAAAATCAGAGAGAGTCTCACCATCATTTAGACTTCTTAAATGGACTTTACAAAACGGACAATTTTTTAATAGATACTTTTGCTAACCTTGACTTTAATTTTTTTTTAAAGCCCTACCTTTATTCCGATATACATTTGCTTGCTGTAAATTTATTTACTGAACTTAGGATGATTTTTTTAATCGTAACAATGCTTTTACTTTTTTCAATGTTAGCTTCAATAGGTTTTGCTATTAGAAGTAAATAAAAATTATAAAAAAAATGATGAATAAAATACTTGAGTTTATAGACGAATTAGTTGACGTTTTAAAAACAAAACTTAAGGATATAGGTGCCTTCCTGAAGGACCCATGGTCTCGAGTTTTAAATTGGATTATTTCTTTAGTTGAATGGGTTATATCTAGTATTAAACGTCTTTTTTTTATGCATTCAGAAAAGTTGCGCAAACCTTTTTTAACTATGTTTAATCGTATACAAAAAAAAATTCGAGACCATGAGGAAAAAAAAAAAAAAAAAATTGACGATTCAATTAAAAACGTATCATTTTTAAATTTGTTTTTATTATTAAATACTTTTGAAAAGGGTATTCCTATAAAGTTTATTTTAATGCCGGAAGGTATTTTATTAAGTTGATTACTTTTTTTACTTATTTTTTTTATATTTAAATATAATACTATAAAGTCATCTAAATCTTATTTTTTGTGGTACCTGATAAAGATACAAGTATTCATGTTTATACTCATTTCTATACTAAGTTTTTTTCTTAGTTACATGTTTTTTACAAATAAAACAGAATTTTACTACAAACTTTTTATATTTGATTTTTATACGTCTTTTTTTAAAGGTTTGATTTTTATTTTATTGTCTATTGGTTTTGTGTGCTGTTTTTCTGTTTATCAGTATTATAACAAATATATTTTTGAAGCCCCCCTTATTTTTAGTTTTTTAGGCTTCTTTTTAATGTTTTTAATATCTAGCTTTGACTTTATTTCTGTTTTTTTTTGTACGGAGGGCATTACTTTTAGTTTAGTAGCCTTAATAGCTTATAATTATAATTCTGAAGATTCTACATTCTCTTCTATGAAATATCTTGTATTAGGATCGTTATCTTCTGGTTTATTTGGTTTTGGGTGTATTCTTTTATACGGCTTAACGAATAGAACTAATTTTTATAGCCTAAAAATTTATTTGGAAAAAATATTGATTTTGAGGGCTGAAGGTTTTGAAAATAATTATTTATTTATTAATGGAGTTTCTTTAAAATTAGGTTTAAGTTTAGCGGTTCTTTTTATTATATTTGGTTTTTTTTTTAAATTATCAATATCCCCTATGCATCAGTGATCTATAAGCATTTATTCGAGCTCAATTTGAGGTTTAATTTTTATATTTTCTACGGTAGTAAAGTTATCTTTTTTTTCAATTTTTATGAGGTCTCTTTTTTACCCACTTATCTCCATGGCATATTTTTGAGGTCCTGTGATTGGTTACTCAGCTTTAATGTCTTTATTTATTGGATCGTTTGGTGCTATAGCGGCAAGTAGTTTTAAAGAGTTTTTAGCATACTCATCATTAGGTCAATTAGGTTTTTTAATGTTGGGCTTAGCCTCTGGAAATTTTAAAACAGCTGTTTCTTCTCTTTTTTTTTTAATTTACTACGTAGTTTCAATGGTTATTATTTTATTAATACTGTCTTTTTACACAAAGGAAGACGGTTCATTAATTTATAGTTTTAACGATTTAAGGTTTCTTTCAAAAAAACCTTTACAGGCTTTCTTTTTTTCAGTAGCTATAATAAATATGTCCGGAATCCCACCTTTACCCGGTTTTTTTTCTAAGTTTTTTATACTACATTCGCTTGTATCTGGTGGAAACTTTATTTATACTGGTGTAGCTCTTTTTTTAAGCTTGGTTACAATGTTTTATTATATTCGAGTTATTTTATTAGTTTGACTTGATTTTTTTAATAATTCTAGTGATAAAAATACTGTTTATCTTTTTAACAACAACTTTACTTTTAAAGATTACTTAATTTATTTTGTAGTTTATTTTTTGCACCAAAGTTATATAAAAAAATGTATTTTAGTTATTCTTTTTATACTGGTTACTTTTATTTTATTTTCAGTATTTTTTTTTAATTATATTTGAGAATTTTTATATTATTTAATTGCCAGCATACTATAAATTTTTTACTTGAGGGTTGACTCAGAATATATTTAATTAAACTTCTTAGCTGCTTTCTTTTTAATTATAGGGTTTCCATTTTATTTTTATTACGTTTTATATTTTTTTTTTAAAGACTTGCAAAATTGAATTTAAATAAAGCTTATTTTTTTTATTGGGATTAAGCTATGCTTATTGTTTGTTTATGTTCATTTTAAGTGTAAGGTTTTAAACCTTTACTTTGGTATATCAGTAGCTCTAAAGGTTCTCTCGATTTATTTTACAAACAAATAACCCAGTGGTTCACGACAACGAACCACAAGGAGATAGGAATTTTATACTTATTTTTAGGTTTATTTTCAGGTGTGCTGGGGACTGTACTGTCCTATTTTATAAGGTTAGAACTTGCCATACCCGGAAATAAATTTCTTTTGGGTAATGGTCAACTTTATAACTCTATAATAACAGCGCACGCTTTTATTATGATTTTTTTTATGGTTATGCCGATATTAATAGGAGCTTTTGGTAACTGATTTATTCCGATTTTAGTTGGTTCTCCTGATATGGCATTTCCACGTCTGAATAACTTTAGTTTTTGAATTTTACCTTTTTCTTTAACCCTCTTAATTTTGTCAAGTTTAGTTGAAAGTGGCGTGGGCACTGGTTGAACAGTTTATCCACCTTTGTCGGATAATATTTCTCACGGAGGTTTATCTGTTGATTTAGCTATTTTTAGCCTACATTTAGCAGGTGCGGGCTCTATAGCCGGTTCTATAAATTTTATTACAACTGTAGTAAATATGAGATCTCGCGGTTTAACTATGGATAAGCTTCCTCTGTTTGTGTGATCTGTTTTTATAACTTCTATACTTCTTCTGCTTTCTCTACCTGTGTTAGCCGGGGCAATTACTATGTTGTTAACAGATAGAAATATAAATACTTCTTTTTTTAATTACGTTGGTGGTGGAGATCCAGTTTTATATCAGCATTTGTTTTGATTTTTTGGTCATCCAGAGGTTTATATTTTGATTTTACCGGCTTTTGGTATTATAAGTCAAGTGGTTTCTAAGTTATCTGAAAAATCTATTTTTGGTTATTTGGGTATGGTTTACGCTATAATTAGCATAGGAATTCTTGGTTTTATTGTTTGAGCACACCATATGTATACGGTTGGGCTAGACATAGATACTCGTGCTTATTTCACTGCGGCAACTATGATAATTGCAGTACCCACGGGTGTAAAAATATTTAGTTGACTTGCAACTCTTTGAGGCGGCCACATAGTTCTTTCAACTACAATTTTTTTTGCTTTGGGTTTTATTTTTTTATTTACTGTTGGCGGTGTAACGGGCGTAATATTAGCAAACGCATGCTTGGATACAGCTTTTCATGATACTTACTACGTGGTAGCTCACTTTCATTATGTACTTTCTATGGGTGCAGTTTTTGGTGTATTTGGCGGTTTTTACTATTGGTTTACTAAAATAACAGGTTCTGTTTTTGATGAAGAATTAGGTAAAATTCATTTTTGAACATTTTTTGTCGGTGTTAATTTAACTTTTTTTCCTATGCATTTTTTAGGAATTTCTGGAATGCCTAGAAGAATTTCTGATTACCCGGATGCTTTTTGAGGCTGAAATTATATAGCTTCCTTTGGTTCTGTTATATCTGTTTTTTCTTTTTTTGTTTTTATATATTTATTATTTTTTAGTTTATCCAATGATTTAAAGGAGTCCTTGAGTTTTAATAAATTTTTTAATTTTTTTTTTTTAATAAGCTTTTTTGATGCCCCTTCCGACTATCAAATTAATTTTCAGGACCCTGGATCAAAAGTTATGAATGCTATGATTGATTTACATCATGACATAATGGCTTTTATTATATTTATTATATGCTTTGTTTTTTATTTTTTAGTTTCAATAACTGTTTCTTTTCACAAAAGTACGTACGATGAAAAACCTTTTATTTTTAAAAGTAATATAACCCATAACATACTACTGGAATATATATGAACAATAATCCCGGCTTTAATTTTAATTTCTATAGCAATCCCTTCTTTTGTTTTACTTTATAATGCAAATGAACCATCAGAGGATCCTATATCTACAGTTAAAGTTGTTGGTCATCAATGGTACTGAAGTTATGAGTATGATGATTTTGGTTTTTATAATCCAAAAATGAGATCCAGGGTAGAGTCTAGAATGATACCGGATAGAGATTTAATTAATGGTTCTTATAGACTGCTCGAGGTAGACAATAGAATTTTATTACCAACAAATTGTTTAGTAAGAGTTTTAGTTACATCCGAAGACGTAATTCATAGTTGATCAATACCTTCTTTAGGATTTAAACTTGATGCTATTCCCGGTAGGTTAAATGAGGGTTGATTAGTTATTAATCGACGCGGAGTTTACTACGGTCAATGCAGTGAAATATGCGGTATAAAACATGCATTTATGCCAATAGTAGTAGAAGCTACGGATAATTTTGTTGATTACATACTTTGATTAAAAAAAAATTCAAATAAAAAATAAAGAAATTAATCAAATACGATGGTAGCAGATAAAATATTAACTCTTTCTTTTTTACAAAATTTTTATTTATCAAATATTAGAAAAAGTAATAAAAATACTTTTAGTTTAAATAAAGTCAAAGAGAACAATTTTTATTATCACTCCAGGTATTGCAATTATCAAATAAATAATTTAATTTTTTTTTTTAAGGACGACTTTAACAATAAGAAAAGTGACTCACGCCACAACTTTTATTTTTTAATTAATTATTTTAACTCTTTTTTTAAGTGTTTAAGTCGTTTTTTAAAAAAAGATTATAAAATTAATTCTTTTAGTAAAATACTATTTTTAGCTTTTCATAGGAAATCTAATATAATAATGAAGTACCTTTCTAAGAAATTTAATTTTTCTTATTTGTCTTCTTTTCTACCTCCTGTTATAACCAATAATCAATTTAAACTCACGGATTTTTATAAAAGTGGTTTATCTTTCCAATTTTATATAAATTCTAGCCATATTTTTATGTGCGTTTTTATATTATCGAAGGAGCTTGATTTTAATATTATTTCTCATATACGTAAAAAAAATTTATTATTATTTTCAGTAACTACACAAATTAAATTGATCGAAAAGAGCGACATTAATTTTCCTCTAAGTGCGGATAATTTAGATTCTTTGTATTCAGCAATTATTTTTGTTAACCTTCTTTTGAAATCCTAATTTTTTCTTTATAAGAAAGAGACATCTTTAATATTATTTTTTTTAAAACGGGCGCTGATTACTCTGCTATTATTTTTTATAACAAAAAATTTTACACTAGAAAAAATATAGATTTTTTATTTTTTAAGACTGAAGTCGCCGGGCGCCGATTTTATTACCAAAGTAAACTTTTAAAACTCAAAGAATTAAAATTTAAAAGTTTTATTGATGGTAATTTAGTTAAAAAGCAAACTAGCTACCACTTTCGTTTGAACTTTCTTTATCTTCTTCATAGTGAGTACTTTAAGAATAAACCCATTATTAACAAATATAATTTAGTGTTTGACAAAACTCTGCATTTAAAATATTTTTTATATACAGGTTTGCTTTCTAAAAAGCAGGAAATTTTGGACATTATTTTTTCTTATAAAAAAAAAGAAAAAGATCTTTATGCTTTTAAAAAAAAAAAAGACGCTAATTTTAAGTTTTTGAACTATGAAGACCAACTTTTTGTAATTAAATTATTAAAAAGAGACTGTTTAAAGTACAATAAAAAAAAAAGTTTTTTTTTTAGCGGTTTGAGAGATCAGCACGAAAAAGAATTAAGCTGAGACATTATTAAAAGCAAATTTAAAAAAAAAGAACATAAAAAAAGAGGTGATAATTTAAAAAAAAAAAGACATGATTTTTTTTTTGAAAAAAAAGATACTAAATTAGTATTTTATAATCGGGCAAAGAGAGCACATCTTATGACTGGCCGCGCAAAATTACAATGGAATAGAGACCGAGCTCGTAGAAAATGAGAAAAAAAAAGACGTGATAGATTTTTAGCGTACAGAAAGTACATAAAATTTAAATTTTTAAGATTTTTACCTAGACTTCGTAGATTTTATATGTACAGAAAAAAATCCGGAGTATTAACTAATGAAAATTATTTAAAACTCAATCTAGCGAACTTACCTTTTTTTTTAAAACTAAATTGGGATAGTAAAAAAATTTGAAACCCGTCATTTTACTTTGGGTACGTAAAAAGAAAATTTTTTTTTAAGACTAAGCATAAGATTAGAATTTTTTTTTTAAAATATTTAACTCGAAGAACTAACTCCCAATTAAAAAAAATTGTAAATAATTTTTCTTATAAAAAACAAAAACTTTTATTTTTTTTTAACCGATACTATTCAAGGCTAGATAATTTTATATTAACTTGAGGGTACATAAGGAATTTAACATTGTCAAGAAGTAGATTTTTAATTTATAATGGTTTTGTTTATATAAATTTTAAACCAAGATATTATCCTGGATACAACATAAGGTCAGGAGACTGTGTGAGCATGACTTACTGAGGTATAAAGTTTCACAAGCACTTTTATCACATAAGTAATTACGGAAGTACTAAGTATTATAAAAATTACAAAGAATTTAGACATTTTCATATAGGAAGAAGACGAAAGTTTATAGATAATAATCGTAGAAAAATTATACTTCAAAAAGTTAGATTTAGTAAATTTTCACATTGAAGTAAAAAGTACTTTTCATATTTTTTTAGATTCTTTGAAAGTTCTAGACTGCTGAAGGTATTTGTTTATTTTTACTTTTATAGCTGATTCTCTTATAAATTTTCAAAATTTATAGACTTTTATTATTTTTCTAGAAGACTTACTGATATATTTTTAAATACGCGATTATTTTAAAAAAAAATAGCAAATTTTATGTCGCCGGTTTCTTTTAGATTATCTTACTCTAAAAAAGTTTGAGATCATATAATTATGCCGGAATTTAATGTTTATATTACAAAACTTAATTTTTTTTTAAGTTGGTTTTTGTACTTTTATTTTATTTTATTAAAGTTTATTCTAGTTTACTACAGTTGGTATTTTATTAATAACATAATATTTTTTGATGTTCTTTTGTATAAATTAAAAAAAATGTCAAAAAAAAGAACTAAGTTTTGAGGCTTCTTTAGTACTTACTATTGGCTAATAAAAAAAAAACAAAAATTAAAAAGAAACTATTTCTTTGGAAAGCTCATGTACTACAGGGAAAAAAATAAATATGGTTTATATAACGCACTGCGCCGATATCACAGACAAAACTTAGAAAATAGAAAATCTATTAAAATTAAAGTATTTAGAGAGAAGGATTTTTATTTAAAATCTCGGGAATTAGTTTTTAAAAATTATAAGAATTATTTATATAAAAAAAAGATGTTTTTTTATGCTGACTCCGTGTATAAAAAAAAAATGTATATTAATGAACAAAATATGTATATAAATAAAAAAAAGAGTAAAGGAAAAAGAGCATTCCGCGGGGGTTATAACAAAAGAAATTTTAAGGTAATTAAAAATTGATATAAAAAAAACAGGGTGATAGCAAATTTTGTTAAAGATAATTTATTAAAAAAAGACTCCGTTAAAAAGAGAAAGTTACTAATAAATTTTGTTAAAGATAACTTATTAAAAAAAAAAGTTTTAAAAAAAAAAAAACTAATAGCCTTTAGTAAAAAAAAAAATAATAAATTTTTAGTAAAAAAAAAATTAAGTTTTATTATAAGTAATGACATTAAAAAAAAATACAGACTATTTAAAAAAAAGAATAATCTTAATACATCTTTAAATGACTCCATTTTTTATGAAAAACCAGATAGATTAAAAAAAAAAATTGTAAAATTTAGTAGCATTCCTCGTCCGCGGGATTTATCTAACTATAAAAAACAAAGTAAGGCTATATTTAAGTATTTTAAAAATTTTTTTTTTAAAATGAAAGCTTTGTGGGATAGCGGCTCAGGTTTTAACTGAGTTGTAAAAAAAAGACTATTTTATAAGTATTTTTTTTTTAATAGCGAACTTACTAAAGTAAGGAAATATTTTTTTTATTTTTTCCAAAAAAAAAATATTTTTAAGTTAACAAACTCTGTTTTTTCTAATTCTTTACGTTTTAAGTTATTTAGTAATTTATTTTTTTTATTAGGAAAAAAAAATAACTTTTATAATTTTCGTTTTTTTAATTCTGTTTTTAGGTACTCCAATTTTTTTAAAAAATTTAATCCGGTAAGTTCTTTTTTATTAGAGTCCTACATTTATCTTTTTTTAAAAAGTTCCGGTAGATTTTTTTTTTTAAATAAAATAAAAAAAAAAAAATTTTTTTTTTTTTTTTTTTTTTTCTTT
>Ga0209208_10003066_pt1 | contig 24038 bp, 10 predicted proteins | sample S1TSphfallax_3_FD_187694 | JGI IMG/M metagenome (GOLD analysis project Ga0209208, IMG submission 187694) | Host-associated microbial communities from peat moss isolated from Minnesota, USA - S1T2_Fd - Sphagnum fallax MG (SPAdes) (version 2) | ecosystem: Host-associated > Plants > Peat moss >...
TAAGTGAAAACATCTTATGAAATGCTTTATGTGCAAGTGAAAGATTAAGAATACAAGAACAATGCAACAATACTTAGTGTTGATATAGTATTGTTTGTGAATGAATTCAACTTCTTATGAGATTAAGATTTCTGATACTTTTAATTGTATCCCAGAAGGAAAGATATCACCACATTGACATGGAAATGACGAGCTTAAGCAACATGCAATCAACAAGCACAAGCTTTTTCCTTCTGCTGAAAAAAGGTGGGGAGGAGAAACATATGTTCACATTGTGTTCCCCCAAATTTTCCATGTGTTCTCCAAGTTGTCTCAAATAGCATGACACTTAATTCCATATCCTTGTCCCAAAGCTCTACTTTTGTAACCTATAAGTAGGCCAAAGGGAAGGATTATGATTATTCTATTTTGGGAAAGCTCAAAGTGTGAATTGTTTCTTTCTAGTCGTGACCCAATCAAAGAGGACTATTACAAAAAGAAAATTTGAACTTTGTGTGTCACCACAACTAATTACTATGAATCACATTATCTTGCATGGTGCTAGAAATATAGGCTTGGATAATATGTGTGAATTGCAACTAGTGTGCAATTGATGTGTAACTTTCATAGTGCCATTTACCTACCTAGATATAAGGATGCCCTCCATCTTACCCATCTTCACACCCATGTCCAATATCTCTAAATCACATTTTCATTTATCAATAATAAAACATATTACTATAAAAGATCAAGTAATTCATAGGCTAGCAAATATTATCCTTTATTTGAAGGCAATGTATTAAGAACATTCTAGGTTCAAATACATTCCTAGAATTCTTCAAAAATAGTTCTTTTTAATGGAATGTAATTACTCCATGTTTAGAATGCCCCCTAGCTACCAATGGTTGAGGTTACTTTAATCCTATACTATTGTTTTTCCATCTTGCAAAAGCAACTTTGAAAAATCATCATCAACACTAAATATTAACATCAATATCATACATTTCCTACAATACCATTTTGTAGATGCCTCCTTCAATAGTTTTGGACTTGAACAAGGCACCCTTAACTCCTTCCATCTCCAACCTTGCAAAATTGTGATAGTATGACTATTATGCCACATCTAAATGATGTTAACAATGTGGATGGAAAACATAATTGAAATAATGAAGTTAAATTTAACCACATTTTTCTCTTAGACATCATGTTCAAAACTTTAGCAATTGTCCTTTTAGTGGAACCACATTAAAAGGAGCAAAGGGTGTTTTTTTTGGGTCCTTTCTAAGGAGGAAGGGAGGGAGGGAGGGAGGGAGGGAGGGGTGTGCGATTGCAAGAAATACATGGCATGTAAATATTGTTTCAAAATGAAAATAAATATTGGATGATAATAGTGACAATTTTTATTAAAAAAATCCCTTGCACAATGTGAAGCAACTTTATGTCCCTCTACTCTCGGTTCTATGAGGTGACTATACTTGAAAGTACATATGTTATCGGTGAAAGAAAAATGCAAGTGTATTTTTAGATGTTAAATTGCGTTTGTAGTTAAAACCAAGTAGCTTGCCTCCTATGCATCAATCATAATTTAGAATTGATAGATACATTTTCCAAGTTCAACACGCCAAATCCTAGAATTTTATGTTAAATTGTCATTCATTTAAACCAACTTTTAAAGGTTCAACACCATGTTCAACTTGGCTACAAACCACCAGGCACTTAAAACATTATTTCTAACACATATGTTATCCAAATCTAACTTGCTTTAGCTCCATAGAAAACTAACTATGAGACGCACCTTTCTACCAAATCCTAAACTCTACAACTAAACCAATAATAAAGTATGTTACCAAACTCGAAAGGGTTTTGCAAAGGTAGGAAGTTTAACTTGGCTATAGACCACCGGTCACTTAAAACATTATTTCTAACACATATGTTGTCCAAATCTGGCTTGCTTTAGTTCCTTAAAAAGCTAACTATGAGGCGCACCTTTCTACCAAATTTTAAGCTCTACAGATAAGCTAGTAATAAGTTATGCTACCAAACCCAAGAAGGTTTATAAAGTTTTTTCTAGGATTTCAAGCTCCCAACACTATCCCTACGTACTTGCATTTTTTCCAAACTACTACAACCCTCCAATCTACTCTCCTTCTTTCTACCATTTACCAAAGACTATTCATTCTTCTCCTACCCAAAAAGGTTGTGAGAGCAAGTCTTCTCAAAATTTGAGTTGAAAATAATGTCCTGAAAAGAGAGCCCCAAATGATCCAACTTCGCCCTTTTAAATAGATGGAAAGAGGTAAAGGAAGATCCCCACTTGGTGGCCAATGGAAGGAGAAGGAGAAGGTCTCAATGCTTGGAAGCCAATGGAAGGAAAAAGAGAAGGTTCTTATATTCAGAAGCTAATGGAAGGAAAAGGAAAAGGAAAAGGTTCTTTTTCACCTTTTCCCACTTTCCCCCTGAGCAATTTTACTTAGACCTTCGTTTTTTTCCTTTGATACTAAGGTTTTATTTTACCATGGTTCTAGGCCGTTATTTATGCATTTCCTCCATTTTCCTTGGCCTATAAATTATAATCACGCATTTTGATGTCATAAATCCCCCACACATTCATTGTTGATTCGATTTGGTTGAAAACCTTTTCTTTTTTCCTTGAAATTATTGCATCGCATATGGCCATGTCTTATGGGCCTCAAGCTGTAATAAGCGAATGAAGAGCTGACCCAAAAGTCATCTTTAGATTTGACGTTGACACAACATCCTCGTGATGAAGAATTCGAACCGCGAGAAGTGTGCGCTCATTTTGAAATCGATCCCCCTCGAGCTTGGTACTATCGCATTTGCCCGAACTTTCACACCCTAATGATTTTATTGCAAGTCGACCCTGCTTCTGGTGATGAACCTAAAACTGTCTATGAAGGTTGTTATGAGACTGAAGACACCTCCATCTTCACATAATCTTTAATTCCTAGCATTGGACACTATCGTTGGTTGCACAGTTCGATTCACCAATTGCTTCCTGATAGCAAGGCAGACTACCTAGTTCGCACCATTCGACGCATCCTAAATTTCCTGCAATTATGAACTATCATTATGACATAAACTGGGATTCCGCATGTAATTACAGCTCCTTATTGAACTTAACCATAATCTAAATAAATATTCCATTCATCATGAAACTCAAGTCACCATTACCACCCTATCCCCCCTATTTATTTAATTATTAAGTTGTTTTGAACTAATTGTATGCTTATAAGGCTTGAAGATTGTTCTATCTCTATTGGACCTTTCATTGACTCCCTTTCACCTATTTCATAAATCCCCAACATCCTTGCTACTTACTAAATATTAGAACAAGACCAATGTTTGGTTGCACACCATGAATTTTGGTGTTTGTTTCTACCCCCAACCCTCTAGAGATTTCTCACCCCTAATTACACCACTGAGGTTCTAAAACTATGGTTTATTAGCTTTTTATTGAAGAAAAAAACTAACCCCCCCACACAATCGTGCACATTCATCAACCCCTATTATAACACGAAGTTGTTAAAAACCCCTAATAACTTCACCACACTCGGCTACCGGCCATGGTTCTATTGGTATGGCTCACACACCTAGTCTACCCCTATGTTAAAACTTTGAACCCATGGCATCATTGTCACTTTCCAACTATTTGGCACAAAGTCTATCGATCTAATTTGCGCCTTTTCTCCCATTTATACTATCACAACTAACTCCTATGCAAGCTTCACACCACTCATGTGTTTTGCTTGATGCATTCCAACAAAATCTCTACATCCCACCACCATCTGTATACATTACATTCTTCAAGGTGAACTGCATTAGGTCCTTCTCTCTTTTCCATGTTTTAAATTTTGTCAAAGATCAAGCTTTTATGAACTTTAAATTGCAAGTTTTCTATTTTTTTCAAAAAATATTTCAAAAACAAAAACCTAGACATTACATTCTTATTAATAGCTTTTGTTCGAAAACATTGGGATTTCGATTATTGAGATGTGAGCTTCTCTAGGTCCTTCTCTCTTTTCCATCTTTTAAGGTTCACTAAACATTAAGTTTTTTTATTCTCCAAGCTGCAAGTTCTATGTTTTTTTCATTTTTTCTTTCAGAAGGAAGAAAAAAAGGACATTGCGTCATTGTTCTAGTGGCTAATTCTCCTTCAAAGCATATTTGGGATAAAGGTTGTTGAACAAGGTTTGGAGCCTCTTCTTTTTTTTCAAGTGTTTTGTAATACACAAAAGTTGTTTTTACATTTCTATCATTGCAAATTTTGTGGTTTTTCATTTTCAAGCTCTTAAAAGGAAGGTTTCATTTCGCCTTCAAAGGCATTTAAGGATTATTGTTGTTGAACAAAGTTTGAAGCTTCTTTCATTTATTTATTTTTCTTTGTTTGGCTTAAACTCTATGTGATTTTTTTTGCTTTAAAGGTTGGATGTCCATAATTAACCAAGATGTTACTTGTCACCTAGTTTTGCTTAAGTTAAAAAAATTATAACAAATGCTTTAAAAGTTGGATGTTTTTCAAGTTTGCACACCTTTAGGTCTGCTCAAGTTTTAAAAATTATAACATTTACTTTAAGAGCTAGAAGCTTCTCAAGTTTTCACACCTTTAGGTTTGTTCAAGTTTTTAAAATTATAACATGTGCTTTAAAAGCTAGAAGCTCCTCAAGTTTGCACACCTCTAGGTTTGCTTAAGTTTAAAGAATTATAACAATTATTTTAAAAGTTGGATGATTTTCAAGTCTACACACCTCTAGGTTTGTTCAAGTTTAAGGAATTGTAACTTAGAAGCTAACTTACATTCTCTTGTGCATGAATAAGAAATTTTCATCCCACCAATTTTTTAAACTATGCATTGTCATAGTTTAAACTAAGGTTCAACAATTGTGGACAATCTTATACCTATCTCTTTCAACTTGCTCCACTTCATAAAGTAATATATTAAAAACCTAATTGTTATTGTTTGCATTCAAGTGTTGTTTATTTTCTAGGTTTTCTGTTCAGTCATGTTAGTTCTTGGAAATGAACATGTTGCCCAATCAGTTTAAGAAGGTAATAGTTGATCTTGTTGAAGGGCTAATGTGCATAGGTAAAATGAATACAAGCATATTAGTAAGGTCGTATGGGAGACTTAGAGTAGGACCAGGTCTGCTGATGAGAATTCGGGTTGGGAGGGAAAGGATCAAAGTAAAGATGACATTATTTTCACACCACCAAAAAGCCCTATAAAAGCGCATTCTAGAATGGAAGTGGCAATGGCCATGTAATTTCTAGCAATCAAACTCATTTGATCATGTATAATGGTGTTGAACATGTTATTATTGAGCAATTAACAACTCGTATATAAAACTCTAGAATTTTTTACAAGCTCTTGCACTTGAGTAGTCCAAATCAAAGCAACCATCAAAATGTGATAAAATCATCAGAGTTGGTGATAAGAAACCTCAACCAAAATGTAATAAATCGACCCATAGTCAAGGAAACTATAAAAATATTTTGCCTCATGATGTGGATAGCAACCCAAGAAATTTTTCATCTAGGCCATCTAGCTTTTCTTTTATGAATTTCAATTAGGGGACCAAGAACTCCCCTTCATTCGTACATTCATCAAACTTCATATTCCTTGAATTTTGTTATTGAAATAAGGTAGATATGTCTCACTTTGGCATCGAGTTTTGCTGGAATTGCTTTGAAAGTAGATGGCCATATGTAGTTGATTACCTACTCAAACAAAACTTTACTCCTATTTTAATTTACATTTTCTTTTGTCCTCGAGAGTTTCCCTTATATGTACAATTCACTATGGTGGATAACTTGGATCTTGTCGCAAAGCATTTTGTTGCAAGACAAGATCATTGGGTAAGTTTCAAGTTCCCAAGTACTTTGAACAATGCAAAATTGCTTATGCAAAGTACACTATTTTGTCAAATTACCATTGTGAACTTTAAACTTAGTAGTCTGTCATTTAGGAAATATGTTTTTCAAGATTAACACCTTGTAATTGATCCCAAGTACTTGGGAAAAAAGGTGCCCAATTGCTTTTTCAATTAAGTGTTATTTACAAATTCACTTTGAAAGTTTTATATTAAGCAGTTTACAATTTACATAGTACCCAATACATGATTACTTCCTTTCATTTAAGGATTTGTACTTTCAATGGTGTTACTTGTTTTTTTGCAAAGTAATTGATGTTTAATAATCACTAACCTTTAGAAAAGTGGTTAGTCATAAGCTCAAAGTCCTTTATTAAGGACTAACACCTTTTTATAGGTACTTTTAGAGGTGGAAAACGTCTTCTACAAGGTAAGTGATCCTTAATAACCAATTTGACCTTTAGCAAAGCGGTGATCATTAACTTAAAGTATTCTACCAAGGATTAACACCTTGTTAAACTAATAATTGGACTAATATTTTCATTCTAATGCTAAACATCAAGTCTACAAAGTAATGTATGCTTATCAACCACTTTGAATCTTTGACAAGTGGTTTGTCATTGGCACAAAGTTTTCATTAAGGACAAACACCTTGATTGTAGCAATTGTGCATGTTGTTTTTCATTGCACGGGTTGTTGTAGACTTGGAGTTGCCCCTATAAAATGGTGTTCCCAAATTTCATTTTCATTCCATGGATCTATTGGTTGATAGTGTGAGGTATGTAGGTCAACCTGTCGAGTTAATATTTTTCATTGTAATGCTAATGTTCATCAAGTCTACAAAGTAATGTATGTTTATTAATCACTTTGGATCTTTGAGCAAGTGGTTTGTCATTGGCACAATTTTTTTGTTAAGGACTGACACCTTGATTATAACACTAATGCATGTTGTTCTTCATTGGAGGGATTGTTGTAGACTTGGAATTACCTTTATAAAATGTGCTTCCAAATTTCATTTTCATTCCTTGAATCTACCAGTTGACAATGTGAGGTACATGTAGGTCCACATGTAGAGCTAATATTCATATTCCAATGTTAAACATCAAGTTTACAAAGTAATGTATGCGTATTAATCATTTTGGATCTTTGAACTTGAAGTGGTTTGTCATTGGTACAAAGTTTTGTAAGGACTAACACCTTGATTATCATATCAATAATGCATGTTGCTTTTCATTAGAGGGATTATTGCAGACTTGGAGTTGCTTTTGTATTGATGGTGTTCCCAAATCATATTCAATCCTTGGATCTATTGGTTGATAATGTGAAGTATGTTGATCCATAAAACTAAGTTGCTATCTAGAAGTGGAGTACTTGGAGTCATTTTATCAATAAATTTATTATTGATTATTTGAATTATTTGGCAAAAAATAATTTCATGACATTAGCACGCATTGTCATTTTACTTTCAAGATGCATTTGACCAATTGATTCTTTGATTCATTTTTTTATAGGTGTTAGTCGTGGGGAGGGAAGACAAAGAAAGGAAGCCAAAATGAGATATTGACAAGGAGTTTCCCAAGTGGGACTAGGTTGATTATAAGCTTCAAGATGCCCAATTTTTTAAGGAGGTCAACAAGCTTTCGGTAGAAAGATTGGATCCCAAACATGATGTGACAAATGAACAAGTAACTACCGTGGACATTGCCAAAGTTTTCAACACCATAAATCCATTTTTGCCTCTTGTTGCAAAAAAGGAAATAAAACATTGTACTGGAAGATTGATGGGATTGCCCACATTACAAATAATGAGTTGATATTGCAGTTCATTAAAGGTTGGACAATAGAATGAAAAGGGGCATCTTGTCAATTGGGTTGTAGTTGCTACTGTAAATACCAAGGAGAAGGGCTCAATGCATGGGCACAATCAAGCCCAAAGTTGAAAGATCAGATTTCAGTGAAGGTTGGTTGCAATTGTTAAATGGGCTAGGTATAGTTGGGAATGTAGCTTAAAAGGAGGAGAAGGATGCAAATATTCCTTTCATGAGAAAACCAACATTTGATGAAGTTGGTAAGGTGAAAAAAATTGTGGAATTGAAGCATGAAGTGTTGAAGCTAACCATGTTTCGTTTGAAGTAGCTTGAAGAGAAGAAGAAAGGTCTACAAGACCATATGTTTGGTCTAAAATTTAACGTGGAGGACAAAAATTTGGCATGTGTGGAGGCTAAAAAAGGGTTAAAATGTAAAAGCAACATTCCAAAGTTTAATAAACCAACAAGCATCACCCACTTTGTAGGTATGTGTATTGAATCCTCAATCTATGCATCAAAAGTTCACAAAAAATTGTATTCAATCATTAAACAACATCCATCCAATTTGATGTTCAAGTTTTTAAATCTCTTAGTAAACAACAAAAACCTTCCACTATTGTGTGATGCATGATATAGTCCAAAAGAATATAGAGAAATTTTGTAGAATGTATGAAAGAAATGAAAACATCTATAAACATAAGATATTTCAAATGGAAAAGGTTTTACCATCATTCTAGTATGAACCTCTAGTCTTGACTCCATAACCAAAAACCTCATATAAGGAAGAAGAGAGAAGACAAATTGATGGTGCGAGACCATCATAAATAATAATAACATAGGAGGAACCAACAAACCTCAAAGGAGGAAGAGATGGTTTTCAGAAGGAAGCTGATATTATGAAATATGTATCAGAATAGATTCTATAACCATTAAAATTTGTTCTACAAGAGGGTAGTTCCCATGAATATGGATCTATAACCATAGAAATAAAAAAACAAATACAAACTAAGGAACACATAATTAAATAAGTATAGGAAGATCATATTGATCCAACATCAGAGCTGCAACAATAGGAGCAGACTTAGATGATTCACTTTGAAACATGTGAATAAACATTCATAAATCACATCATGTTTTCATGAATTTTTGTTAGTTTTCATCAAATCTTTGATTTCATTGTTGTAAGACATTGCACAACTTGTTGCTACCTTTTATTTAACTATTGATTCCAATAACATGAATTGATTAAAGTTGTGAAAAATGAAAAATTGATCAATAAATATGCAAATGCACTTAAAACAAACATAACAAAACAAAACTTTACTTGTGATACATTGTATCATAACCCTTTTTTTATCTTTTTCATTATGGGTGTAAACCTAAAATCAAATTGGCTACCATGTGCATAGTATGAATTTGAACTTGGGATGGTTGCGTGTGCACAAAACATAGGTTGTCTAAATGCCTATTCATAATGGAAATTTCACAGTGACAAAAAAATACTTTCTAATTTGTTGTTCAACTAATTAACTTCTGAGGAAAAAAATGCAATATCTTACATTCAAGTTGCACTTTTAATTACTTATTTGGCTAATACCTTTGAAATGATGGATGATCTTACATACATAGTAATGAATATGAAAATATCCTACTAGCAACATCACTCACATTCGCATGTTTATCATTGCTTGATTTTCAAGAATATTTTAGTGTTGGAATTATTCTTGCTCGAAATTGTTGTTGAGAATAATAATGGCATAAAGAGAGGAGGGAGAGGGAAAAAAAGGGTGTTTAAGAGTTGTTTTCTTGATCCTCCTTTCTACAAAACACCAATTTTTTTTCCTTATTCCTTGACTTTTTAGCACATAAGAGGTTACATAAACACCCACCAATAGATAATGCAATAATTCACAATAAAACACTTAGTTTGCAAACAAAACCCTTCACCCAAATCCTAAAGATTGAAAAAAATTACAACAACATAATTAGTTTGCAAATAAATTGAAAAAGAAAAAGAAACCAAGACGTGCAAACCATAACCACCTTAAACCCTAAAAAATGCATCATGTTCATAACATGGGGCATTTATGTTCCATAAGTTTGCCATAGCTACTAAGACGACAATAAAATCTAATCATGCTCATGCAATGATACACAAATGTTTGATACACTATTGGTAGGATGCAAAGTTACCCCACGAATTTCCCAACAAGGAAATTGTTTTTCATTTTTTTCCCATCCATTTTCACATGTTTCATTAGATTTTTTAATAGGGCAGACCCCTATTGTAAACACTTACCATCAAAACTTGGGATCATTTTATGCTTGGGCATTGTGTTGGGTAACTCCCTTGGAGTAAGGAGTTCTTAAAATAACTCCCCTCCACTCACACCTCAAAGGAGATTATTCTAGGAATTCCTTGCTCCAAAGGAAAATGTTAAATTGGCTAAAGGAAATGAATGCAATTAGTACAAAAATATTGCACTGAGATTTTTTTTCTCATGTCTCCCCATTTGCCCCATCTGTATTTTCTCAAGTGACACCTAAGCATGTTTTGCACTCATAACCTCAAATAACATGGCATGTTTTGCACTCATAACCTCAAATAACATGGCATGTTTTGCACTCATAACCTCACATAACATGGCATCTTTTGCACTTGTAACTTCATATAACATGCCATGTAATATGTTACATACCCCTTTATAGCCTTAATGTGTTCAAAAGGTGCGTGCCTAGGCATGACAAGGTGAAAAAAACGGGGCAAATGAGTAGATTGGAAAGAATAAATCATAGCAGTACTTTTGTATTGACTACATTTGTTTCCTTTGGTTGATTTAACATTCACATGCTCCTAAGGTGTTGCCCTACACAAACAAATAATTAATAAATGAACTTAAATATATTTTTTACCACCAAATGAGATATGGACATGTGGGTGGTTAGATGAAACATGAACATGAAATGAGCTATGGACATTTAGATGGGGTATGAGACATATATTTTCACATGGGTGGGGGGATGAAATATGGACATGTGGGTGGGGGGATGAACTATGAACATGAAATGAGCTATGGACATTTAGGTGGGGCATGAAATATAGACATGCAGGAGTGGGTGCAAGATGAGACATGAACATGAAATGAGGTATGGACATTTAGGTGGGGCATGAAACATAGACATGCGAGAGGGGGATGAGACATGAACATGTGGGTGGGGAATGAAATAGGAACATTCATCATGTCAGACATAATATGGGGTATGGACACATGGAGGATGGGCATGAGACATGCACATTTGGAACATAATACAATTTGGGGAATGGACATTGGGGGGGGGGATGAAACATAAACATGGGACATTGGTGCATGATATGGGGAATGGTCATGTTGGGGGTGGGCATGAGATATGCACATTTGGCATGGGACATAATGTCGAGGGTAATGGTAGGACATGAACATTGTGCTTGAGATATCATATGTGAGGTTGTAAAATATTAGCATTTTGTTCTTGGGAACAAGAAATGTGGGTGGTGGAATGGACATGGCACATTCTAAATGCTTATATTTTCTTAAAGTGCATATCGCAAATGGAAGGGGTGCTTTTTTTTTTTCTGTTGGACAACCTGGCAGTGGAACACATTGTTCCAAAAATCTTGCAAATGATGCATAATTGTTACTTCAGGCCCATGTATGAACAAAAGCAAGACAAAAGATGAAAAGGTGATCTAGACAACTTTTTCAATTTTTGTAGTGTGATTTTTTTGTGGAAAGACTTGTTCAACAACACCAACGAGTGGGTTGTGCTAATGGAAAAATAACAACTTCAAAAATTAACCATTGATGAATATGAAAGCAAACAATCTTTGTTATCTACTAAACAAAAGATAGATGCACATTTTCTTGCCCATTTGGTTGAATCCCACCTCAAGGAATTGAACATTTCTGATTTCAAGATTCAAAATCCTCCAAAATGCAATAGAGACAACTATCTATGATTGGAATTGGTGGGTAGAATTTGGTGGCAACTTTGACTACAAACTATATATTCCACCTCAATATAAGCATTTATAGTGGCACGTACATGTGTAGTTATATGTGTGAAAATTTGTCCTTTAATGCATATCAAATTTCTTTTTCTTTTATAGAAAATGAGTATTTTGACTTGTTGAATGTGAAAAACATATGTTAGATGACCATTTTAATAATTATTTTCTTTCATCATTTATGTTATAATAGGTATAATTTTTTTGACAATTTGTAAAAACTAATTACAAGAATTATAATGAAATTTTGGAACTTTTTTTTGGAAAAATCATTGTTAAGGGTATAAATCCCTATGCTAGTTAGTATCATGAGGCATCCTAGTGACTAGTTAGTTACTAATGGTAGACTTATTGTCCTTTACCCAAGGGATGAAGTAATGAAATATTTAATTAATGTAAACGAATGGTTGGTTGTGTTCCATCCAATATTTAGGGGATTTCTTGGAAAGATTAAGATAAAGACAAATATTTTCATGGGAGTAAGATGGACCTTGTGTGTTTTTGGGGAGAAGGGGAGAAGAAGACACTTGAAGAAGGGAAGGATTATTGTATGGGATTCTAGTTGGAACTTGTTGCAAGAAATGACTCTTGAGTGGAGAAGAGGAATGTAAGAGCAAAAAGAGGAGGAGAGTATGGAATTATTTTGTACTTGTATTATGGCAATGGAAAATGGTTGAGAAAGTAATGTATTGTTGTGTTCTAATGTTCCCTTCTACTTGTAATGTGTTAGATAAATAAATTAGGTAGCACATTGGAGGTTTAAATAATGGTTTTGGGTTTTATTTCATGTAGTAGATTTCCATCCCTTCCACAATAAAGGAGAAGTATATACATTGTTTTATCTTTGGACTAATAAACACCCTACTACTAAATGATAATAGTTCCATAAAGGGCATTAGGAAGGTGATATACTTTAATGAATTTTAAGGTTATATGGTAAAAGGAACATTGTAGACGATATGCAACAACCACAACTCTGATACCATGCGACACACCCTCAAACTCCTATATAGACTCAATTGCGAGTCTAAAGGTGAAAAGATTGGAAGGAAAATGAGTTGGGGTACATTCCATAACTTGCAACACTTTAAAGGTAGAGGGGTGTGATGGAGTTATAAGATGGGGACTAGGACGAATGACAAGCGGGTCAATTATTCACATGGACTTGCACAAACCAAACAACAAGTTGGTTAATGTGTAGTTAGAGCACTTTTGGTGCACGGATGAGTCACGAACATACATGGACTCACAAGATTCACCACAACTTGAACTTAGGTGAAGCCACCACCTTCCCCCTTATAGTATTTTCTGTTCCTGGCCATAAGGCCTACACCCAAATGTCATTTTGTTTCGAGACTCCCAAGTTGGGAGTCCCAAAATTTTCAAAATTGGGATTCCCACAACTTTGGAGGCCCATAATTCTTTGTGCATACCTCCAATTGAGGTGAGGTCTAAAGCAAAGTTGTATCCCTTGTTGTGAAATTTTTAATAATATGTGGCATGCCACCTGCACTTAAGTAAATCAGGGCGATTCTTGACTTTTAATACTTTTAATGGTTGAGAGTCAAAATGACTCCCAACCCATCTTTTGGCCATAACTTGTGTTTTAAGTACCCAAATGGGCCATGCAAGCCCATTTTAAACATTTATGTCTCAAGAGCTTTCTAATGGTATAAGGAACTTTTTAATCCAATGAGTTCTGACCTTTATAATTGTTTTCTAAAAAATTGGGAGTCCATCGGGACTCCAACTCCCAGAGGGAAAGCCCAACTTGGGAATGTGTGGGTTCATTCCTTCACACTCTCCTACACTTCTAAGAGCATGAAATGTGATTCCTAGGCTTCATTCTCCACCTGCACCTTTGTAAGCCCTTACCTTGGTCACGAACCCAAGGTTAGGGTCGTGATAATAAGGGTTATAGATGGTAGGAAACCTCCATAAAAAGTTTGCAAACCGTAAATATTTGTAGAGATAACAAAAATTGGAGGCTTGCAAACCTTCCCTGAATTGCATTAACTATGTTTAAAGTTATTTGAAAAGTTTTAGAAAGTACCCACCTTCTAGCCCTCCCTTCACTTACATTTGTTTTTAAGTTAAGCTACACCACCAAGTTTCACTAGTAGGATTATTGACATTTATAGATAGTAGGACTATCATTTGAAGAGAAATAATTTATTTATATTATTTTATTACATTGTACATGAACTATTATCTATTATCATTTGAGTAGTTGTAGTAATGTTAGTAAATGTTAGTAATTAAATTTTTTAAAAGGTAGAAGTAACTTGTATTTGATTTCCCTAACATTACCTTCATAAGGAAAGTAATGTTTAGGAATCACATTTTCACCTTTCTACAACCATATGGTTGGCAAACCTCCTTATTGACCCTTCAACCCTAAACCCATGTAATAAATAACCCCCAGTTGATAAAATTGAACAAAATGTTAATAGTTTCGATCAAATGATTTTTAACATGAAATGTTAAAGTTTGTTCATTCAATTGATCATAACCATTCACTTGATTAAACAATTCCTACAAATTTGATCACATTCATAAAAGCTAGCCACCAAAAATGTTATTACATGGAATCTATTGTAAAACTTTAAGCTGCATTCTTATATTTGCCATACAATTGCAATGTTGTTTTTTGATCACTACCCTAGTGAGTGCCTCGTGAATCAACCTTTCATATGTGTATATATTTGTATAATATAAAGCCCACACAATAAAACATACACCTTCTTTTTGTCCACTTCACCTCATCCTTTAGTTTCACCCACTTTCAATAATCTATAGACTCAATGCACAACACTAAAGAAACATTGCTAGTAGGCATTATCAAATTGTATCCATTTTGTACATGAAGATGATTATTTCAAATATGTATTGGGAGATCATGACTACATGTGCAAAAAGATGTTAATCACGAATCAAATTGAGAAGTGCGAATCTAAATGTTAGTATGTTGTAAAGGCATACAACAAAATACATGTTGGTTTTAGGGTTAAATTTGAATGGGGAATTGGAGGTTTAAAATGGGAATGAGAGTGTTTAATAAAAATATTTGATTCTAACAAGCCAACTAATTTGATACAATCACCTTTTCCAAGTTGTTACTTTATCCACAAATTTGTTTTCAAAGAAATATCCTTCAAATAAGGCAACTAGATTTCCACATATGAAGTGATTGGAGAACAAATGAACAAGTTGAATGTGATTAGTATAAAAACTTATAATTCAATTGTTAAATAACTTTCACTTGTTGCTTCAATTTTTGAAAATAATCCCACTTAGGTCTTTAGCACTATTAAAGTGATAGATCTTTGTTTTATTATTTTTTCATGATTAATATTTATTTCATGGCCAACAAAAAGGTTCATATGTTAAAAATTATTTAAAATTTTCTATTGGCCTTTCAAAGTGTCTTTTTAAAATAAAGAATGTGGGTATTTTTAGAAATAGGTACTCTAAAATGCCTTCCAAATCACATTCAATATCAATTGCATCATTTACTGTTGGAATGTTGTGAAATGGCCATGTCATGAAAAGACCCTAAGTAGTTGGTGTCAATGTAGGTGAAGAGGCCTTGGTGGTCAACAAAAACAATGTTATTCATGGAATAGATCATTTTTTTCTAAACATTAAATTAGGTAGATTTGTGTTTCATTATTTTAAGGTTTATAGATCTTGATCAAGGTTCCATCAATAAATCCAATACACAAGTTGAGAACTCATGTGTAACTAATTAAGGTAGTTTTCTCTTCAACCTTACGCCAATAGATTTCATTGTTAATTGCATGGTGCAATGAAAATTGAATTATCACACAACACACTTTTGGACCAATTCCACATAAATGCATTGTGAATGGTTTCATTGTTATGTTTTAGATACAAAATGTAGTTTAAAAGTCATTGTTCATGCAATAATTTTGATAGTCTCCTATATAGAATGTGAGCTTCACAAGTAGATTTCACATGGTCCCTAATCATAAGCATCATACAAATTCTTTTCAAATCCATGGGAAAAATGAAATTGTTAAAGGTTTTGAATATTGTCAATATCATTCACATTGTAACAAACATGTTATAAACACTAATGTTTGAATCCACTGATTACAAACTAACACCTTCCTTCACCTAATTAAAAACGAATAAACCCTTAAAATTGGCAAGATCAAATAATGATTTTAAAAACATGTATGCCTACCACATTCCATGGCAGTTTCATTATTTCTTAAAGACAAGATACATGCATCATTCCTAAAGGAGCTAAAATAAAGGTGTTGGTTCGAAAAAAATTCCATTTATTCAAATTTAAATTATTTATTTGGCTAATACCTTTGAAATAGGAGGGTTTATTTATTCTCATGCCAAAATGTTATTGTGGGAAATTTGAATCCTTGAACATAAACCCCAAGCTCCAACCTTAATTAAAACCTCAACCTTAATCATATAACATGAACAGTATAAATTTAATCCCAACCTTAATTATAATCATGAAGCCTAAATGTAAACATAAATCCTAAACCCAACCATACACCTAATACTTGAATATTGATTTGAACCTTAACCATAGAACTTGAACCTTAATTTTGACACTAAAACATTAACCCTAATTTTAACATTAACTTTAACCATGAACCTTACCTTTCATTTTGATTTTAAAACATAAAACTTCATCATAACCTTAACCCCAAAGGTTAAAGCATGAACCATAAATGTAAAGTTAACAATGAACATTCATTTAAACCTTAACCTTAAAATCTTACCTAATTTTAATCATAAAACATTCCTGAGTCTAACCTATGAACTTTAAAACATAAACCTTAATTTTAATCCTAAAACATGAACCTTAACTTTAATCCTAACCTTGAAACATGGACCTTACCTCTACCTTTGACTTGAAAACATAAAATCTAATTATCATTCAAATATTAAAACTTGAACCCTAACTTGAACCTTGAAACATGGACCTTATCTCTACCTTTTACTTGAAAACATGAAATCTAATTATCATTCAAATATTAAAATTTAAAACCTAACTCTAACCTTAATATATAAACTTGAAGTGGGCAACTTGAACCTTAAACCTAAAACATGAACCTTCGCCTTATGGGTGAGTGCACATTACAATGTACACAATTTGAAGGAAAATTGGAACTATAATAATATCAAAAGTAACAACATGTAAGATTTCATTCACTTTGAATTATTCTAAAAATCGCATATAAATGATTTGGGCATCAAAATTAAAAAAACATGTAAGAATCATGAATATGCAATTGAATCATAATTGTGCATTTGTGTAAATGTACACCAATAATTTAATTATTAGTAATAATTATTGGTGTACATTTATAGAATTTAAAAAAATTGTTAATTGACAATATTTCTCATTTTTTAAAATTCAAAATTTCATCTTATTTGTGTCAAATGATTAAAAAAAAACTTAGCCTAAGTAAATCTTCAATGGAAGAATATTTTTCAACCTAAAAAAATCATAATCATCAACATTATATATCATACATAATATTAATGAATATTTTAAAGATCATTTGATTTAAGTCCCACGACCTTGAAAACATTTGAAACCTTTGGTGGGGAAGATTTTTGTTTATGGGTTCTATTTTGTATATGTAAAACTTTATGGACAAACTATCATCAAATTTAGTATTTTTTAGTGCTTTTGTTGGAATTGCAAAAATGTATAAAAGTTTTGCAAATCAAAATAATATTTTATTGGACTATTATACCATTCATATGTGCATTGATTTCACAACATAATGTTAGATTGGGACATAAACCATCATCTATTACAAAATTTCAATGAAAATTATTTTCCAAATTTCCACCATGATGCACAAAATTGAATAGGGTTTGAAAAATGTAAGATTGTGATTATTTTTTGTGTACATCATAACATGCATTCACCTTTATATAACATGAGCCCAAACTTTAATTTTAACCCCATAACATGAACCTTAATTCAAACATAAAACTTTTAAACCTTTTGTATAGCTTTTAACCCCAAAACATGAACCTTAATTCAAAGATATGACTTAAAAACCTTTTGTATAACTTTTAATCCCAAAACTTGAATTGTAAATCTAGACTTAACCTTAAAACATGAAATTAAATTAAAATTTTAATCTTAAAACATTGATATTAATTCAAGCCTTGTTTGTGAAACATTAAGCATAACTACAACCTTAACCTTAAAACATTCACCCTAGTTTTAACCCAAACATTTGAACTTGAATTCTAACCTTCAAAAATTAAACTTTTCATTCTAGCCCAAAGCCCAACCCTAAAACCCACACATAACTTTAGAATTTCAACCTTAGTCATAGAACCTAATGACAATCCTAACTTAGATATTGAACACAAACCCAAAACCTTGCAATTTAGAACCTATAACTTGAACTTTAATAAGTTTGTTAAGTTTATTAATTAATGACTTGGTGTGGGACAAGGCTACCTTTAATTGCTTATGTTTTCAAATTTTGCAATCTTTATTATGCCTTCCTACAATTTGGATGTTGATATATCTATTTCTCATCTATTAACTAATGTTGTTGGACACCAAAACACAATGTTATTTTAATTAATTGAACTTTTGCATAATAGGAAATTAGGAACCACATTAGATCATGATTTGATAGTTCAAAATACATGTTGATGGTTTTACTTTTATAGGAAGGGATGGACTATATATACAAATAGTGAATTCTCCTATATAATTTATTATAAAGTATAGTCTCCATCTTCACATGTATCCTTGTCTTTAACCGCATGGGAGTTAGAATGCTTGTAGTGTTAGATGTACACATCATAATAATCTCTACAATGTTCAAACATAAAACCCTATTCCTATGTCCCTCCTATCATCTATACCTTTACACAACATGTAAAATTAAGTTTACATATTTGAAAGTGAGTGCAACGTACTTAAGTTAATTTATTTTGATGTATAAAAAATTGCTTCACACTTTGTAAATTTTGAAGGTATGTAGTCACAAAGATTTATGGGCATGCATAATGGATAATTTGCAACAATGTTAACCCTTTTCAAATTATGTTTCCAACAAGAATACCACAACCCTCCTTGCCATTGAATGGTTTCAAAGATTTTCCCTTAAGTCTTTACATGGATGCACAAAACTTTTGTTATTGGAATACTCATTCATGTACAATTAATTATCAAATATGACACAACCAAGAAAAGTTCCATGTCCACCCTAGTCTATCATCCAAATTAAAGATATAAATCACAACATGAATTCCAAATTTAATGGGCATCACAATCTCAAATTTAATCACACAATATTCATGTTTTCCCATCTTGCTTACAAACTTTAATACCAATTGACACATAACTTACCAAGTCCACCAAATGGTATCAACTATAATTTCTCAAAACAATGTTATAGCTTAGAAAAATGGGTATGTTATGGGTATTAAATGGTAATTTATTTACCAAAAATATTATTAATAAATTTTCTATATGTTTGTCTATGTTTGGAAAGGTATGTGTATGGAAAGGCACACACATCATGCACCCTTTTATAGAAACAAAAATCAAATTCAAACTTCATGATTTTCATGTGAGGGATGATTTGTTTATTTTTCTTGCAAAAAACACAATTCAAATTGAAAAACTTCCTTTGTTTTATAAATTTTCACTAGCATTTTATTCTCGTTTAAATGATGATTTTGACAAATTATCAACACCATTCGAAACTATTTGAATAATTTCACATGAAAATTATTTTATGAACTTGATACATTAAAATTAATTTGGACAAATATGATGGGTCGAAGGAAGTAAAAGCTTTGCAAAAGATATTGATTGTCAAGTAAAACATATTATGATCATGGAATAACCAATGGCTGTAAAAATTGCAAAGAGTTTATTTACAAAAGATGATCAAACAACCTAGATTATAATTTTTTGGAATTGTGAAGAAGATGATATAGATGATGAAAATTATAAAAACAACAAGGTTGCAAAGGAGGTGGAAGAAAAAGAAAAGGGGGAAATGGAAGTTATTAAAACGTGTGCAAAAATGTGTGAATTTGATGGAAGTAATCAACCATGCACAAGAAGTTACCATAACATTACACATGCATTGATGTGATATTATCATAATTGTATGCAATTTATGGCCAATTGTGATTAAAGCATAACAATGAAATCCCAATCTTCATCAAAATTGTTGTTACAAGGTAGTTTGAATTTCATAAACAAATAATGAATTGTTATATTGTTGATACTATATACATATTGGATTTGACAATTTCAATCATTAATGTATATATTATCTAAGAATGCGCATGCTCAAATTTGATCCAAAAAATTTGTATTTATGGTATGCCACATACAAAAGATATGGAATCATCCATAATTAATGATAGTTTCATTTAAAGTTGTGTTTATTCACAATGAATTTGCTATGGGGTGTATGCCATGTCATTAGAATACAACTATCCTTGTAACTTGAACATGTGTAAAGATATTAAATGAGAATAAGAATGAATAAAATGTTATGTAATTTCTTATCTTGAAACATTGATTTCCCCCAATCTAAGATACGTGGATAAATTATTGCAAAACATGTGTATATAATATAGAGTTGACCATGTGACTAATAAAACACATGAAACCTAATTAAAGATATTTGAATAAATTTATGTCAACAACTCATATCAAATTATGTTAAAACTAAAAGTATATAATTTTACAATTTAACACAATGTTTGATGCATTGAATGTTGAATTGGAAGAATTTTTTTGGCTTGTGTTCACATATGTGTTGAGATAAATAACAACATTTTCAAATTGTTATGGTATTATATTGTGATATTGAATCCAATTAAAATTCAATCCAATTTGTATCCTAGCCCTTAAAATGAAAAGGTGTCCTTTTATCAAGTTCATCTCTCATTCATATTAATAATTAACTATAATTGACCATCAATTTTTTTTTGCCATGCTAACTTGTGAGAATCACATGCATCCCAACTAGTAAAATTAATAGTAAATAAATGGATACACTAGAAGAAAAACCCCATTTTTTGACTTGTCTTAAACAACTAAAAATGTTTTTTTACAAATATTTTTGATAAAAAATAGTTGTAAAAGACACTTTTAGTTGCCTAAGACAAGTATAAAAAAGATTTTTTCTATTAGTGATAATTCCATGACATGTGATAATATAAGGGTGATTTCAACACATGTCTATTGAATAATTCATTAATTTTGAAGATCCCATTTTGAAAATAAAATATTTATCAAATATTTCAAAAGAATCTTCATTTTCCATCACAAAAAAACGTTTTTTGGCAAAATATTTGTTGAAAATTTCAACATTTCTAAAGATAATATAATTTGTGCCAAAGTTATCAAGGTACTATGGTAATCATATTGTAAGGTACTCTGATATATGTGTATTTAGGACACATTGTGTTTGTTTTCATAGATTTTTAATTCCACTTTGTTGAAATTTCAAAACTCATACCTTCACATCAAAAATTGAATTATATTACAAATCATAAAATGGAAAAATCAAGCAAATTTGAAGATATAACCCCTTTCCAACCCAAGGTTAAATTTTCACATTTGTATTCTAAAAACATCACATGTTTTAAAATATAATGTCAATGCATGATCCAATTATATTATGTACATATTATATTAAACTTTAATGTCTTAAAAAAACATTAACTATTAAAATTGTTTAACATATATATAAGAATATAATACATGCGACACAATTTACAACTAATAAGTATTATAAACACAAAAGGAGTTGAATGGTGTACATGTCAAAGAGCTTCCAATCGACATTGTTTGGGTATATTGTTTTTGATATATCATAAGGTAAGGGTATATACACATTTTCAAATTATTTATCCAATGGGTAAGGGTATACTATGATTTTTTCCCTTTAGGGTAAGGCTCAAGTACCTTTTAGCATATACCTTTAGTTAGGGTAAAAAACGGCAATTCATTGTATTTTATTCAATAAAAATGGGGCAATGCACACATTGTGATGTCAAATTACAATAATATAATTTCATAAACATATATAAAATGACAGGTCATTGAGATCAAATTAGATAAGGTGCCACTTGCCCTATTAAACATAAATGTAAATGTAAAAAGAAAAATCTGCCATATCAACAAGCTCAACATAATGATATAATTGACCAATCTTCAAACTCCTATTTAATTTGATATAAGAAATATGTTTCAAGATCCCCCAAAAGTTGTTAAAAGATTTAGCCCTTACAAATGCTTCACAATTAAAACATGGATAATTTGGCCACTTCTTGGAAATTAATGTAAGTTGATTTAAGTTTCAAGTTTGAAGTTGACATCTATGAACTATTAAAATTTCAAAATAGAAAAATCCATTTTATTTCAATTTAACTTCCCAACAATACCTAAAATCTAACAACTAGACATTGCACTTATACACTTTCCATCACTATAATGGTTTTTTACAAGACTTTGCAACTAATTGCAAAATTTAAAACATGTAAGTTCCCATTGCATGTATAATCAAAGAAAAATTGTTAGCATTACACATTTGATATATATGTTTTTATTAAAAATGGTGATATAAAAATTAAAAACTTTCATGTGATTAAAAAAACCAAACAAATTACATGTTCCATGACAATTTGATTTTAAGTCAATCTTGCACTAAACATCACTAATGGTCATTCTTGGGGGTTAAAATTTGATGTGTGTTTTGCAAAAGGAATTTTTTTTTAATAAGTTGAACACAAAATAAAACTTATAATTTCATAATCATACCTTATTACTGCAATTGTGGTTTTTTCTACCATCTCATAATTATTCAAAATATATAGAAAGATCCTTGAATCTAGGATCAAACATTAGAGCCAACATCATTTGAGTTTTTTTTTGGATCAAATTGATATAAACAATTAAAAAATGGAATATGCACACAAGTGATTTATAATCACATCCTATTTGCTAACAAAATTAATTTTGCATTAAATTGAAATGGGGGAATATAATTCATTTAGATTTCATGTTCAAGTTTCTTATTGGTCAATTTCACACAAAGGTTAATTACATTTGCAAGTGCATCATTTAACAACTAGTAACCACAATGTTGATTCAACACACAACTCAATATAATTGAAATTAAGGTTGAAACAATGTTTTCTACAATGGCCCAAATTTGTGGTGTTGGAATTTTGCTTATAAATCAAATGTTTGTTGACTATAACAAACATGAATAATAACCTTAATTTCAAGGGCCTACTTGAACATTGCCATTTTGGAGGTAAACCTTGTTTTCATTAGTGCACTTAGATTTTTTGGTCACAAACTTGTAGCCAAATGAACTTTTGTCCATCCTACCCTTCTTTTCCTTGATTTTTTTGGCCATGTTATATAAGTTTGAATTGAATATTGTGCAAATTTCATATTCACATTTTGTAGACCCGAATTTAACTTTTCAACAAAAGTGGCATATTGGCAAGTTTAAAAAAAGGTATGGCAAAAAAAAAAAACACCTTTAAATGGTGCCAATATCCCCAATTTTTAATAACTAATGATTTGTTTAAAAACATTTTTCATTGTAGATAGATTTGTGCCTTTATATTTCACATAACAAACAATTTTGTTGTCAACTTATATTCCTTAAATATAATTTGTAATTATTAACAAGATTAATTTCAATGATGCCTTTTGTTTTAAATAGACCAATTGTGACATGTTTTGGTTCCCAATCCAATGTTAAAAAACTAATCACAAGGACAAAAATATCAAGTGCACCTTTATTCATCCAAATATTGTTGTAACAAAAACTATAACATTGACATAAGGTAAAACAAATTTTTCAAGTGTGCATTTCATCATATAATGTATTAATTAAACATTTGAATGATGGAAACACCAATTGTGGCTCCTTTCATAAGTTAAATTGCTTCATCCATATGTTTTCAATTATGTTCAAAAGGAGTAAACCTTTTACAACAACCAACATAAGATCATCAATGAAAACCTTTTGTTATTCACTTGAATTTTTATATGTTGTAGTACTATTAAAAAATGTAGAAATGGATCTTGGAGTTATCACTTTTCAAACCTTGGAACTTTGTTTGTTAGAATCATTTGTTTCAACAAAATGCCAATGTCACATAATCTCACTAACATACATTTAAAAAATGTCAAAATGTTTAGCTTCACAATGTCTTTTCATGGCTGAAACTCCATTTATAGTTTTATAAGAGATTAATCCTTTCCTACTTTGAGTTTTTGATCTCAAAACATGA
>Ga0209208_10003067_pt1 | contig 24037 bp, 19 predicted proteins | sample S1TSphfallax_3_FD_187694 | JGI IMG/M metagenome (GOLD analysis project Ga0209208, IMG submission 187694) | Host-associated microbial communities from peat moss isolated from Minnesota, USA - S1T2_Fd - Sphagnum fallax MG (SPAdes) (version 2) | ecosystem: Host-associated > Plants > Peat moss >...
ATATATCTCCATTCCCCCAAACACTCCCACCCAACACTATAATGTGAACACATAGTTGATAATGACTGGTAATATGTAATAGGCTCCTATATGATTGCCATTCATGAAGAATTCTAACCACAGATATTCTCAGCTTTTGTGCTGTAATTTCACACCACCAATACCACCTAATATAGGTTATGTACTATGGAATTGGTCCCCCTGGGAACATGTTGGCAAGCCCCCGTTCTGTTAGGTGGTAACAGCCTCTTCCAAAGCATGTTCCAAAGTGTAACTGGTTTTCTCACAATTGCTTCACATTATGATTGCATTCTCAGTCATTGATTCATATTAAAATCAACACCGACAGTACAAAAAAGTGAAGCCAGCAGAGAGGGCTGCCTGTCCCAACTGAGAAAATGCCTGAAAAAGGGCCTGAACCAAAACCAGTTACATCAAGTAATACCCAGCCCCTTCATTTCACAAATACCCTACCCTGCAGGATATTAAGAAAAGAAACTCTCATGAGAGTCCAGAAATGAGGGAAGGCTAACAAGGTCCCAAAAAATTTCTTGAAGTCAAATAGAGAATCCAGATAAAAGAGTTGAAGGACTGAGAAGAAGAAAAACACAAAAAGTTATTGAGAAAAAGTAAGATCTGGCCAACACTGGTTCAAACAATCCATGGGTATGACAAGCAATATATACCCTTGGAAAATTCACTTAAGCTACTACAAGACTTTAAAATCACCTTCATCATGCATAGTTCATCGTGCATAGCTATGACATTTGTGAGTACTCCCATTGCTGTGTACAAATTAGCAATTCACAAGATTGCAAGATGCTGTTGGATGTGAAATTAATTAGATCTGGAATATGCTTCTAGTGGAAGCAAAAGCATCTGATCACAAAGAACGGGACTTGGCAAAAATGAATGTTGATCACAGCAGAATTCCACCTATGATTTAATCTACAGTTGCAACGAACCTTGACATTTCTTCTAGTCCTGCTTCTTTGTAGAAAGTTGCAAGCTGCTCTCGCACATCATCCCAGCTTCCATTAGTTGCAGCAAGATCCAACAAGAATGCTGCCTGGTCCACTGCCACCTGTCCCCAGAAACAATTACCCCTTAATGCCAACAAACTGCAAACATTTAATGTCCCATATGTGCAATGTGGCCTACTGCCTGAGTGATTGTCTGGTGCTTGATGATGGTCATGAGCAATTGTGTTCAGTTGTGAAAACCTTGTTGCCCATGACATCAGATGGAAGTCAAAGACTACAAACTAGAAGAGGGCTCCTCCCTGCGAAACTAGCATTCTCTGACTGACAATAGATGTCAGGAATCTGTTAATTCAAACTAAGATGTATGGTGTCCAGATACTGTACAGACCACTCCTGTCCACAACAAGTGTTAGTAGAATACTTGATATCCTCAAAAAGTTAATGAGTTACTGAGAGCTGACCTGAGCTGGGGTCTTGCCCTTCAGAAGATCTTCCTGCCGACCCTGTTCAGTAACTCTCTCACGCATAAATTCTATTTGCTCATCACCCCAACCAGCTACAGCTGCAACTTCTGAGTAGCTGGATCCCAATGTCCACCATGGTGATTTCAAGGCAATACGGGCTGCCTCCCTAGCTTCTGCTTTTCGGCCTATCTGCAAAAAGACACAGAATTCTTGAAGAAGCAGGTTCATTTGATCACAAATGACCCAGAATACACTCTAATTGACAAAAACATCATACAATATTGCACCTGCTCAAACCCTTCTTTGGAATGGACTGCAAACCTGCGATTGCTCATAAGAGCAGCAAAAGCATTTGGACACCAGGTCTTCCAGTTTGACTGAAAAACTTAAGGTCACGCCCATGCTTCTTGCACTAATCATGTTCAGAACAACAAGCACTTTCTCACCTCTTGGTTTCACTCAAAGCATCATTCTCTCTATCTCTTTGCCCCAAATGCTGACCAAGCCACTGACATGGAGATAGCAAGAACATGACAAATCTGCTGCTTTATGTTGAGTGACTGGCAGATGAAAAAATCCCAGGTGAAAAATCCTGATTGCTTCGGAATTTCAAAAACTGGTAGGTCCCTGTGAAGAAAGCCACCTCCAGAACCTTCAAGATCTAGTGGCAATAAAGGCTTCAAATCCCAGTCATATTGCAACAGTTCCAAGAGAGGTTTTCCAGCTAGCAGCAATGAAGCGCTGCATCAAACACTCAAATGTGGATGTGCCCTAAAATTTTCACCATGGACTTTGTGAAATCTTGTGAAGGGTGCAGCATACAGGTTCCATTAGAAGAACCTCCAGTCTCCAAACCCTTGAAAGTGCTCAACACAAATTTTGATGGATCCACTGATTCCAGGCTTTTGCTTTCATCATCGAATCAGTTAAGCATTGCAAGTGGCTCCACATGCAATGGAAACAAAGGAGGTTTTAGGGTTTAGGGTTTGCAAATGCTTCGATAAATGCAATCACCATCCCACAGTGAAGAATCTGATCTGAGAATCCGTTCCACAAGAGCACTAGGGTTTTTGTGAGAAGAGAGTAGATATCATCACGTAGTCAGAATGCAAACTCGGACGTAGTAGTACCCGAAGCAGGAGTTCAGCGTTGAAGACCAAGGGCCGTCCAAATCCAGGGAAATGTTTTTTGTTGGCGTAGAATTCTCCGGTGACCAAGGCTGAGACTTCATCTCCTCTTTCCAAATGCCGCATTGCCAGCCTCTCGAAAACATCCGGAAACAACCCGACCTTCTTCATCAGATAAACATCGACGCTGGCCATTTGTGAAGCTGCATAGTCGCCCTTTCTGTACAAGGACGATCCGAATTCGCCCGTACGGCTAGCGAGCGGATATTCTTCGCTTCCCGAGGAGCTGCTCGTCGTTGTGTCCTCCTCGACCAACGCTCGGTGGATGTACTCTTCGGAGCTTTTGGCTAGCAATTGGACTCCATAGCTCCGCACACGGACAACAGGCATGTCCATATCGGCTGACGGCGTCGGCCATCGCAACAACGCCGTCAATTCCCCTTCCCGGTTCTCAGACAATGGCACAACAAGAGGCAAAATGCCCTTCCTATTATACGGCGACGAGATCTTCTCCCCTTTTGCCTGCAACACGTCTAGCAAGCATTGTAAAGAAGACGGTGGCTCAACACCCGCTATATCTTTGACAAAAGCGGCGTGATCGGCCGCTTCTGTGGTGGCGATAGAGGATCTTACGGCACCATGATGGCAGCAAGAGTAACTTCTCTTTTGCTGCTGCAACAAAAGAGGCAGCGAAAGAGGCACCGGTTCAAAACCACTTTGCACCGGATTCAAGAAGACATTTTGCCGGAACAACGCAACGTTTTTACAGGCCAAAAATACACCATTCGAAAGAGGACGAGACGCTCGTGCAATTGGAAGCAAAACCGCGAGATTCGTGAAGCTTACGGCCACCATATTGATGCGCAGAAAGCTCGAACCTCTCAATAGCTCCGAAACAACGCCGCTTCCCCTATCCGCTCGCCGCAATCGAGGTCCCGAACCGAGGTGCTCGAAATTTCGACCCCTCGTTTTAGAATCTGGGTTTTGTTCGTCTTCTTCCTCCTCCTCGTCAGCTTCCCAGTCGTATTTCGCTCCCACAATCGAGATCCCAAAAAGAGGTGCTCTAGATATCGACCTCTCGTTTTAGCATCTGAGTTTAGTTCGTCTTCTAAATGGTGGTCTCACAATCGAGGTCCCGAAAAGAGGTGCTCTAAATCTCTATCCCTCGTTTTAGCATCTGAGTTTGGTTTGTCTCCTTCCTTGTCGTTGTCCGCTTCCCTGTCAGGTCTCTGGCTTGATACAATCGAGGTCTTAAGAGAGGTGCTTTAAATATCGACTCCTCGTTTTAGCATCTGGGTTTTGTTCGTCTTTTTCCTCTTTATAATCCGCTTCCATCTGTGGTGGTCTCTCGCTCGCCACAATGGAGGTCCCAAAATGAGGTGTTTTGAATCTCTACACCTCGTTTTGACATCTGGATTTTTTTCTTCGTCGGCGTTTGTTCTTCCTCTTCGTCGTCGGCGTCTCCTTCTTCACAGTTTTCTTCCTTTGACGTTTGCACAGGAATGGTGGTGTGGTGTGGTGGTGTGTGGTAGTGGTGGGTCATACGAAATAAAGGGGTTTCTTTTGGAGGAAATCTACAGTCCAGTTTGTCTTTGGAGAACTTACACTTGTGTGGGAAAGTCTGAAGGATTTCAGTTCTGAACACTGACTGCAAGTACTTGACTCATCACAAGCAAGCTGCGTCTTGCTCTTGTGTAGACCCTCTGCCCCATTGACGGGAATCAGCTGCTGTCTTCAGTTTGTCAGGATTCTAGAAGCCTACTTGAGATCTATTGTGAGCTTGAGCAGTGCACACAAGCAAGTGTGCGCTGTGTTACCACCATTTTCAGTTGTGCATCATAATCTCCAGGATCCTTCAGGAAGCAACCCCATGGCTGCAAACACATCACCCATTTCAAGCTGTTCGGAGAACGGCACTACTAACAGACAAAGTTGTTGAGAAAAACAGTACCCGAAAAGCATAAAACCCTTAGCAAGACCAAAGCCATGGACAAGTGTGCAGCAGCAATCCAACAAGTCAACAGAGAGGCTCCTGAGCTTGCTGTAGATGGAGTTCTACCTTTCCAATTCTCAAAGATCAAAAGCTGAAACTCCACCACATTCGAAGGCTTTCTTAAAACTGCAGATCTTATTTCAACTATACTTGTTGTCTAGGAGACTTCAAACAGGGTAACAGAAGAAAAACTCAGAGCCAGATGGCGATGGTGGCGGCAAGCAGCTCCATTCGTCGCCCCGCCCGTGCTGCTCCGGGTAACCTGCACTAGAGTCGGAACTTGAGCCTGGAACCCCCCGTTTGAAAAGACCAATGGCCATGCTCTTGAGAACGCGTTCCTTACGTGCCCCTAATGTCAGTTCAGAACTCCCGAGAGTTTGATTTTCATTTACGTAGGGAACATTTCGCGAGAACACAGAATGGGTGCTGTGGGAACGGCCGACCCGGGGCGGCTGTGGGGAGGAAGAATCAGGGCTGGCTATGGCAGAGCCTTGCTCCACCGAGCTTCCGGCCTTCGTTCTACAGTTGCTGTTTCTTGCTCCGGTTTGGGGCTTCCCGCGAGTGTTTGAGTTCGTGGGTAGTGAGAAGAAGAAGAATCCAGAAAGGAAGACTGAGTATCGAGGAAATCAGGAAGAAAGCGATGGAGAGCAGTTAGGTTTCGGCTTTTTTGGATACGGAGGCAGGAGGGAGAAAGAAAAAAGTTGCTAGAGGACAGAAATCTTTTCAAGAGCAAGCGAAAAGAGTCACGAGAAATCGCGAGAAGAAGAGGAAGAAGAGTAGGAGGAGGAGAATTAGGGTTAGGTCAAAAAGAGGAGGAAAATCCAGAGGAGTGTTTATATGTGAGAGATTTTAAGGGCAACGAGGTGGGAGTTGGAAAGGGTTTTAGAAACAGGAAAAAAAAAGGGGAAGACAAACAAGCCCGACAGACAGTTACTTGAAGAAAAATTCTCATGACTGTTCTTCTTTTCTCCCAGACTTCAATCATCAAAACCCATCTTTGCCCTAATCTTTGTTCTGGAGCTTTGCAGTCATTTGAGACGCAGCAGGAAGAAGGAGCGGCAAGAGCTTCTTATCCAGGGAATTGGAGCAGCACGAGGGGTGGACTTTGTTGTAGTACATTGAAATTGGTCGTTGGAGGGGTGGTCGTCAAGTACAGCTCCTCCTCTGTGGACATGGAGGAAGAAGGAGGTTTGGACTCAGATGGAAGGACATACTCAAGCCGAAAGGAGATGTGGGAGGCAGAAGCTGGTGAAGATCCCAATGGCAGTGATGCAAAAAGCATAGCCAAGAAGCTGGAGTGGTATCACAAAGGCGTCAGTTATTGGGAGGTTGGCGAATGTCCCCTCTTTCCATCTGTCACACTCTACTCGTGAAGAATTTTTTCAACTCCTCTTTTTAAGCTTTTATCTTGTGGGAGAATTCCACTGTTTTCTTGCACAATCATGTTCAGGAAGAACATGAATCCTCAATTTCAAAAATTCTCATCAGGCTTTTTGTATCTTTGCCTTTTGGGGTTGTGTGGGGACTTGTCAGAGTGTGGAGGCATCAGTCGATGGAGTTCTAGGAGGATATGGCAGTGTCAATGCTCGTGATGTTGCTGACAGCAATGCTTTCATTCTTGAGATGTTCAATGAATGTCCCCCTGGTGCTGGGGATCTTGTTGCTTTGGGTGAGAGACACACACTTGGCCAACAGAACTTTGTTCTGAGGCATGCATCTACCTCTGCCCTTGTGAGGGTAATTTTTTTCACTGTGTGTGCAAGCCCTGTGGGCATGCATCAACTTGGAGTTTTTTCAGGCATCACTTTGTTTCTCAAACTGGTTGTTGTTTATGTGCAGACTGTGGTGCTGGTGTTGGAAGAGTGACCAAGAACTTTCTCCTTCATCATTTTCATGAGGTGATGATTACCTACAATCCCACCCAACACATGCCTGGAAATATATCTCATCCAAGTGTTATTGCAGTTCATGGTTTTTGTCTTCCGTTTTTCTGGTTGTTATCCCTCCCAAGTGTTGTGTGATGAGAAATTCCTACAGCAGAGCATAAACTTTGCAATACCAAAAGAGTGTGACATGTCGTGTGATTGTGACTTGACTCAGTTCCAGTGCTTCACCAGGTGGACCTTGTAGAGCCTGTACATCATTTTCTTGACAAGGCTCAAGCTGACCTTGGCAGCAATGGGACTGCTCGAGGGAGTGCCAACAGCAACAATCCAAAAACACATCGGGCTGTGAATTTCTACTGCACCCCGTTGCAGGTAAAGAAGCCTCTTTTTTTTGTTTTGTTGTTTAATAGTTGGTTTTTGTTCACAGTCCTGACCTTACTTTGTCTAAAGCAGGATTTCACACCAGAAGCTGGTCGTTATGATGTTATATGGGTGCAATGGTGCATTGGCCATCTCACTGATCATGACTTCATAGCCTTTTTCAAACGTGCCCAGGTACTGTTTCTGGACAAGAAGTTCCACCCTTGACTTTATTAGACTAAGTGGAGAATTTCCTTAACTTACTGAAGAAAGTTGGTCTTTGAAAGCACTGAAAAGTACTCTTCGTGCTTGTTTCATTTCTCTGATGGTTCTGGGATCATTGCAGGCTGGGCTGAAGCCAGGAGGTTTTTTTGTCCTCAAAGAGAACATTGCTAAGAACGGTAAGTAGTGGAAAATACTCGAAATACAAACTACTTCCATTGACCTGAGTCCGGTATTTAACAATGAGTTTTCTCTGTTGGCTGATTCTGGAAGTACCAGAAAAAGCTTCAGTGGCAAACAGTGTGCTTGTTTATCTATTCTACAGTTTTTTCTTTTTTCTCTTTTCTTTGTATTACCAGGATTGCCTTTCCACTTTGTCCTTTAGTGTACTAGCCTCAAAAGAAAGCATGCAGTGAGTCCCAGAATTGTATTCCCCAGTCTCAAGCAAAACATGTTCTTTGTTATGATAATTTACACTTGTCATTATGCCTTGGCAAAATTTTCTGGATATGCATGCAGGTTTTGTGGTTGACAAAACTGACAGCAGTGTTACCCGGTCAGATGCATATTTTCGGGATCTTTTCAAACAGACTGGCCTGCATCTTCAAAAAACTAAAGTACGACTCCAATGTCATTTTGTTTGACATCTTGTCTTTCCTAGTATAACATGTTTTTGCCTCCCATTTCAAATGTGCTTGTCTTGTCAAAGCCAAAGGATATATGTCCCATCTTAAGTCAGCTCTAAGATGAATGGTTTGTGTTATGGGTACAGTTGCAAAAGGGATTTCCCAAGGACTTATTTGCTGTCCGAATGTATGCATTGACTTCTGAACCGCGGGGAATGTCTGCACCACCATCTCAACCAACTAGAGCAAGTCGCCGCCGCAACCAACCACGCAAAATTCACTAATCTTTGTGGTTGTGAGAAGCATTCTATCCATTCCAAGCAGCTGTTTAGTGAATTCTTGATTTCATCTAGATGTTCACCATTGCCAAGATAAAGGTGTTGCCTTTTTTATGAGTGCCATATGTTTATCATGATGGCTTTGGAGTGGATAGAATGTTTATGGAGTTTAATATAATGCCAATGATGAGACTATCGGTGGTGATGTTGAATCCCATAGGGTGTAAGACAACCAGTGAAAGACATGGTCATATTTTTTCATTTTATTATGTGACTGATGGATGTGTTTAATGTATCCATTTCCTTCTTCGAGGCCTTCTCTATGCTGTAGGCTTGGATTCTTGCTTGTACAGGGGCAAGCAAGCTACAATGAAATGAAAGCTTAGCCTCACAAGCTTGTTGCAGCTTGAATTAGTTACAAGTGACTTTTCTTTTTGTTAATCTATGCCTCAGGACTGTTGGTGGACATCCTGTCTCAGTTTCCCTGTTGCTTCTGGAAATGTTATAGAAACTGTAGCAAAGTTCTTTATACTTTGTTTGCCCTAAGTTTTGTGCAGATTAGTATAGACCAATCTATATCCACCATTGCGACTCATGACATGGTGGAGTTGGTGGGAAGGAATGGCAGTGAGCACTGCCATTCATTATAACGGTGATTGATAGTCTGATACTTTGTGGGTGGCATCCTCAAGGTTATGACTGCACTCATTTTTGTCTTGTTCAATTGGGCTTGGGTGGAACTTCCACAATGATTACCATCAAAGTGTTTTTTTTTCAGTTTTCTCTGTGATCTCATGGATTCTCCAATCTTGTGTTTACTGGAATGTTCTCAGCAGTAACGTCTTGCACTTTGTGACATGATAGACCTTTCAGTAATTCGATTGCTGATGTCCTGCAAGCATGACTAGGTAATTCTAGGTTTGGATTTGCATGATTTGAGCTGCTTTTGTATGATCTGTGGATGCCATGTCTGAGTTTCCCTGTTTACTCAGATGTAAACATATTTGGTTTAGTAACTCAAGGCATCTTTTTTGAGCTCAAAAAATGCTTAGTGGTTGTCAAAAAACCAAAGAACTGGTTTTGCCTGTAACCACAGTTCTCAAAAATAAAAGAACAGGTCAAAGAACAACCTATCCTGCCAACTTGTTTGTCAGGTCTCTCAAGAAACCCTCTGATTCTTTACAACTCTCTAAAAACTTGGTGCTGGAGGTTCTGTGAGATTGAAACTTTTCAAAATTCTGAAAGCGGAGGATATTAAAAACTGTAAGAACTGGCCAACACTCTTTGTATCCTCTATCTGTGTAAGCTTTTTCCTATTCAAAAGTGCTTTTTAGGAAAAAAAGAAGTGTTCAAATGATTGTTTCCAACAAGCTTGCATATGCATCATCCTTCACAAAAAAATCTTTCAACTTTGAACTAACATTTGGATCAATGTAGGTACTACTCAGTACTCACCCACTTTGTGCAACATAAGTTTTAAATGAGTGGCCTTATGAAACAATTAAGAGTGCCTACAAATATATGCTCAATGTTTCAATCACCATAGAGAGCAAAACTATTTTGGTATTTTATTCCAAACATCAAACTTTTACAATACTATTGCAATTACAATCAACAAGCAATATATCCTTAGAAGTGTGGACTCCACTTTCAACCTTAATACCTAGACCATTGCTATGACACTCTAACAATTGTATAATCATCACCAAGTACAAACTATGAAAGACTTGCTTGAAACTCTCAAACCACAACTGACCCCACTACAGCTACTTGGTTTCTTAGATTATCTGAAATACTTGCCATTGAAATAAGTGTAGCGCATTAATGGTTGGTTGTCAAAATTTGGCAAAACTTCAAACCCCACCAAAAGCTACCTTGGTGTAATTCGACAGCATTTGATGATTAATGTGCAAGGTGCCAAAAAAAGGGATTGAAAAAATTCTGTCAATCAAAATCTCAACCTACTACTGACACCCAATACCATCATGACTCAAGAATATTCACACAGCACACCATATCCTCATACACCACAAAGTCACAATTTGTCAAAACAAAAGAACACAACAATGAAAGCTTCATTCACTTCAAAAGTTGCAATGTGGAGATCAAATCTGAAATGAAAACAAAAAAGTTGAAATCACCATGTTTGCCTAGTATCAATGGCATGCTAGTACATGCGCCTAGGTCCAAGTTTCCAAACTTCTCAAACTCCCCTTCCCTTGATCCGCACCTTGATAATTGGATACCGTAGACTCAATTTTCTTTGCTCTTCAAATGCTTCTTCATGCATTTGAAATCTAGTAACCTTTTGAAAATATGATGGAGATCTGTTTATTAAACAATCTCCTCTTAAATTCAGACACTTGAAACCCAAAGCAAATTCTTTTGATGTTAGGAAGCCTGATGAAACTCCAACTATTATTGATAAAAGAAACCCCATTTTGTATCCAAACAAAAATCTGGATTTGAGCCAGACAAAACCCAAACCTCATACATGAAGCTGCAGAAAAGAAATTGTTGTGATACAATCTTGTTGAGAATATGGAGCAGAGTTAGAACCCACCGAGATCAACCAGTGTGGGTTTCAGGTGTGTGCAGTGTGCAGGAGTGCTTCAATACACATCACTCCCATCAGCTGATCTGCACTAAAAGCCTTACACTAAAGTTCTGTTGAGGTTAAGGTCTAGATCTAGGGTTGACCTTAATAAGATGTTTCATGCAATGTTAATCATCATTCCATGCTAAAAATGTGACCCAGAGATTGTAACTGTCAGGGTGGGAAGAAATTACACTCTGGATGCAACAGCAGAAGAAGAATTGCAAATGACAGGCAGCAGCTTCAGTGGCAGTTGATAAGTGCATAAGAGAAACTTCACCTTCACTGCTTTTTTTAAATAACGACATACATGAATTTGCCTACCTCATGCAAAGCAGAAAAAGTCTGCCATGCTCAAATTTGAACTTTGAACTAAATAATCTTCTCCAACCCATAGACAAGAGACTGCACATACAACATCGCAACTACTTGGGTCAGAACACCATACAACTATTTGGTTACTTGAAAGATTAATCAGACGTGCAATAGATCTCAACACAACTGTGACTTTTGTGTCTTTACTGTGAGCCTTCCTGGGCCAATCCATGATTAGCTGTTTCATTTCTTTCAGCATCAATCAGCATACAACAGACAGAATGTGAATGCAAAAAACACAATGCCAACAAAGTTGATTGCGGAAAGTTGAATGTCATGACAATTGAACAAGTGAGCAAAAGAGTGGGTTCCAAACCTTAAGTCGCACAACACGGCGGATAGCCATGAGAAGCCCAGGCATCAATGCTTGCACATCCATTACATCATGTCGAAATGACAACATCTGCCTCATTTCAAAACAGTCAAGATCAGTGTCCATAAAATCAATCACAGAAAGGTCTAATTTGCAACTCATTGGAGTCATTTGTCAAATTTCAGGAATGTCAATCTGTCTCTTAATGTCCCCTGCACTATCAAGATGATTTGATTGTCTGTGGAAAAACAAAGTAGCAATAGTACCTACCTCTCCAGGGGCTGAAAATCGAACATCTACACTTGAAACAAGACCTGGGAGTGCCAAGCTATGAATTCGAACACCATCTCCAATTACTTCACCCCTTGCCTTCAATAGAACACAAACAAACATGGTTTTTAATGATCAATGCAAGAGGCCAATAGAGACACATTGATAAGCAAAGAACATTGACATATGAGCATCAATATGAAAATTTGAAAATCAACAATAATTAAGAAAATCAATCTTCACGGGTGATAATTTCACTTTGCCAAATACCATCTTCCCCCAATTGTACTGAAAAGAGAGCAGGACCAAACCGGAAATTCCTTGGAAGTATTGCCATCATTGTAAACTTGGCCAAGGCCTGAAAGACTGTTTGCAATCTCAACCGCCTCTCGTGATGGGTATTCCTGTGTTGAAAATCATTAGAAGTGATGACTGTGATTCAAGTTATTTCATGCCTTGGAAAGCAAAGTACACATCAAAAATCAAAGACAAAACTGAGGGAACATAGAACCTGCTATTGAAGTTATGTTATATCTCTGGCATCTAAAAGAACTCAGAGTGCTTACTGAGCCAAGAACAATCAGTGACAAACAGAAATTTATTGAGAAATTACCAAAGAGCTACCCTGAGATTCAATGATCTCAACATGCCTATATTGAAAGGCTGCCATTGCTGCTGCTTGTTGCAAAAGCACTGCACCAATAGATAATGATGGTGCTATAATGCAGCCCTATCCCCCCCAATCAAAGCTTTGTCAGTAGGTGCATGGAGAAAGAAAATGACACTAAAGCTAAAAGTAGCCCCTTGGGGGTAATAGTTCCAGAGTTTGGACCCACCCAGCTGCTCTAACACGCTAAACCCGACATATCTTGTTCATGTCCCAGCATGGCAAATTGCATACAAATTCTACTTCTGAAAATGCTGAGAATACTTCATGCACAATAAAGAATTCCCTACTCCAACAATTTCCAGATCTTTGGTAAAAGGAACTACAGAAGAGGGGGACACCTCACCATTGCTCACCGTGCTGGCCTTCTCACAAAATGTAGAAAGGGCTCCTACTACGTCCATCTCCACCCCCGACACTCCCACCACACTCCTCAATCCAAATGCAGTTGCCTAAAAGCCCAACCAACTCTGATATCAACAACCCATTTGACCTATACACTCACCATTTGTGCGGAAGCCTAGTATTCCAACAACTCAACTGTCATTAGAAAAAAATATGACCTACCATTTAGAAGCTTCAAATCAATGGCTTTAAAAGTTCTCAGTTTTTTTCCCTGTCACTGCTTCTCTTAGAAATACTGCAAGATTTCTTTCCTGCCAACTCTGAGCTCTTGAAATGACAGAAACTCTGACTGATGACTTACCTGGCGGACATTGTCATAGACAGAGGCAGGGTTGGAGAAGTCTACCATCACTCCTAATGATGTTCCCTGCAGTGGATGACATACTGCTGCAATTTCACTAGCAAAATGACACAGCCTGTGGCCTGTGTTTATGATGCACAGTCCTTGTCTGCAGTTTTTGACCCTTTTTTTGTTTTCTTTTGTATCCAAAGTCAAAGGATATTGATTCTTTCAGAGCCTGGACATTATGAATTCGGGAGGCAAGATAAATAGGAGAGAAATTGAGAAGTTCAATCAATCTATGAAACTGCTAGGAAAAGAGATACTAAGCATGACTGAAGAGTGTTTTGGGAAAGTACCTGTGAGAGGGATCCCAAAACCATGACCAAATCATTCAAAATAGGGAGCTCCAGAAGCTCCTCTAGCCCAGCTACCTACAAAACAAAACTCCCACCCTCAATAGCAAGTTTGAAGTTCCAGGTTCAGGAATTTGGGCCATGATTCTTCTGGAACAACTTGAACTAGAAGACAGGTTTTATTTTGTCATAGTGTAGAAAATTTTTGAATGCAATCTTCTCTTCATTGAAAGCTTGTAAAAAAGATGCAGAAACATCAAGAAGCACCTGGCCTGCATCCTGGCCATCAAATTGAGAATCCACTGCTCCCACCAGCTGCATTCCACGCGCCTTACTCACAGCAGCAATTGCTGCCCTACCTAACTCACTCCCAGCTCCATTCACCACAACCTGGTACCCCATATCCCCTTTAATCTCCCCCACCATGCAAGACCAAAACCAAAATTCCAGCAACAACAAAAAAAAGACAATTTTGGAAAAAATTGTTGCAAGAAGTTTAAATTAATGCTGTAATGTATTGGGTGGTAAGGGTCAAGACACTAGGAGAAAGATGAGGAGACAGACCTTGATTGTGTTACGGTTGGAGGACATGGATGCTGCTCCCATGGTGCACATGGGCAAGAAGAAACCGCAACGCATCACAGGTACCACTGGCCCTGCTTTTGTTGCATTGTGAAACAGTTGTTGTTGGAGTCCCCTCATCTCCCAACCCAATTCCTGACCTCTAAACTCTGTACCGGTGTGTGTGTGATGGCGCGCGTTGCGCGTCTCTTTCTCCCCCTTTCTCCACAACTCGAAAACAACACAAAAATTGCTTGAACTTTCTGGCTAGCTCATCAAATCTCTTTAAACCCTAAACCCTGAATCTAGAAGACTTGAGTTACACCTTGGTAACCCATCATGTTAACCAGAGTGGGGGCGGGTATTAGAAATTGCACCCAATCCCTTCCGGATATCAAAAAGGGGATCAAATTTTATCACTGTGATTATAAGAAAAAACAAATACCCAGGTCACCATTGTTATCAAAAACCCAAATCCAGCATTCCTATTGGTGCAAAAGTTGAAATCAGCCTCAAGGGCTTTACGCTAAGAATCAAGGATGACATAGGAAAAAAAAAAAAAAAACTTTTCAATCTGCCCCCAAGTTATTAATAAATGCTGAAAATTATGGCCTTGTATTGGCTCCAAGGCTGAAAAAAGAATACCCATCAAATTTGGGAGGCCAATTTGCAACCTTTGGGACCAATGTTCCAGCATTTATTAGTAACTTGGGGCCAATTTGCAACCCCAAAATGCTCAAAGTTGGCCCCAAGTTTTTTTGGGCCCTGACTCCTAGTGTAAAGCAAGCCTAATTTACCATCTTCCATATGAAGGTAGTACCTACCCATCAAAAGTCTCTTTTTTTTCCTCTTTTTTTTCTTTTGTTGAGTGATGAGCATTGTTGAATGACCCATCAAGGAAATATGTTAAAGGAATTTCAACAAGGTCCTCAATGTAGATTTTAGATAGTTTCTCCTTTTGACCCACCTTTGTATACACATTATCTGCAATAAATTAGTGCACTTTGTATGCATACTAAGAAAGGTCTCATAAAACCATTGATAGAAAAAGGATTTGCCCTTAGCCTTTGGAAAAAGAGGTGGCCTCTTTACAATTGTCGTAGCACTCACTAAACAAAACCAAACAAGAAATTTCACAAAACCTCACCTTCTTGTTGGCAAAGAGATCATTGATTGTTGATACGAAACTTTATAAAAGAAAAAAAACACCGAATAAGAAAGGGAAAGGACAGAAGGACAAGAATCAACCCACATCCATTGAAATCCTACCAAACTTCATAAAAAATGACAAACAACTAACAAGGAGAAAGGAAAGAACAACAAAAGACAACTCACATCCATTGAAGAGAACACCTAAAAACACAAATGCATAATCAAAGGCAACAAAAGATAACAATTAAGACTCCCCAAAAGGGGAAAACGAAGTCACCTAGTCTTACACGCCTCATCTATTGTGAGATGCATAATAGAGAAGGAGATGGGTGGGAAACTTGAAAATGCCTTTTCAACCTCAATTACTCATTTGAAGATGGAGGTGGCTTGAACTTTATGAAGAACCATTGACATTTTTTTCAAATCAAGTGAATTCAAAATAGATAAAGGAAGACCTCTATGTTAGCACTTAACTAACCACATCATGTTAATACATTGATAAAAAAAAATCATCAACTTGCTAGTGTAAACACCCAAATATCTAAACAACAAGAAGGAAAAATAAATTTTCAAGGCGTCATTTGTGTTATAGCTTACATTTTGTGTGAATTGCAATTGTAACGATCACTCCTTATGAAACAAAAGTTCATGAAACCAAATCCATTAACATGATAACCTCGATTACAGTATAAACCTTATTATGTACACAATATTGACCCATTGACACAAAAACTAAAGGTGATAAGAAAACAAATGTTTGCTCAATTGAAACACAAAACCCAACATCTTTGGTAATGAAAGTAAAAAAATCATGAACAATGTTATGGGTTATAATGGGTTTCCCCCATGGGAACATTAACAAAAATATATCCTTGTCAATTTTATTTTAAATATAAACCTTAACATAATATAAAGAAAAATTCAAGATTTAAAAAAAAAAATTGAAGATTTTTTTGGAAATATTTTAAATTAAATAGTCAAATGGTTGAACATTGGTCATTTTATTGTGAACTTAATGGAAAAGGTTCATTAATTGTATAAACATTGCATTATTATGTGTTAAGTTCATTTTATGTTTCATTACATTTTGAATAAACTTGTAAAAATTTACCATGGTGAAAGTGATCAATCCTTTAATGAAAATGGATCAATTGTTATGGATAAGTGAATTCATTCATAATTCATCAAATTCATTAGTAGTTAATTGAATTCATTAATAGTTAATTAAGAACCTAAGTTAAACACTTAGGAACTTATACTAAATTAAGAAATTAAACTAGGTTAAGCACTTAAATTAAGTTATTTAAACTAACCAAAATCACCTATACTAAATTAAGAACATAATCAACCTAGCCCATCAATTTATGATGCAAATGTAAAAGTTTGAACCCTTCATTTCCCCTTACATCCATGTCTAAATAACAAGTCTTTAACCATTATTTAAATAAGTGATATATTTTGTCACCACATATTATTATGCATGTTCTATTCCTAATCTACCTAAGTAACTAACCTAAATTATTTTAAAGATAATGTAAGCTACTTTAAGCTATAATAGGTTAATGTAAATTATTTTAAATTATGTGTAAATTACCATAGGCTAAAGTTCATAAACTAATTTTAAATTATTTTAAAGTCAATGTAAGTTATTTTATGTCATGTTTATAACAACATGTACTATTCATCACAAACATGAAAATTATACAAATAACTAATGAAAGGATAGGCTTAAATTTAAATCCAAAACACAAAGCAAAGGCACCAAAACTAAAACATAGAGGTTAAAACTAAAAACATGAAATGTGCAAAACCAAAATACAAACAAATTTTTATTACAATAAAGTAAAAAAGGTATAAACATGAAAATAACAAAATAAGGTTAATTTGTAAAATCATTTTTTACACTACTGCTGAACAAATTGAGTGTAATGGGGGGTCCTAACTCTAAGAAATTTACATGGAGGTTTCCATATGCCCGTCAATCAAAAAAAAATCTTAAGAGGCCTTGTAATTATGAGTGAATTGCAAATTAATGAATATTTAGTTAAAAGTGGACTACAAAGTCATAGATGGAAATCCATGTGAATGAACTCCATTCATCATGTACTTATGTTCGATGTTGATGTTTGTGACATTGTTCTTAAGCTACAATACATAAGTTATTTTAAAATATTTCACATTAAGTTTTTTAAATTATTCTAAGTTTTTTTTGGTTATTTAAAAAAATGTTATTTTAAGCTAATCCACCTTAGGTTTTTATGGATAATTCCACCATAAGTTATTATTAATTATTTTAGCATGAGATATTTTTGGTTATTCTACGTTATTCCACCCTATGTTATTATTAAATATGGTTATTGTAGGTTATTATATGTTATTCTACCCTATGTTATCCTTAGTCATTATACCCTATGTTATTATTGGCTATTTTATGTTACTCCAACCAAATCCATTTTAAGTTATTTTACATGAGGTTATTCTTAATTGTTGTAGGTTATTCCACCTTAAATGACATTCATTATTCATTTTTGTAATGACATAACTTTAGCCAAGTTGAAATGACTAAAATGGGGTGAAGTTATTTCATTTTAAAAGTTTCATAGTGATTTAGGTTAGTAAATTGCACCCCATTTTTAGAAAGTGAGCAAAGGTGAAAAAATGTCAACCTAGAAAATTGCTTAGCTAAATGCATGCCAATGGAAGAATGGATAATGGCAAAGCCTTTCAAAGGGGAATGATGGCTAAAGAAAAAAAGGACATGTGGCACATAAAATGAACAAACGAAACATGATGAATTGGGACAACTAATTGCACACTACATGGAGCTCTTAGATTATAACCTTGTAGAAAAATATGTTAAAGGCATTCACAACATTTACTCAAGGTGAACATCTAAGGCCATTCAAATGCCATGTGCCATTGCCTTACACTTTCTTTTAAATGTAATGCCAAATTGATGGGAAGAAAAAAAAAATGTGTTGCAAAATTAAAGGCACAAGGCCCTACTCATGAATTGATGTAAGACTTCATCCATTACAATCAATTTGATGCTTTCAAAATGTTTGGCCAACATTCATTACACCAAAACATGGTTTTTATGATTAATCATGAATGCCATTGTAATTGTATAAAACTAGTCATGAATGCCATGTTTTGGCATAGTGGTTAATAGTCAATTAGCATCAGGGGCCCAATTTATGCACCCAAGGATGTGACCTACAACAATCTATGAACACACCTAAAATAGTTAGGGAAAGCCACTACCCTAGTCCTTAAGGTCAAACAAATTTCAAAGATGTTCAAATGCCATGCTTTAAGGGCCCACTTGTTAAAAGATGAAACATGTGGATGAATGTTGACCTAAAATAATCAAAATAGAAGTTCAAATTTGTATCCAATTGAAATGACATCAAAGAATTTTAATATGACAAGGAAAAATCTAAAGGGTGGAGGGATTACATTGCATTAAGGTCTCTTATGCAGCTAAGGTTGAAACAAGGGGAGCAAAGGCCCTACTTATGTAAGCATATTTGTGATATAAATTTTAGGGTTAAACTCCATCCAAAATGACATTGTTGGAGGGGGGGTGGCGGATGAACATAAAAAGGGGTAACATCTAAATTGGCATGCACTTTCAAAGGAAGCATGGTTCAAAGGTAACAATGCAACAATGGATTATGCATAATAAATGGTTAACTTAAAACTTATCCTAACATCACAAACTTAACATTTAATGATTTAATAATGGAAATCATACAAAATTCATTCATTCATAATTTTTACATTTTATGCATTAATTTGTGCATTGAAAACACATTTAACACATGGATTTATAAAAATATGCAAAATTTGTGTGACATTCATTTATTAATAGGTTTGTACATTTATTCATGTGTCAAACATGTTTTGAACACATGATATTCATGTGTAAAATGAATGAACCTATGAATGAACAAAATCTGCACAATTTTCATTATTAATTCATCACATGTTAAATTTATGATGAATTGTTTTTTTAAAAGTTGTTGTAGATGTGTTAGATAGTCTTTTTGTGCCCAATTGTACCCTTTCAACTTTCAAGCTAAAATGAAAATACACCATTATGAAAACATTCAAAAATGCCACACATCTATATTGGATGGGCCTTAGGTTAAATGATATAATAGAAAGTGAAGAACAAATTGCATCAACTACAACAAAAGGTGTCCATGTACACACCATGATTTCACTAAATTTTGAATGAATTCATTGGTTATAATGAACAAGACCTAATTGGGATGTAATGAATTCATTAGTTTAATGGACGAGGACTAGTGAAATGCACCCACATTTTGTAGTAATGATCTTTCAACTCAAAACAATCAAGTGCATGAACATAAACACATTTGGGGAAATCCAAGATGGGAAATGCTATTGGGGTCAAGTTTGATACCTAAACTCAAGTTGAGGTAGGAAGGGGAAGGACTTAAACAATAACCAAGTCAACCTCTTCACCATTTAAAAAAACACCTTAAAAGGCTTAACAACACCTCTAGTGATGAGCCACGCTACGATGCATAAATAAGGCTTCATAATCTATGTAAAGGATGTTGTATTAAGGAAAGGTTCAACCTCTATTTATTACATTTGACAAGGGATCAACTAAGCCACACCCACAACAAGCCTTAATTAAATAAAGCAACAAAAGAAGGATATGATATGAAACCATGATCACACAAAGTAAAGAAAGGAAAGATGAAACAATAGGAGATTTAAAACATGGTAAAGGGTGGAAGGTTGGGCAAGACCTTCATTAAGGATAAGGAAAAAGGGTGTGGAAAGGGAAGGTAAAAACCTTAATAAAAGGTAGGGCCTCCATTTGGATGGCACCAAAAATCATTTTTTGAAAATCAAAAGAAGAAAATAACCTAATAACACCTACCAACAAATGGGAAAAAAATTCACATGCACATGATATTTATGACATCGTGTGATTCCATCACCAATGTACCTTCTAACTATTGCATCCTTCCATTCCATGTGACCATCAAAATGACAAACAAACTCATGTTCTTCAAATCTTGTGACCTAATGCCCACTCTTCAATAAAATATTCATGATGACCACAATTTTGATGTATTTAAAATCTAAAGGGTGGAAATTCATATCAACATGATTTCAATGTGTCAAAAATTACCAAACTCCAACTTCATATGAACCTAGGATAAATTTTCAAGATAAATTCCCAATTTAATATGAAATTCATAGTGTTAATATAACCTTTTTGAAAAACTAGGTTAAATGTGAATGAAATCCATTTGGATTTATGGTGGAAGGTGTTTGGTGTTTGATCTTAAGAAAAGGTTCAATTTATCCAACCCACCCATATGCTTACAAACCTCAAAACAACCACTAGATGGATGAAATTTTTTATACATCCAAAGTATGGATGGATGCCCCATTATTTGTATGAAAAACCCTCGAAAAGATAAATAAATAAATGATGAAAATTAGATAAATATGCTTTGATTGGAGCATTGACTCCCTTATCCCAAAGTTACCTAGAAACATGCAAGCTTAGTTCACATCGTGACATTGGCGAACTTAAGCAAACTTGGACCTTGTAATTATGGCAACCTTAAGCTCCCACCAATTGTGACACCATGCTCAAGCCATGATGCGATTTGCAATCCATGTTGCAACTATTGTTGATGCAAGGGAATTTGTAACTCTTATTTATTTATATTTTGTGTTGTTATCATTGTCCTCTCTTTCCCAAACCTTTGTTTTTTTGTTTGTTTTATGATGTGTCAACATCAACTGTCTAACCCATGTTTTCAATATTTATAATTTGATGCCTTCTTTTTGTAGGATTAAAAGATCATGATAAATTGAGGTTGCATATTTCTTTGATCTCCCTATTTGGACCCATTTTGTAGTAGTTTATTATTTATTTATAACTTCATCAAGTTGCATGTTGAAAAAGGTTCTTTCCCAAGGCCTAGTAAAATAAAAGTATGTAACATAACAATAGCCCCATGTAAAAAATTACATCTTACAAAAAAACTTATAAAATAAAAATGAAAATTTACTATTGTAGATTTAAATTGTGACTACAATAGTATGGTTTAGTGGTAGCATAGAACAAGACAACTAAATTAAAGGATTTGACTAAAAAATACAATTACATATCAAAACCTAAACAACAATTGTACAATTGCAATATTTGTGACTACTTTAACAACTAAAACAAAACATTGACAATAAAATTTAATGAAACAATGTTATTGTAGTGGTGAATAAAAATAAGAAATTTAGAACCAACAACTTACAATCCCCACTGTAATAGTGATACATTCATATTCATTCACCCAAAAATCACATTCATAATTTAATTCAAAAGTAAACAATACGACAATACATTAATGGCACAACACTATAACTTCAATTGTCATCATTCCTCTACTATTGTTGCACTTTTATTTTTGTCACACCGTCACACACAAACACTCACACATACATCCATCTCCTTCACACCCAAACACCATTGCCTTATCCCATTCACCTCATTGCCTTTAGGCAAATATACTCACTATTGTGAATAATGGTAGCAATTGTAATGTAGATCCATTAATTTCTCCTAACCTCTTTCCTATATCACTAATGTAATTGGTTTTCTCCTAATGAATAAGGGAATAGGTAAGCAAGTTAACCTTACTTAAGGTAACTACTTCTTACCCTACTACTATAGTAATAGTAAATTGTTTTTCACCTTTAACATGAATTTATAAAAACACCCATTGCTGTTTTTTGAACACCAACAACATGCTATTTTTCAATTCAAACCACAAAGCCCACAATAATATCATAACTTTGAATTTCACTAATGCCATTGCCAACTTCTATTTTATTATTTGACTCTAATCTTTAACTAGCAATGACCATAATTTCTTTTGCTTTCATTCTTTTTATATTTGCATTCTTTTACTTATTCATTAGCACTTACAATGCACAACCCCTAAGCTTGATGTGAATAAAAAAAAATGTTAAAAATGATGTTAAAACTCTCTTAAATGTAGTTTTTGAAAATGATCAAAACTTTTTTCTAAAAGTTGTTTAACTAGATAAACCAAGGTGTGTGCTATTAAAGGAGGAAGAGCTTGCACTAAACTTAGGTGGGCCTAAAATGGAAGTGAATTTGAATTGGATCATTGATCATCTTAGTGAATGTTTACCTCCATTCCTTCTCTAAGAGGTGGGCACTAAAGAAACCATATCATTAATCCTTACATATCAATTTACCTTTGTTAAGTAATATCACATGATTTTTTGAATTCATATTGAGTTTTAAAATTGAATTCAATTTGGGTAGTTCCTTTTTTTTCTTAAACAAATTCGAATAAAACCTTATGTAGATAAATAAAATAAGATTGTGTAAAATAAATCACAACATTAAATTATAAATATGACAAGTTGAAGGTTCAAATTGTTCCAATCCAGTGCAAATAATTGTAATCTAAGATTGAGGAGGAGAAAGAAATGTAACAATGTTAGATGTTAATTTTAAAAACATTGATTTTTTTTGCAGGTTTAAATTGGCAATCCCAACTCAAAAACCTCTACATTGTTCAATTTCAATAATGTTCAATAAAAATCCAAGGTTTTCCTCATTGTAAATTGATTGACAAATATATTTTTGAATTAAAACCTATTACTTTAACCTAGGGTTAGTTTTGTCATTAAATAATGCTTAAAACAATGAAAAAAAATTCAAAGTTGAGGTGTTCAAAACTATCATAATTATTGTAGGCTACAATTTGTATTATTTCATTTCTTGTGACAATATCATAGTAGATCATGAAATTATAATAATTTCAAATATATAAAAATGAATTAATTTTCTGAAAATGTTAATTATTGATTGTCCATTTGGAAATTGACTATAAATGACAATAATCCACCAAACATGTATTTGTAAAAGGGTCATATGATAGAAGCTTAATCTAGGTGATTACCAAGTTATTCACCAAGTCACCCCATATTGAAAATGGATTGTTCCACGACCACACAATTAATTTTGTTTTATGTTTATTGGGGTTTTGCAAATGATATAAAAACATGAAAATTGATTTGAAACTTGAGAAAGTTCACTAGTGCAAATCCTTATTTACTATTCTTGTATGTAAATGACCTTGATAGCAATCCTTGGCATTGTTTGAATATTTGGATAGTGTGGAAGCAATAATGGAAATTATTTTACAATATTTGATTTCAGAAAAATGTGAATGTTGTGATGAGTTTGTGATATATGAATAATGGTTGGTTGAAGTATCAAATTGATGAGTATGTCAAATTTATCCAAAAAATTTATAAGTTTGTCCATTTGTATGTCCCCCAAGGTTGGTAATTTGATTAACTATAGTAGGGGATAAATTTTGAAGAAAATAAGAATACAATCTATAAAGAGAAAAAAACTACTATTATTTATTTGTTAAAAATCATGGGAACATGGAAACAATTGTGATTACTAAATATCAAAAACATCTGAAAACACAAATGAAGAAATCATTACCCTTACTATATTAAGAACAATTTTGATCTCATTGGATTAAATATAAGAACAAATGCTAGAACACTTACAAATAATATTCAATTCAAGTTTCATTTGGACTCATCCCCTAGAAGAAGGTTCCCATCTCCTTGTATTTATAAATAAATAAAAAGCATCCCCTCATTTGAAAATCACAAATTCATATTCACTACATGCACATGTTTGACTAGGCTTGGAAAGATGCCCATAAATGGATTGCACTATCACACATCGAGTGATCATTTGAGGACTTGGTTCCCAACTAATATAATTGGCTTGAGATTACTATTCTTAACTTTGACAAGTTGAAAACATTGACTTAACAATCAGCCCTAGTATGAGTAATGAATGGTAATAACTAATCATAACATCTTATGCAACATCTATCTGCTGCACAATAATATCCGTAGTTTTGTCCGTTGTGGTCGTCGTCCTTTAGGGGTCGAAGTGCAGTGACGGCTTTAGGTGACAAAACCAGTTTTGGTCCCCCTTTTGTTTTCTGTGTACTGGAGTTATCCAGAAAGTCACCCTGTCTTTGGGCCTGCTTCCACTCC
>Ga0209208_10003068_pt1 | contig 24035 bp, 21 predicted proteins | sample S1TSphfallax_3_FD_187694 | JGI IMG/M metagenome (GOLD analysis project Ga0209208, IMG submission 187694) | Host-associated microbial communities from peat moss isolated from Minnesota, USA - S1T2_Fd - Sphagnum fallax MG (SPAdes) (version 2) | ecosystem: Host-associated > Plants > Peat moss >...
CATGTGGAGACCTAATCCCACCCATGTCCACCTGGGTCATGTCCACTTTGTCCACTTATGTCCATGTGACGGCCACTTTCAAGCTGTGAAAAAAAATTTAAATGAAAATTGGAAAAAAAAATCTTGATCATTGAGATGGTGACCAAAGTTTTGTCATCACATTTCCATGGTCAAGATTGTTTTGGTATTTCTAATTATTTTCTTTTAAAAAATTCTAAAAATTGAATAAAACAATTACAATGTTATGTAGTAATTGTTATTTTTTGAAGAAACTTATTATCATGCTTATTATTCAATGGACAAAACTTCTTTTTTGATTTTTTTGATTGATGGTACCAAACTTGATAACAAATAATGTTTGTGATGTTTTCTTGTTTGACGCACTCGTAAGTTCCTTGTTGAACCCACTTGAGGGTCCAAGTGTGTTGAATTGCGGAAATATGGAACTTGGAGGCGCTCTCGACTTCCAGCACTAGAAAGGGGTAGAAGGGCGTGCTAGAAGTCTTGGGATTAGACTAGGAAGAGGGACTAGATTATCAAACTTGAATCTACATCGAAAACCAACCACAAAAAGGTTAGTTCACATTCGGGAACACCGTTGGGTGTTGGGACAAGCCACGGGCACTTTGACACACAAGACTCACCATGGCCCGGACTCAGGGGAAGCCACCACCTTCCCCCATATAGTATTCTCTGCAACGCTCCGCGGGGGCTACATCCAAATGGCTCTTTTTCTCGGGACTCCCAAGTTGGAGGCCCGAAATTGTTCCGAAATTGTCCCGGTTGGAGTCCCGGGACTTTGGGAGCTCATATCTCCTGATTGCCAAGTCTGATCAAGACGAGGTTTAAACCAAAGTTATAGCTCTCTTCGAGAGTTTTCCACCGCCATGTAGCACTCCTGATTCGGATGTCGGGAAGAGTTCGATTCCCGACTTTTAATGGTCGGGAATCAAACTGCCAATTTGACTCCCGACCTTTCTTTCGGCCCTTCTTTTGCCCATAACTTGGGCTGCAAATGTCCAAATGACCAATGCGAAGGCATTTTGGACATCTACACTTCAAGACCTTTCCAATGACACCAAGAACACCCCAATGCGAGGTGTTTTGGCCTCTGATGTTGAACTCTAAACGTTCGGGAGTCCCGGAGGACTCCAAATCTCCAACTTTGGGAGTGGGAGTTTCATCCTCCCACTTCACCCAGAGTAGGGTTGCGACATTATTAGTTTGAAATTGAAAAACCTTGGAGAAAAAAGTCACATGTGAAAGAAACAATTGCAATGTTTTTCATTTAGTTGTGGAGAGAAAAAATGTCATATGCAACACAATGTTGACATTTGTGTCATCATTAACATCAAGGGTAAATGCAAGATATAGTGGCTCACTTTTGGATCCATGATGTTAATGGGGAAGCATGTGCATCTTCTAATGAGGAGAGGAGATGCTAGGGAATGCCATTCAAGAAGGAATTGGTTTCATTAATATTCACCCTCCTTTACAAAGAGATTCCATTTGCCAATCACTATCAAAAGTCAAAATTTCTTCAATCTTCAATTTGACATGGATTTTTCAAAAACCCCCATTGCATTACAAGAGAAGGTTAATTTCAAAAGTATTTGGAGCACAAGCTACCACCAATTATGCATTAATGGGGCCATGGGCATTGGCCAATAATATGTTCAAGCTTGTTTGATTCAACTTTAATATAACCAAAGTTTGTTGTATTTCATTCATGTGTTGATTGAAGTAGATTTGATCGTGAACAATATAGGATTAATATATCAATGTTTAAGCAAGATCATTTAATAGTTTCACATAAACACATCACGATGTTTTTTTATCCACAATCCTTGAATGTATGGTCTCAATTTATTGATGTCCATGTCACTACCTCTTGGTACCAACTAAAAAAGGATTATGAGGATGGTGGCATGTGCAAACATGTGAAATGACATGTATACAATGGCAAGGTTGGTAATTGTCACCTTTAATAACTATTTGCACCAAGCTTGGAGGATTTGTATGAGGGTCCAAACATTGTGAAATGTGTTTGCAATGATGGCTACAAGCTTAAATGGATTTTTTCACAATGTTGTGAGAAATATTCAATGTGTGGTGCTTTTCAAAAGGACATTCTAATATTTTATTATCTTCTTGTTGTAAATCAACTTGCAAGTTTGTGTCATAGTCACACACATTGCCATGAGTTTTTAGAATTATGGTGACAATAAAGAAATAGCTTCAAGTACATGCATGTACATCAACCAATGGACATTTTAGAGTTTTGGGATGAAAGAAAATTAAAGAAATATCAAGTTTTTTGGGACCCACAAACAACATGAATTATATGTGATATGCATATGAGACAATCATGAGGAATTTTTTTGAACATTTCCACAACCTTGTCAAAAATTTGTAGAAGGTTAGGATGAAACAAATTGAAAGTATACTTTTCAATGTTCAACTTGTTTGATCAACATATAACATGGGAAAAAAATAGGATAAGTAAATCCGATTCACATCTAATGGACAATTTGAAAATGCACGGAACAAAAAAATGGAAAAGAAATGGATATTAACAATATTATTTGAGTTGGATGTAAGGTGATCCATGGAATTTCACCCTTGCAACAAATGGGATGGATTTGTATCAACCAACACCAAATTCAATCAAATCATTTGGGTTGTTGAATTGGAGGTATTGGATGGTAGGAAACAAAATGTGTTTGGGCACTTTTTGGTGATATTTATCCCTCCTTCATCAAAATTGATTGCAAAAAACATGGAGGAATAATTTATTATTATTTTTTTTTAAGCCTTTAATATGAGAATTAGAGGTTTTGTTCATAAGTGGATTTTATGTTGATTACAACTACCTTCTCCCTTTGATTTTTTTAGTGTTGCCAATTGACAATGATTAAAGTTTCAAACTTCAAACAATCTTGATGTTATGGACTAGTGATTACACAATGTAAGGTGGGTGGACAAAAAGATGGTGGTTATAATGTATGTCAAAAAAATATCATAGTTGAAAAGGTTCACTAGCCACAATGTTGTATAGCTCGATAAAAGATTCCAAGCTCATCACCTTCTTCCATTTTAAACCATTGAAAACCTTCCTTCACAAGTAAATATCCTTCACAATGAACATCTTTTACTTAATGAATTAAAGGTTATTTCACACTCTAAATTAATTATGTGGTAGAAGTAGAAGTGTTTCATGAGACCTTTGCAATTATCATAGTTATGGTGGTCATAGTGTATTATCATGCATCTTGTTATAAAAATTGTAATTAAAAAAAAAAACCTACACTTTGTGTTATGGGTCTTATAGGTCTTATTTCAAAATTGTGTTCTTGTAACACTTTGGCATATTTGAGATCATAGAATATTACTTGCACATTAGACTTGTGTTATTAGGGTGTTACAACATTGGCATATGTACTTTTTATATGGGTTTAACTTGTCACTTCACCAATTTTATGTTGTCATGCACATACTCTTGTTGTGTTTGATGATAGAAAAGAGGCCTACATATTTAGTGGAGCATTAGCCAACTCAATTAATAGGGTTGCTAAGCTTTTGGAAGTTTAAAGGTGACATTCTTTTCACATTTTGGTGTTTACTTTCAATTCTAAATTATTTGAAAGTCACAAAAGATGATGAAGTATGTGCAATGGGCCTAAACCCTTGATATGTCGATTATTTTTCATTCATAGAAGGACATTTGGATGGACACATTAATCCACATAATTGTTGCAAGGTAATACCCTACTCCTTGGAAAGTAAGATGAAAAGAACATGATGGCCCAAATAAATATGTCCTTAAACATATTATAAGCATAGGGCATGAATGCAAAAAGAACTCTAATCTTTGTAAACTCTAGCAACTTGATTTAGCTAAATTTCATACTTATTCTCATATAAGGAATGGTGAGATCATTGATGATATTGTGACATAATGTTAATAACATGTTTTGGTGTTTTCAATGTGAAAGGAAAGTCTTAAGACATGTGAACATCAAAATAAATTTTAAAAACAATGAATTGACATATTTAATGTGTCATGCTTATGTGTCCTTCATGACATAATACAAACAACTTGATGTGGATGCAAAAAATTGATTTCCTTTTCAATGTGCACTTCATGTCTTGTGTTAAAATCTCATTAATTATATTAACACAAAAACATGTGGATGAATGTTTGATTTTTAAAATAGTTTTAAAACAACTTATAATTCTATCAATTAATATATTTGAACTTATTACTTACCTTGTTAATGTAGTACAAATTAATAAGGTCATGATTTATCTTTAAATGTTAGATTTATATGCATGCTTTTGAATGAGTACCCATCCATGCATATGAATGGAATCATTGTCACGTCATCTTAGAAGATGCATGTAAACATACTTGATGGAGGTCACACAAGGGCCTTTTAGATGATGACATTAATGTATTTTTTTTAAAAGGTGGAAAATATGCCTTTCTTGATATTCATGGGCACCAAATACCATGTTTAGGATATTGTTGTTGTCTGTCCAGACGATATTTATGATACTCCCTTAAATGAACTAGGGTACATGAAATGTGAAAGGCTCAAAATATTTTAATTTTCATGTGTGAATTTTTGGAACATCACAATTTGATATTCTAAGACATTTTAATCAAATTCCAATTTCAATGGTTGATGTTGTAAACTCCCACAACATTTTGAGTTATACATGCACCTTTTGTGTCCCATTCCAAAACATCATTTTGGAAATGATATATGTTTGTTCATATGATCCTCCATAGGTCTGGTTCATCTAATGACACATTAAGCAATGCTTTGATTGCTTTTGAATTGTTGATTTAGGTGTTTGTGATCATCTATTGTATCAAGGGCATCAAACATGTTTGCCACCTTGGGTTATATGAGTGACTTGCTTTTGTATGAACCAGTTGGAGTAGATTCATCAAACATTCAATTGGGTTTGTATGAAAAGTCACCAAGCCACCCCATCTCCAAATGCAAGATAATGATTAAGATAACATTGTAAAAGACCTACCTAATTTGTATGTGGGAAATGTGTACTTGAGCAAATTGCAAATCATTGGAGGTGAATTGGGTGGATACAAAGCACCTAAATGTCAACAATGTTTTTGGTGATATTTTGGGAAAGTATACATGACTTTGGTCAAATTGTGAAGGCAAAAAACAACATTATGTTGCCTATATTGAATGAGAGGGTGTTGAGGTTTGATGATTTAAGAATAGACTTTGAAGTCTTTAGCTTTTCTAATAGATGGACATACTAGGTTGCCTTTGTACATGGGACATCCTTCATGTCCTTGGCACCTAAAAGATGTCATACATAGGGCATTTCAAATAATTTTTAACTTCAACATACTTTTTGAGGTTTGGAGTTGTCTTGTCCAAGCTTGGGGGACAACAAGGATGACAATGGGGACCCAACAAAAAAAGTTGTGGGATAGGAATTTTTTTAAAGAAATTAAATTAAAAAAAATGCTTTTGTTTTGAGTGACAAGGGGACATTTGGTACTATTAACAAGCTATTGAAAAGACACCAAGCAACATTGGAAAAATGTGAAGGACATCAAATTGTTCTTTTTTAGTATGAAGATGTTGAGGGATACTAAGGACATTGGACAATGCTGGGAGAATGTCAAGAGACGTCAAGAAAAAATGTATTTTTTAAGTGATAAGGAATGCTAAGGGATGATAGGGTGTTGGGCAACATTGGGGAGATGTTGATTGACAATGTTGGGAAAACTCCAAGCGATGCCAAATATTGTTTTTAGTCTACTTGACAAGGGATGCCAAGACAAAGCTAGGGATAATGGGGGTGTCAAAAAATTGTTGAACAACACTAAGAAAATGCTAGGTAACATTAGGAGAATGCTAGCAAGCACTAAACAATCATTGAGTAGCATTGGGAAAATGGCAAGGGACATTTGGTAATGCTAAAAAACATTGAAAGACAGTGAGAAGAGGAAAGTTTGAACCAAATTTTTTTCTTTGATGAAAATGGATAATAATAATTTTACAAAAAGAAATTGTTGGTAGTGACACCAGGAGAGATGCAAGGACATCCCTGAATAGGAATGTCTCTCCTTGCAACCTTGGTACATACAGGGGATGGTGGAGGCAAGTCTGTTTTGGAGGTCTAGCGTAACATTGAGATTACTATCCTTTGTATAAAGTGCCAATGTTTTTTTCCAGCTGTTCAAGTAATGAGTGATCTCTTCTTTGTGAGAGATGTTGATTTGATTTGTGAGGAATGATGGTTTGATTTGAGAGAGAGACCTTCCAACTATGTGAATGGGTATTTGTTTCTTGGAGCAATTTTAACAATTTCACAATTCCAAGTGGCTGCTCATCAATCTGCAAACCAAGAGTTCTTTCTCGACAATTGTTGCTCTGTTGATTAAACTGAGCTCTGGGAGTGATGTATCTCAGGCACTGCTTTTGCCAATAAGGCACTTCATGGAACATTTCCCTCTTTTAATAGCAAGCCGGTTATTAAACCATTTTGGTTTTTGGACATTACAATACCTCACCAGCCTCCAATACCAATTTGGGTCTTTAAGCAATACTTTCTTTTTAAAAAAGGTACATTATTTACTTCTAAACAACATGTTTTGTCTTAAAGGGAACAATGGATATGCATAGTAAGCACGTTATTACATACACAATTATTTATCACCTGTTATTTGTACGGGTTGAGTATGAAATTTCCATCTTGGGAATTGCCTAGTATATTGCCCAAGTAGTTTAGGTTTTTTAAAGAAAAGTTAAGCAGTTTTCCCTGTTTTAAGTTCCCTAAAAACCAAAAAAGAAACCTTATTTTCCCTGCCAGGTGATGGAGTCATAGAGGTACACTGGGGAGTTGCATTCTGTTAAAAGGGACTTCAAGAGCTTTCCACTCTTCAAGGTTCATACAATTGAAGAAAGCCTGATAGATGAATCAATCATTTTCTGTGCAAGATGAGTGATGAGTGGTATCTTTCACTTACACTACAAGAGAATGTGGTTTTCTCCCTCAGCAAGCTGCGGTTGTGACACATGTGTGAGGTAAAGTTTGTGGTTTCATCCGTTACAATGTACAATAGTATGTGATATTTATTGTGTGGCATGTATTACATTTATGTGCATTGTATTGGACAAAACTGCAAAGTTTACCTCACATGTGTCATGAGCTGCGAGAAAATCCACATTCTATTGTACTGTTATTTGCCAGCTTAATGGAATTATTCTCTTGCAAACTTTTCTCCTTGTGGTACTCAAATCTTTAGTAGATTTAGCAGGCTTTTTTAGTAGATGTAGCAGGCTTTCTCCATGTGACTACCGATCACCCATGAATCTTGTCCACTTCGCAAATGTTGAACTTTAGATTTGAAGTTGAGAGTCTCTTCCACTTCTCACAGAAAGTACAATGTACAGAAAGTTCAAGGTACAGAAAGTACTAGGTATATTGCAGGCAATGTTGAGGAGGAAGAGCTCTTTTGGCAAGCCCTCATCTCTTTCACTACAACTTTGTGTGTAATCAACTGATGAAGAGTTCTGTAGCCATGAGTTCTTTCTTAACCCAGAGCTGCTTCCAAAAGCTCTTGCAAAAAATCTTGTATATGATATAGCAGACAGATTGAATCTTCTCATTTGCTACAACTCTTCAAAGAAGCTCAATATTGTGTGTGCAGAGTACATGAACTTCACTACAAAACAAAAAAAGCAATTCACTACAAGCGAAAGAAGATACCATACTGATGAGCACTAGACCGTCTAGCACTGCATACTGGCCTGAGATTTCCTCTGGATATTGATCTTCTGGATCCATAGCAAAACTGTCAACTATTGATCTTCCGGGAATGTCTCTAATGTTGTAGACCACAAATTTTAAACCACAGAAGTTTAATGATCCCTCCAACATGATCGAGAACATGATGATATAATATATTGATGCAGCAAGATTGCTTGACTAATTGAAGAACACATTTGAGAATTGCAACGAGTTGAAGAACAATTAAATGAATTGGGATTCATGACCCACCTTGTCTTAAATGTGAGCCTGCAAGAGTTTTCTACTGCATCCGGAGCTGCTGCTGGTTACACTAGCTTAAATTTCAAGCTGTGATGCAGTACATCAGTAGACTTAGAGAATCATCAATTGAGAATTTGCAACAAAAATGCTTTTGAATGAATGAATATCCATACAAATCTTGTGCAGCTAGCAGGTGCTGGCTGATCGCTGCAGCAAAAAAAAAAAAAAACCATTCGGATTGATGTTTCACAGCTTGCTAGCAGGCACTACAGTCTGCACTAGTCTCAGTTGTACTGAAGTGGCGGCCAGATGATCCTTCCTTTCCGAAAAGAGTAAAGCTTGCTATGGACTTCTAGTACTACCGCTTATACAAACAGATTTTCTGAAGCCCAGGCTGCTGATCAGACCACGAAGAGATTGATCTGAGAATGTAGGCGGCAGCTACGATCCCGCAAGCTTGCGAAGCTATGCATCTGTGCAATGTGATCTGGAGCTGACTGCTGCACATAGTTTAGTGCTGGGCGCTCTAGCGTTTGTTTTCTGTCCAGAGTCTTGAACCAGCTTGTGAGCTAGCTGCGAAATAAAGGTGCAGCTGCAAGGTGAATGTTGCTGCAGCAGGAGGAATCATTGATCGGTATGCACCGGCTGATCAGCTTCTTCATCAAGTTGTGAGAAGAAGCAGCTGTAGCGCAGCAGCAGCGGGAGTAGCTCTAGTCTTCTGATGATGGCCTAGTGGTCTCCAGCTGCTAGCTAGGTGCAGGCTGCTGAAGACTGGGAGAAATGGGAGGAGAAGGCGGTAGCTTTAGAGAATGCAGTATGAGCAGCTGCTCGGTTATCGACAGTAGCTACTCTCGCACAGGAGGGGCACATGGTAAGTGTAGCAGCGGGCAAAGGCGCCATGTACACATCGTGCGAGATGACACAAGTGGGAGGTGCGAGTTTGAGCGCTCGTAGCTCCTGCAACTCCTTTTGCAGTCTCCTGTTCTCTTCCGTCAAGTCCTTGCAACATCTTTTCAGTGCCTCACAGTCCACTTCCGTTTGTTTCAGCTTCGTTCTGCATGTGCACAGCAGCCACAACCAATGAAGCAGCAGCTTATAAGCTCTGAATTCGATCACGTCTAATACGCAAGCTAGAATATAAGCTAGAAGCTAGCCACAAATACCAGCTCTAGTACTGCAAGACACAAGAAGATCCGCGATCTACAAGTCGGATCTGCGACTGCTTAACATTTGCTGCTGCAATCGGACAGATCTGCTCTACTCACCTTGCTCTTCTGTTTTGGAACCAGACTTCCACTTGCCGAGGACGCAAACCCAGTTGCTTTGCCAACGCAATCTTTTGCTTCTGCAGGGTAAGCAGCAAAGAGATCAGATATATACATATATATAGACACTGAGTAAGACGAGCAAGAAACAATCAAGACGCAAGCTGCTGGCCTAGTACTGGACCTGGATGCAGAGGACATGGCTGCACACAACCAGCTAGCTCGAGACTAGATCAACATGACGACTGCAGGCAGCAGAATGCAGATCAGTTTGACACTAAGGCTGCAGGCAAAGTTCTTTCGCAATACCGGGTTAAGAGTGCTGTGGTCCTTGAAGCTTTCTTCAAGAAGAAGTGATTGTTCTTTTGAGAGACGGAGCTTCTTCCTGGTGTTTCCTCCATCTTCATCATCGCTTCCTCCTCCTGCTGCTGCTGCGGCCGCATCAGCGGCGGCGGCGGCTGATCTGGAGCTCATGAAATCGACGCATGAGCCGGCTCTGTTCGACATGTCTTGCAGCTCCTCCTCCTCAAGATATTCTTCGCTGCACGCGTGCTGCAAGTTATTCATCTGATCTCTACTTCGACCTCGCTTCATACCAGTTATATTGCTGCTCGGTGAGGCCGATGTGACAACAGCTTCTTCATCACAATCTGTCGTTGAAGGTAAGCGATTCATATCAAACTGCACGGCTCTTGGTGAACCTCCGCGACTGCCAGAAGTTCCCACTTCGCCGGCCTCTGCATCGTAGATACCTGAACACAGAAAACATCCCTGCAACTTGAGAAAACATCTCCAAACTAAGCACTCCGCTCAAAAACACAAAACCCAAAACACCCGAAACATCTATGCACGCACGCACAGCTACAGCAGATCTCGCTAGTTCTTCCTTCCACAAGTTAGATAGTACTAGCTCAGACACGCACCTCCGGCCGAGTTTGTCCTGGATGCTGCAAGTGCGCCTTGTTGCTGCGGCTGCCATGAGAAGCTGCTGCCTGGATTGGTAACAGAAGAAGGCGCCGGAGTACTGGTCTCGGAGCTGTTGCGCGACGATTTCATGGGGAGCAACTCAAGCTCGTGCACTGGCGGATCATGAGACTGCCGACAGTTGATCTCAAGCGGCCCCCCGTAATACACACCAGGTCCAGCGCCGCTCAAACCGAAGCTACTGCACACTACACCCGAGCTCGCGGCCACCATATTCGCTCTTATTCTCTCCATACTAGTTAGCTGCATGCCCTCCAGCTCTTCCCCTTCCACTCAAAAACACCAATCGCTCCAACACTCTAGTCTTGAAATTCTTCTTGTGCGTCTTCTTAGTCTTTATCTGCTTCTGCTTCTTCTTCTAGGCTTCTTCCACTTTAATCGACAACACACTCTAGCATCTGTGAAACACCAGATCTAAGCAACTTGCTGCTGTTGAGAAATCCGTGCAGGAAGCAATTCTCCGTGAGATCTTCGTCTGTTGTTGCTGCTGCTTCTTCTTCTAATTCTACTGTAATCGACAACCCTGCAAACTACCTTGCAATTGCTAGCATCTGTGAAAGGCCAGATCTAACGAACTCGCTGCTGTTGAGAAATCCGTGGAAGTAATTCTCTTCTTCCTCTTCTTCTTCTTCTCCTTCTTCTGCTTGTTCTACTCCTGATCTTTCACCACCCTGAAAACTAGCTTGTAATTGCTGGCATCTGTGATCTAAGCAACAGTCTGGGTGGGGGTGCTGATGAGGAATCTATCCGGGGAAGCTGCAAATTCTGTCCGTGATCTTGCATGCAATCTTCGACTTTCCTGTTGGAGCTTGCTTGCTCGACTTCTTCTTGTTGTTGAAAACAGACTTCGCGGCGTTCGAGACTGCAGGCGCAGCTGGGTCATCTCTTTTTTGTTTGCTTTTTCAGGCAAAACAAAACAGGGGCTGAAAGACAAAACACTCTGGACTGAAGTTATTAATGTGCAGATCCAAAACCTACCCACAAAACCAAATTTATTTTGACATTATACCAAGATTAATTAGAAGCTTAATAATTTTGGATTAATAAAAAAAGTTGTTTTTTGGCATAAATTGCAAACACTTCAATCTGAAAATTTGTAGCTGCTGAAATCTTCAAATGTTTCTAATGAACTTCTAAAGAAAACTCCAAAAAAACCCAACCCAAAAAAACAAAGGGTTTAGCTGCTCACTAATTAAACTAGGTTACTAATTAGTACCCAAACACTTACTTAGACTAATTTGGATCTTAAGACAAAAGCACCCAACAAATATTTTTTTCGTAATCACCCAACAAAGACACTGAAAATTTAGATGTCTAAGACATATGGGGCTGAGAAGCCTTCGACTTTTCCAAAACCACCCAACAGGAAAAATATAATAAAATAAAAATCACCCAACAAAAACACCCAAAATTGAGAGATGTTTAAGACAATCTGAAACTTAGAACCTAGACTTAGAACCTAGACTTTCTCTCAAAACACACTACAAAAAAAAAGTCATCCACAATTATTATAAGTTGAACTTCTAAGACATGTGTAAATCATGTAACCTCTTTCCTTAGTTAAGGGAAGAACAACTCTCTCACACAGATATTATTGCCACTGAAAATAGTGTCTCCTTTTGGAGGTGGGGGTTTTCTATGCAATACTTACATGTAAGAGAAGTAAACCAACAAAGCAAAAGGCCCTTTGTGGATGTCTCCAATAGGGAAGTTGGGGTATTTATTCTCTCAAAATCCCTCTCACTTGTTGTTGTTGTTATTATTATTCTTATTATAATAGTAGAGAGAGAGAGAGAGAGACAGATGAGGTGGGGAGCAATATTGCTCCCTGCAGAAACAAAATATTAAAATAAAAGGAAACAGTGGTGTCATCAAAGACATGCAACTGATGAATGGTTTGAAGAATAGAGAATGATATATGGTAGTACAATGCATAAGTAGGGATTGCTAGCTGTGCCTCATATAAGATCATCATCAACTTGTATCCTGGATCTAGGACATACTGGTAAGTTGCATAAGTATAGATGATGGGGGTAGTTGTTGCTCTTCATACACAAAATTCAATCATTAATAGATCCAGGACCCCAGGACAATTTGTAAGTTGACAGGGGAGTCAGGGACTCACAAGTATTCCTCCACTTATTATTATATGGCTTATAGACCCAAAAGAAGAATAGACCAAATAGAAGAATCCATGGACTCCAGCACATATAACCAACCAATGGATAGAGAGAGAAAGATGGTCGGCTATGGATTCCCAAAGGGACCTTGAAGACCTCCGAACACCAGCATCCAGCACCCTGAATGCGGTCGGTTGATAGGGATTCTAATTCCAAATGGGTCAATCCCATTTTGGAAGTGTGAACAAGGTCGTGAGTAGAGGGACATGCAAATTGAGTTTCCACCTCAACAAATAAGAGTACCGAAACTACATCCATGCAAGGAGTGCAAAAAAAAAGTCTTGCTGCTCCAAGTATTATGAAATTAATAAATCTCATTTTAGAATTTTAGAAACCTCCCATCCATTCAAATAAAACTTCACATAACTGATGCTACATAAGATCAACAGCTTCTCAACAAGCTAATTAACAAGATGTCTTCACTGGACCATGTCATGGTGTGCCATGGAATTTTTATGCATTGATGTTAACATTTGTAGTTTGTTGATGATGTCCCTCTTCAAATACTGTTTAGAATTGGCCATTTCAAATTCCACTAAGAGGTACAATAGACTGCCCAACCATCCTCTGAGGATTTCATTTGAGCTGGTGAACGAAATTAGATGTTAGGTTGGATGTGTAATAGTTAACATCAAGCACATTGACCTAGTGGTGAAGTCTTGGAGTCACAAACACTACCAAATTTTCTACCCAATGAATTGGTTCATTTGTGCTTTTGATGTTTTTGAAGGTATATGTTGTCACCTGAGGCCAACACAAATGAAAACCTTTTCCAAGTATGGTAAGGGGAGTAATCTTATGATATTTTCAACAAATTAAAGTATTAGTTGATCCATGGTGATTCAGTTTTTATATTTGCAGATGGGCCTGAAAAGATATTGTAGACTCCAAGTGCTGTTTTAGTTGAGTGATTGGATTGTGCTACTTAGTCTTAAGTTGTTATTATTGACAATACATTAACCTTCGTTATTTGAAAGGTCTGAAACAAGCTTTCCACAATCATGACTGAAATCATTTGATTGTGATAAATGTAACGATAAAGTCTTCAATAACATGTACATTAATGGAAAATGTGCAATGTAATTCCCATTTAGATTGTTCTTTTCTCCAAATTGAAGGACTAATCAAAGTTAATTATTATGAACCATATTATCATAACTTTTGACAATGAAATTAAGATCAGTGTGTTTAGCCATGCATTTCCTAACCATGTGCTATACTTAGAAAGTGGACTCCTAAAAGGGGAAGGGTTTACCATCATGAACATTATGTATGCATAATTGACATCAAGTTTTAACTACAAATTATAGAGATAATGCTGGCCCTTTACTCAATATTTACTCAATGCCTTTTGGTGACATTTCAATTAAAATTTCTATCTGTAAATTGCATGTTAAAAAATTGTGAATCACACTGTACATTCCCTTGCGAATTATGATGATGATGTCAGTTTATTTTTATTCACTTGCTAATTGTGATTAGGATGTCAGTTTATTTTTATTCAAGAATTTTTTTATGGCAAGAATTTCTTTCTGAAAGACCAATACAGGGTCCCAATTATTATTCTTAAAAACTTGTCCAATTCTTACTTTTTTGTCCTTTCATCTTGATTAGAAGCTTACCTATAACTATCAAAAGGTTAATTACAATATAAATTTTCCAACTCCCAAATTCATTTCCATTGATGACTTCTTGATTAGCTAATATAAATGATAGTCATGTTATCACAACAATGAAAGATTACAACCCTACAGATGACCCAAGGATAGCAAAGAAGGAAAGATGTCCTCAATTCAATTGATTTCACATGGGCATGATGTATGTGATCCCTCTTCCAATAAATTGTCTCATCTTTTCTAACAGTCAAATTAGAGTTATATATGCTTTCTAAACCCCAATAATAGACTTTGGATAATATGGCTATATTATGGTAATAAACAAAGCCATATTATCTGAAGCCTATGATTGGGTTTTGAGTATTCATTATGTGTACAACCCTAGGCCAAGGCATATACGTCCATTAACCTTTAAAGTTTTATTCCAAGCTCAAGTGATTTTTTGAGGCCGGCAAGTTAAAAGTGTCCATAATTTGGAAGAGACATAGGAAAAGAGATAAGAGGTTCATTGATGGGTTTTCCCTACATTTAGGGGTTTCATTTTCCTTTTGTACTAGAACTCAGTAAAGGGTTATAGTCCGGGGATTTTGTTTTTTGAGAATTTCAAACCTTCAAGCCTTAGAATTCTTGAGAGAAGAATTTCAACTTCAATTCATTTCAAAAACATGAAAGCATGATAACATAGCTACTTAACATGATTGGTACTCATGGTCACCTTGTAAGTGTGTGTGTGTGTTTCATTTGGCCACTAGCCCGTGGACTCTGTCACCAGTCTTACAATAGGTAATCGGGTAAACTAATCTCCTAAGGAAATGTGACTCTTGTACAGAGTCTGCATCAGTCAAACCCTCGTGGGAATGCCCCCCTTACAATGATTAGAAACTGTCCACCTTTGAACCAGATCAATTAAGATAATAATAAGAACAATGTCAAGGTATGAAACATTGGAGCATCATTTAATTACCCATTAATCAATTGAAATGTTTACATATTACATATAATTATGACTTATATTATTTACTTGATATCATAGTAATTCCTTGTGATATATTGCAATTGCAAAGGGAAAAAATCACTTCTTGTATAATAAAAGTAAAATAAATTTTAAAATAAGATTTGGGTTACTTAGAAAAGCGGAAATATGTTCATTTGTAGACCAAAACCTTAAGAGCCTTTGGAAGGTGATTAACTTAAAAAATCATTATGACAATTTCCTAGGTGCAGAGGGAAAGGGAAGTTTGGAAGCTTTTTCCATTGTTTTCTCCTTTTTTTATTTTTATTTTTTCTCTTTTCTTGCACACCATTTGAGGAATGATTAATATGCCAGACTATAGTAGTTGGTATGGTACTAAATTTAGTGAACTAGATTTGTGTGGAGATTCCTGACAATGGTTAACACTCTAACAATTAAAAAATCCCCTTGTGTAAAAAAAAAGTCTGAAAAAATAAAACTTTGTAAGAAGAATTTTCTGGGAAAAAGTTGCTTTGTTATAACAAAAAGACTGAGTTGCCAGAGTCTGGATGCCTGGGAGCCTGGACCCCTCCAGTCATCTGGTAGGTATGAGGCAATCAGATCTGCTATGAGTAAGTGAAGCAAACAAGCTAGCGATTGGATCTATTGCTAGTAAGAAACTAAGGAAAGCAATCAGATCTGACAGTGAGTAAGTAAACAAAAGAATGAGCAAGTAAACAATTGGATCTCTCTCTTCAGAGTAAGAAAATAACAGAAGCAATTGGGATCTGTTGTAGAGTAAGAAAATAATTAAAGAGAACCAAATCAGATCTGATGTCAGTAGATGAGTTTATGATCAGCTGTTTTGTTTTGTTTTTCTTTTTGTTGGTGTTGCAATGTAGTTGGGAAACTCATATGCTGGTAGCAGTAAGTATGGGGAATATGGAATGCAGTTTGCACAAGTCGTAGGCGACAACCCAGACATGCAGACAAATTATCATCATCCAGAGATGCAGAGCTGATCCATGGGCAACACCCCAGACATGCAGACAAATTACCTTAACTGGGGATGCAGAGATCCATGTGAGGGAAAAGCCTGATCAGTCATATTAATCAGACCGACATAGCGAATCCCGCTGAGGCTGAGGAGTCTTGGAGACTCCGAGTCTTTGGCTGGGCCACCATTAGATGATGACCTCCAGGCTGCTCAAGACCCTGTTATTAGTCTTACTTATCTGACCCCTTCTGCCTGCCACTTTTCCGTGGGCCACTGATGAGTAAAACTTCAGTAGTAGCACATGCAATCCACCAAATACTGAACTCCGAGCAGGTCCTGGACCCGCTCTAACCAGCCACGGTGAACCAGCACCCACCAGCGCACCATCCCCTGGATGTCTGTTATTTACTCAGTTCTGGATGTACCTCAACTGAAGTAATATTTGGTTTCACCTTGGTAACCAATGCTGTAGGAAATAGCTCTCATATACAGGCAGATAGGCAGGAAAATAGGCAACTGTAAGGAAGTAGATGGTTTGTACACAGCCAAGGGCTGTTTTGATTACCTACTTGCTTGTGGGTTGTTAATAGGTAAGTAGAAAAAAAGTGACTGAGATAATGACCATGGTTAGTTAGGGAACTGGAGCCCAACAGAAAACTGTTTCCTGACCACGTACCATCCATCCTTCATGGTGCACTGGTGGGTGCTGGTTCAGTGTGGCTGCTCTAACCTGTCACTGCGGAAAAAGACTTCCTTCTGCTGCCATCATCACAGGCACAAGAAAAAAGAAAAGCCAATTCAGACTTTGGATGGTAGCACAAATCATAATTTGTCAGATCCCTATATACGACATCTGCTTCTGATCCCTACATACATATGACTCTGCTTCTGATCCCTACATACAGATGACATCTGCTTCTGATCCCTACATACGACATCTGCTTCATTTGAGGCCTTCTAGTCTTTCCATATGGCACCTTCTTTCATCACATTTATGATATTGATGTTTGAAAATTAGAAAAAGCTTGTTGTACCTTCGGTTGTGCTAGGTTAGTACTGCTCTTGAGCTGACTTATGTATCCCAATAAAGCCTTGCAAGCTTTCGTCCATTTTTTGGAACAACTGGGCCAATTTGTAATGCAATCCATGGTTGAGAAATTTTTTAGTTATTGACTTCCATTACAAGAGTCAAAAAGCAAACTTGAGCCATATGTACTGGAGACCAGCTTGGAGTGGGATGGGACTTGTATATGGAAGTGCCATCAGCAACAGTTTTTATCTGCCTAGGAATTTTTGCATTGTTGTGATTTTTTTCTTTAAAACGAATATTATTTCTTGTTTTCCGAAAAAAAATTCAAAGAAAAAGAAATTTTTTTGGGGGTAAATTTCACCATAAGTTTATTTTTGGCTGTTGTAGATAGACAGACTATTTATTTTTACTTTGGAAAGTTTTTAATAACAAGTCACCATTTATTGCTATTTTTTTTCTTTAGGATGCTCACAAGCTGATACTAACACTCCAGCAAAAGAAATGAATAAATAAAAAACACTGAGTTACCACAGCAAGTTCAACATCTCAATGTTCAATAATTATTTTATTTTGAAAATTTCATGTAAAAGACAAAAATATTCTTGAACATATTAAAACACTCTTTATGTCCTTCATAAAAAAAAATTCTTTCAATAAATATGTTTTGACAATTTCAACAGGTCTGAAAGTAATAATATAATTCATTCATATTGAAGCTGCAAGCCAAGGTACGACAGCATTAAAAGAATTGAAAGAGCTAGCTGGTGGATAGAGCTGGGAGGAGTGGAAAATTGAAATACCTGCAAGAAGAGAGAAGAAAGTAAAAGGGGGAGGAGGAGGGTCCACAGCACCTTCCACTCCAACTTCAGTCACAAAAAGTTTCAACTAGGAGTTGGCCCTAGCTAGTATCACACACACACAGATCTCATAGTCTCTGGGAAGGATGTGGCCTTTTTTTCCACTACATTGAAGCTTTTTTTCTTGCAGACAAGTAGTAGTGTAGGGCAAGTTCTCCAGTCCCCACACAGAGAAAGTTGGTGAACTAAACAAAACCCATTTGAAGATTTTCATCACATAATGATGTCCAACCCCATCTGGTCACTCTTTTGTTCTTGCCAGTTGGTTTTGGGTCCACCAGCCCCATCAGCTAAAGGGGCTTGGTTTTTGTGAAATATATTACATACACAAGTGATGAGAATTGAGGGGAGAAAGAGGAAAGGGGGAGGAGGGGAACTGCAGAGGTAGCAAATTCATACAACAAGGGAGCTTTAAGAGGGAGAATTTGGAAAACCCCTTCTTGTGATTGGACAAACCTGTGAGATTTGGCTCATAACTTTTTTGTAGATTTTTTCACACCTTACCTTCGGGGTTGGTAGCAAAGATAGGAATACATTCTCTACCATTGTAGATGTTTAAGAATAATAATTTATTTATTTATTTATTTATTCTTTACAATGTATAAATCATAAGGTTTAATTATATTTAATTATATTTTTTTGAATTGACACTATATAACCTTGATTAATCCAAACCTTTTTCATTGGCCACAGGGTTCTAGTAGTGTGTGCATTTTTATTCCCTTTTAGGGTGAGGGAATGTCAAATACTCATGGAAAGGAAAAATGTATGTAGGAAGGATTGTCTAAGCACACCATTCCCACCCACCATTTCCATCCAAAGGTTGAAGTTTGAGACTACAGCCGACCATAGTTCATACTTGGCGAAGTTTCCTACCTAAAAAATTTCTTAGTCAAAATTTCTCTACCAACTTCCAGTATCCTTGTGAAGATTGTGTTTGTGCAATCATCAGTTTATTACGTCCATGTCCAAGAAATTGGTTAAACCCAAGCTTGTACCATGGTAAAACCTCAGGCCCATTTTAAAAATAGTTGTTTATAAACATTATATGGACTAGTGTTGGGCAGTTCTTTGAATTTTTAAAGCAATGCCAGTTCCAGTTCTTTAAATATTGTAGAATCCAGGAATCATGGGTTCCAGTTTTGTGAACAAAATTCAGAGTCAAAGAACGATTGATTCTGGTTATTTCAAAAGCCTCAAAGAACCAACAATTTTCATGAAAGAATTGACCAAAAAAAACTGACAGTTCTTTGGAAGGCTAATTAACTTTTTTTTTTAAAAATTCAACAACTGTGATTATTATATCAAAATTGGTTATTTGAAAATTTTGGGAACCAATGAGTAAGTGGGTATATTCTATATACCCATTGATAACCGATGGGTATCTGTCCCCCATTCTAAGAACCGCCCAGCACCGATATAGGCCTCCTCCCCGAAACTGGTCTCCAAGTCTAAATTTGACATTTACAGGCTAAATATAGACAATGACAGACCTTCTTCAAAAAGGTTAAAGTGCCAGTTCACCTGGGGGCCCAATGTCTGAGCTTCTAGCAACTCACATTTCCTTATTGGATGCTTGTTGTGCAATGATGTTTGTTGTGGTCCCAGTCTGCCTTGCACATATTGCACTCCTCTGCTCTGCTCACTATAAGAGTGATTGAGCTTTGAGGAGTGCATCATTAAATTTGGATATACATTTTTGCAGCCATACACACACCTATCTATTAAGTCATCATTAAATTTGAATATACATTTTTTGTAAGCATACACGCCTATCTATTAAGGAAGGTAGTTTGTTTGTCATGCCAAGATCTCCCAAATCATGGTGCCCCCATCACACTTTTGATACCATTGAAAGCTGTCAATGAGACCGGGTGCGTTGAAGCTGGTTGGTTTCATAATGTTTAAACCTACAGAACAGAAGTTAATGAATATTGAGATTTTTTTCATTTGAATACTCAAGACTAAAAAACATTTAGGGAAAAGTTCTTCATATGGCTGAATAGGCCACAATGAGTAAAATGTTATGCAGGTAATTTCAATATTTTTGGACCTAAGATTTGAAAGATAATATTGAAATTTTGAGTATCTTATTTCATCGGCATTGTAATATTGATTTAAAATTAAATTTTTAATGAAATTTTGATTTCAGACTTAGGTTCAAGAAAGTGTATTGTTTTCTCTTTTAACATTCATTCAACTGGGACAACGACAAAAGCCACTTACTATTATGTTAAAATTGTCCTTACCATATTACAACCAGCAAATGAGGCCCACCATATTTGCTAAAGGATTTAATTGTGAGCCCCCAAAAAACATATAAGAGTTAAAGCAAAGTGAAGGGAGAGGGGCAGACAACACAATAAACCTGACTATCAAGCTGTCGAATAAACCCAACTAACAAGTTGAACAAACCCAACCAACAAGCTGTCAATGAGTAAGTACCCCACCCCAAGTTTGGCATAGTTAGTGACATTGACGATGGTAAAAAACTTTCACCTGGTCACCAACAAATTCAAACCCAATTCAAACCCGGGACCTTTGTGACTCCAAACAAGAGCCACATGAAGCCATCACCCGTACTGGCAAATATATGGGAGTTTCTATACACAATCCAATGATTTTTGAAACAATCACAACAACAACAAGTTGCCTGGTAAAATTTGGTCAAGTGCAAGGAATTCATATCATGATCATTAGTCAGTCACTCATAACCCAAAAGAGTTTCCATACACAATCCAAGGATCCCAGACAACAACAATTTCCAGTTCTTTAAAAATTCTTCTGAGCAAAGTTGCAGTATTGCAAAAGGTTACTCACTCACCTACTTTTTGCTTGATATTATTTATTCCTCACTTCTTTTCTCGGAGTTAGATGATGAGTGATACATGATACCCTCCACTTAGACCTGGAGACCTGAGTATCAAGTAATGATCATTTAGGATAGGGCTTCATTATAATGATCGTCACTCTTCACTAGAAAAAGAGAGGGTTCCAAACACAATCAAAGCATGTGAAAATTGTAAGTGATCAGATTAATGAACACCCATCTATAAACATTTTATGAAATAGCTAGTTCTGTGGAAACTATTGCATCAAGGTTCATCTTTGCCAGCCCTTCATTTTATTGAAATGTAATGTGACTGCAATTCTTCAACCCAAAATGTTTGGGATTCAAGCTTACAAGTTTTTTGAAAAGTTCAATTTATACTATCAGAATATTTCCCATCTGGCCATTGAAATCCAATTGTTAAATGAAATTAAAATCATGTGAACCATCCAATGGGAGTGGGGTGTTTGAAGGACCTAAATTGCACAAAAGATCCAAGGGATTCAACCCTATAGTAAGTCAAAATAGTTTAATTTATATCATTAGAAGCAATGCTTTTTTTTCAAAATTTTCAGGTTGCTTGAATGGTCACATATATAGGTATAATATAGCAAATGTGGCTATATCCTAGCGATTGGAATAAAACTAAGTGGCAATATAGATATTTAATCAGGTTTTTTTTGTGTGATTAGATTTTTCATTTGGCTTAGAACTACTTGCAAATGGGGATTTTTTTCCCTCATGTCTAGAGGTGACATCTCTTTTGTTAAATCAAATGTCTAGCTACTTGAAGAAAATTGTGGGAAGTTTACGCCAATATACAAAAGCTACAAAACACACACACATTAGAGCCAAGAGAGAACTAACTAACTCACATAGATGAAGGTCACAAAACACATGCAATTCTAGAAAATTGAATAGGACTTTGCCCATTGCAACATAATTGATCTCCAGTTGTAACCCAACCACGTCATTCAAAACATAAATATTCCAAAATGCACACAATTTACAAGTACTCAATATAACACCCAAAAATGAAATGGGCAGCTTTTGATTCTTTCTATTGTAGCACCCAAATTTCCTAAAATACACATATTGCCCCAAGGGGGGGGGGGGGGGGGGAAGGGAACATTTAGTGTAAAGTTTGGGATTTAAATATGTCAAATGACTATTTTAGGGGTATTAGATAATTGTCCAACTTATTTTTTATCATTTTTTTATTATCTAATTTTTTAATATATACATATTAAAATCACCCTATATTAATTATAATTTATTGTTTCAAATTATTACATACCTTACATTATAATTAAATTAATTATTTGAATAAAATGTACCTATTTTTAAAACTAATTAACTTATAATTTTTACCCAAAAATTTATATTTTGCACCCTATATTTTTACTCATGTATTTTCTTTCTTTTTTTTATGGTGTCCTCGAAGGACATATTGCACAATGCAAATATTAGCCTATGATTACTAAATATAACACCTAAAAATTAAACAACTAGCTCCTGGTTCCTTTTGTTCTAGCATTCAAGTTCCCTTGCTCTTGGAGTTGGAATTTGAAAAGCACATATTTGAGCTAGGTTGCATAAAAATTTCATGGAAAACACCAACTAAAATTAAGGCATCAAAAAACTAACATTTCCCAATTCTTTAGTTAGCAACAAGCTGTTTTGATGATATCCAAGTGCAAATTGAAAGATTTTACAACATTGAAATACCTCCAATACCAAGGATAAATTAACCCTCAAAGTGTCCAACCATCAATGAACATGAGCAAACTAGATGACATGAACCATTATCACTTGTGAGCACTAAAATTTCACATCCACCACGAGTTGACTTTATTATATACATTTTCTTGGTTATCTAAACTATAGTCTTATCATATTAATTGTGGTGTTTGGCCCAAATAGCTTGGCCATTCCCTTCAAATATGAGATTTTCAATCTTAGTAATAAGGTTCATGGTTCTCATCATAGGAAGCCCAAAAAAATTGACCTCAAGAAAATAGTTAAATGTAAGAAATTGGAAAGAAGTCAAATTGTTTGCAAGGTCAAAATACAAGGCATATATGTCACCTTGACATAATTTCATTGTTATAATAAAATCACATACAAACATATCACAGAGTTGGTTAAACTTAATTAATGAAAACACCTCTTCAAGCAGATGAATCAAACAACTAAAGCCAAAATTAGAACCTATGCATCAACTTTTGGTTCATTTCAAAAATCAAATGCCATCTTCATAAATAAGGTCATGTACTCCTCCATGAAAATAAAAGGGCAGTTTTTGCATTTATAATTAAATTGGGTCATAAACTTGCCATGGATTCATTTAAAACTCTCACATAGCCCAAATTTGGGAGGACTCACTATTTCCTTCCTTATAATATACTTTGTGATTTTGTCACCAAGGCTACATTGAAATGACCAAAACTCTTGGGAATCTCAAAATGGATTTTCAAAATTGAAACATGTAATGTTTCAATATTTTGGAGCCTTGTAATTTTTTCAAAATAAGTGTTTTTGAACATGTAATCAGATTATTATTTTTTCTTCATTGCAATCTTTCCACTACCATGTTGCATGCTCAAATTGAAAGTCATTGGACCCTTATACCCATTTTCTTATGGTTGGGAGTCAAATTGCCACTTTGATTCCCGACCTTTTTTTTGGCCATACTCTTTTAGCTCACAACTTGAAATTGAATGTGTGAGTTCACTTTGGATATGTATGCCTCAAAACCTTGTAATGATATATTGAGAATCCAAATTGAACCTCATTTGTTAGTTTAACCCTAAACCCAAAAATTCAAAACATTTTAGAATTCCAACTCCCCAAGTGGGAATGCTTGGGATTCATTTTGTGTTTTCCTCCTCCACATGTACTATGTTTAATTGTTGCACCACATTGTCCTTACAAGTTGAAGTATATGCAATTTCATTCTTGTGGTCATAGTTGTTTTCCACATGATAAAGAACTCTTTTGGCCACCCCTTTCACAATCATTGTCATTTTCCTTTTGCCACCATGTTTAGAAAAACAATCCAATATCGTAAGAAGGATCTTGGTTTTCTTTTCAATTTTTGAACAAATCCATTTTTTTCAACAACACTTTCAACCTAAGGGAAATTTGTGGCTCACACGTTTTAAATTTTTTATAAAATTCATACTCATTATGTGTTTCTTTTCATCTTTTAAAGCCTTTTTTAGGAATCACATGTAAATTTTGTGTTAGAAAGGAGAGGAGTTTTTCTTGAATGCACCATG
>Ga0209208_10003069_pt1 | contig 24030 bp, 17 predicted proteins | sample S1TSphfallax_3_FD_187694 | JGI IMG/M metagenome (GOLD analysis project Ga0209208, IMG submission 187694) | Host-associated microbial communities from peat moss isolated from Minnesota, USA - S1T2_Fd - Sphagnum fallax MG (SPAdes) (version 2) | ecosystem: Host-associated > Plants > Peat moss >...
TGCCCAAGACTTAGTTAATCGGTTTCACCAACGGTATCCTAACAAACCGGCTCCATCTGGAAGATGTCGCTTGAGGAGAGGATAATGTCATGGCCTAGGATATTTTGGAATACTTTTGGCAATATCATGGCCTAGGATATTTTTGGATACTTTTGGCAATATCATGGCCTAGGATATGTTGGGATACTTTTAGCAATATCATGGCCTAGGATATTTTTGGATACTTTTGGCAATATCATGGCCTAGGATATGTTGGGATATTTTTAGCAATATCATGGCCTAGGATATTTTGGGACTAGTATGGTTCAGGGTTATAAAAGGAGATAGTCTGGGGAATAACTCTTCAACAGATCAACACCAGTTGATGGATCAATAAAACTTGTCTTGTCTTGTAATTCTCCACTTGTTTGTAGCTGGTCCATAACAATGGGCCCCGTGGAGAAGTCCAGAATATACTATAAGGGGGAAGGTGGTGGCTTCCCCCAAGTCCAGGCCGTGGTGAGTCTTGTGTGTCTGTGTTGCCTGTGGCTCGTCTTAGCACCAAAGGTGCTCCAACTATGCACTAACCACTTTGTGTGGGTTGTGTGCAGGCCCGTGTGAGTGAATGAGCTTGTCAATTCTTCCTAGTCCCATCCCGGAGCTCCAACACGCCCCTTTACCCCTCAAAGTGTTGTGAGCTAAGGAGCGTGTTTTGACTCCTCCCTCTTCCGTTGTCTTTCACTTGGACTCACATTTGAGTCCTTCAAGGAGTTAGGAGTGCGTCATTATCATTGAGCACACTAAGCATCTAGAGCTGGGTCTAGTAAGCATAGTACAACAGACAATCTAGTGTGGATTCCCGTAGTCTATCATAATACTTGAGAGTTTGTTGCCACCAGAAATACTCCAATGGATACCTTCCAAACTCCCCCAACACAGCAAAAGTGCTTGTTGTTTTATTAACCCCTAATATTCCTCTCAGGAACATTCTATGTACTTGTTCTGCTTGTTGCAACCCTTTCGCCCCTCACACCTCACATGCATAGCTCAGTACTGGGTGTACCAGTGAGTCGAACAACTAGCACATTACTTTCGAATCTGTTATGCTCAGATCATTGCATATGTGACATAATGCAAACAGTGCCTTCCTTCTTCCTAGCAGCAATCAGTCAGTCAGTGGCTACTGCCATGCCTTTTATACTATGTAACTCTAAGCCTAGGTATCTGAATGATTAAACCCGCTCAATGGTTGTCCTTCTGTATGTATCATCCATAGAAAGATGTGGAAAAAAGTGGCGATAATCCCTGGTAAGATTTAGCCAAATACGGCTATAAACCAAATATGAGATACAAAATCTTTTATCATCTTTTCTATATTTTGGCTACACATTGAAAACCTAGTGCAATAATTTTGGCGATTTTCACTAAAAAACTTTTGCTCACTTTTGGCGATTGGAAAACTTCAAAATCACTTGATTTTTGAATTTTGAAATTTCGAATTTTTCCAAAAGAAAAAGAGTGCAAGTTGGTTTCAGGCAAGAGGTTGGTTGGTGATTGAAAACACTTTATGCACTCAGGTATGGCGCAAGAGGGCTGTGTTGAGGCTAGCTAATTTCCATTAACCAGTGACCCTGAGCTGATGATCGGACATAACCAGCATTCTTCCCTAACCAGCTGAGCAGATAGATGTGGATCACTTTTCATCTGTATAGAGAACCGAGATCGATCACTTTTCATCCACACACAGAATTGGAGATACAAAGCAGTTATATAACATGCGATATAATTCAGGTGCAAAATTGTCCAATCGAGAAGAAGCACATCAGCAAGTCAGCCCTTAAAGCTGGTTATGTGTTTATAGTTCGGTGGTGAGAGCACTGAAATGATTGCCAATAAGAACACACACACACACACACACACCAACTTTTGATCCATCCCATAGCATCTCAAAAACCCTATAACCCTAAAACCCATCATCTTCTCCTAAACCATGAGTCATGCTTTATAGTAATTATGAGAATCAAGATAGTAGAGCATGTCCACTGGCACTGGTAAAATGGCCTGCACACAATACTTCAATGAAATATAGTGTTTAGTTGATATAGTGTATAAAACTGGTTTAGGCCATTAAGATTCGAAGGCAACAATGGGTGCAGGGTTTTTTTTTTGGGGTGCGAAATTTTGTGAAAATGAACAAAAAAAGGGGGAATAGTCTTTGCTATATTCTGAAAAAAGAGTCAATTTTTTTCTAATAAATAAATTGTGGTTTTTTTTCGTCCCACATTTGGACTCTGATTTTAGTTTGGTACCATTTTTTTAACTAGTTTTTAAAAATTTTATCTAGACAAGTTCTAAAAACATATAGCCATTTAATGCTAAATTCTTCTCGGAATGCTAGTCATTGATGATGCAACATAAAAAAATTGGAAAAAAAATCATTGAATGAGTTAGTGTTTTTTTTTATTGGCAAAATTTCAGCAAAAAGTGAATGTAAAGATTTTAAATGCTAAGATGAAATGATTTTTTAGATTTTCATATCTTTTTTATAACCAAGTTTGCTAAAAACTTCCTTTGGGTGATCATGAAGGTTTCTTTTTTCCCAGATTTTGTGAAGTGGGTAGGATTGGCAATCATCCACAGGAAGGCTTACCCAAATTTGGCTACAGGTAAGAGAGGACAATAGGAAAAATTAGGCTTTGGTGACATGCTCAAACTTATTGCCTAAATATGACAATCTCATTTTATTTTTTCCTTGAAAGATGGCAACTTTGGGCCACATTTCCAAAACATCCTTCATTTGGTTTGCATCAAGGTGTTTTTTTTCAATTTTCTGAGGTAGGTGGGTAAATTTGGCTACAGGTAAGAGAGAACATCACGAAAATTTAGGATTCTTGCTATGTTTTGGCAAAATGCTGGAAATTATTGTCTAAATATGGTAAATTCATTTTTTAAAATTTATATTCCCTTGAAAGATGATAACTTTGGGCCTTTGTTTTTTTTAATTTTTTAAACCCCCCTTTGTAGGATTCACGTTGCCTTTTTCCTTCACCAAAGGAATTCACCAAAAACAAAATGCCTGATTCCTGCTGCCCTCTTTTCTTTTTTTCAATCTTTCTCCAAGCGACAAAATTAGCTGATAATCACTAAATTGGCTGCATCACAAAACTACACAAACAAAAATACTAACCTTAACTATTCAAAAATTCAAAAAAATTGGCTGGCTCATATGGTCTTTGACTATATATTACCCATAACACCTAGCCTGGTTAGCACTAACTAGTTATTTTTGGGAATTGCCAGAAATTCTGAAAAATATGTGCCTGTGATGACAAAAATCTGAATGAATGAAGCTCTCAAGATCTAATGTCGAATTGTTAAATAGTTTTATTTTTATTGTGGAAACATAACCGACCTAGAAAAAAGAAAGTGGACCAAAAACAAAACAGCTACATATTTGTAGGTAACAACTCTTGTTCACTTTGACTCGCCCACTTTTTTGAGTTTAGAAAAATGGGTGCATTGAAAGGCCCTATTTAAATTTACTTAGTATACTAATAGACAAAAGCCAAAAATTGGAAAAATATGAAAATCTCCATAAATAAATATACATATATATTCTCATTACTACTTTTTTTCTTTTGCTTCTCTTGGATGGGCAAGCTAATGTCAGAAAAATTTCAATTATTTTAGGTTTTTTTTCTAAAAATGAGTGCATTGAATGATGCCATTAAATTTATTTCATATGTTGTAAAGTTATTCTTAAAGTCGCCATGTCTTTGACCCCTAGTTCGACGCTGGGCTAGTCCCACTTTCGTCCCCAATTTGAGTGTAGGCATAAAGTGAGCAAAACTGGGTTTAATGAGATTGGCTATTAGTTCACAAGATTTACAGGATTTTATTCTAACAACAGAGTTACCCAAGAAGTCACCCTGTCTTCACCTTCCCTTTCACCCCTATCCCCTCGTTCGAGTAGTATTGGTAAAGTAAGGATATTTTATTAAATCTCAGCATGAAACTCAGCATTTAATGTACAAGGTTCGAGAGTAAGTATAGTAGTTGTACAGGTACGAGCAGTGAAAATATATGTAGCAGCAGTGAAGGCACTCAGGAAAATGGAAAGTTCATATGTTATTGCTGGGCTGTCGTGGGGTCTTATACTTCCCACACTTGCATGCCATCTACCAGCTCTCTTTTATACTCAAACTCTCTCTCTCTTTCTACGTACCTTTTTGTTGGGTTACAGACAGACTCACTTTTATACTCAAACTCTCTCTCTTTCGGCGCACCTTTTTGTTGGGTTACAGAGAGACTCAAGTCGTACTTCTTGTCCGTCTAACAAAAGAATGAAAGAAAGAAAGATTGATGAATTCATTCCAGCAAGTAGAGCCCACTTTAGACCAATCCTCCAAGACCTAAAGAACTCAATCTTCATTTATGAATTATTTCTACAAGTAGATAGTAGATAATTTATGATCTCAGATCCCCTATCTGGCTGAGAGATGAACAGTAACTAAAAATATATATTTAGCTACACCTTTGTTTTTTTAATGCTTTGCTTGATGTATGAGCTCTACTTTTTTAAAGCAACCGTAGTATTGTTTTGTATCTTTGTTTTTTTAATGCTTTACTTGATGTATGAGCTCTACTTTTTTAAAGCAATTGTAGTATTGTTTTGATGTTTATTGTAAGTGAATAGCAAAATGCGTTTTCAAAAAATAAATTATTTTTTCAAATATATATTCCTTTTCACATCTACAAAGAGTTAACTCTGTCATCGTCCAGAGTCCAATTTCTTAGGAACCAATTTGGATTGATTTGAAATTCAATACATTCAATTTTTCAGGCAGCATGTTAGTATTGTTCTCTCGTGTGCTTCAGCCTCTATTATAGAGAGGAAGATTGCATTGACAAGTGATGTAGATCTCTCATGATTATTAAATCTCACGATTTCCATGCAAATGACATTAGAGGGGTCATGAGTAAGATAGCTTTCTCTTTTGGAGTGAGATAGCTTCCCTGTTTTTGAGCCCTTGAGTCTGTGCATCTTTTAGCCTTTCTTTTGCCTCCCCTTTTTGTCTTCCCTGGTATGGTTCTGACCATCGTTTTTTTTATGAGTTTTTTTTTTGTGTTGTTTTGAAACAAATTGAAACCTTGAGTTGGACTGTAGCCTAGCCTCATTCTTGGTTCTCCAAATCAGGAGCTCTCCTTTTGAGCTTTTTGGTCCGAACCAATCAAGGTTTTTTTAAGGATATGTAGAATATCACATAGGTGGCGATCATACCTGATCATTTATGCAAATCTGCTGCACTTAGACTATAAGAGACAGATTGAAACAAGAAATGTGATGCACATAATGGCTGCAACAATATTTATAGCATTACCTGATATGAGGTGCTGGCTACAAGATCATTGAAAAAGGTGCTCTGCTGGCGATGCCGTTTCAATCTCTCCTCTGTCCTTAGTTACTTTCGCAGGGTCGCTGTCACACTTCGCAATTTGGCGATGAAATCGCCAAAAAAAAAAGGCTGGAACCAATGGATTTTCCCTCCAAAACAGGTGTCATGTAGCTTTAGCCTCAATTTGCCATTTTTTGGTCTTGGACCCTTGTCTAAACACCTTGGGACCAATTCAAAGCTTTTGACCAATAAAATTGCTTGAATTCATTGGTCCCTGGACCTTGTACCCTCGTCTAAAGTCGCACTAAGGTTAGGGCGGACTTCTCTGTCCTGTCAACAAGGTGGGGTTTGGTCGACACTCAAAATGATTGAGGGAATATAAAAAACACTTTTGCTAGGCTCCAAAAACCAGTTGTGGGAAGCTCTTCCAAAGGCCCCCCGGAAACAGGTGTGAAAAAAACACCCACAGAGGACCAATATGCAAGAAACCAAAGCAAAGGGGGTTTGAACTTTGTACACAGTAAACGCAACTTATAGCATTTATTAGTAACTTGGGGCAGATTGAATTTATTTTTTTCCTGTCACCTTTGACTCCTATTGGGGGCCCTTGTAAGGCCCTTGGGGCTGATTTCAACTTTTACACCAATAGGAATGCTGGATTTGGGTTGAACACTGGCCCTGACTCCTAATGTAAAGCAGGCCTTAATCAAACATTCCTCCATGTCACATAGGTAACTTCAATCTTAAGAACATTCAAGAACATTGCATCCAACCCTCATTGATTGATTTTTGTGCAGATGATCTTTCAATCCCCCTCTAGAACATCATGTTTCACTTTTTAAAATATCATGCACTACATCCTCCCCAATGTTGGTGAAAAGATTTGAGTATTGTACGAAATGGGGTTAATTGGCTCTTGAGTTTAAGGGAGGCAATTTCTTCTAACATGCACACACATGATCATGGGACCATGACAATCCATCTGACAAAAGTAAAGTAATACCCTGGACTTTTGTCTGATGGATAGTCAACAAAAATAAATTTGAAAAAAAGCCTCAACTGGATCAATTTCGGTATTTGAGGCAATTTGTTTGGCACATGATTGTTCTACTTTCTTGCTGATTAGACCTGACATGACAACGCCTTTCTAGTTTTGCATTCAGCAGAATGAAATGGTCTTCAACGTTACAAAAGACTTCCAAGTGCTGAACAATTGTCATGCACTTGACTTCAAATCACCAAATTACCAATTCAAAACATATGCTCACCATCCGTACAAGAATCGTGTTTCCACCATTAGGGGAAAAAGCGCTACTTTGAAAGCTAACATTCAAGTTTAAAAGGTTCAATGTCAGAGTATAGTCATTGGCAATGATAAGGTAAATAAATGAGCCTAGGTTGGTGTCCAATACACCTATTGCATATTTATCCAAACAAAAGGATTGACAGATTGACAATAGAACCTGGATATGCTGAAAACAAAAGGTCCAATCAGCAAACTTAAGAAATATTCAACAAAGAAAACATCAGAGCACATACAAACATCACCAAAAAGAATCGTTACATCTACTTGGTGGATACAATGATCAATTCAAGGAGACTAAAGGGTCAAGACTAATAGCTCCAACCTCTGTTGGTCCACCCTTAAAATTTGTCATTAATTTTACAAGTCTCAAACATCCCACTCAGTTTCCAAAATAACTCTGTGCATACTTCAGACAAAAGAGGCACCAGACCTAAGTGCTACAAATGGCAAAGGCATGAAACCAAAACTCCAAGGAGGCCACTCCATGGCCACCTTTTCAGTAGTATCACATCTGATAACAGTGTTGGACAGTTGATTCAACCATGTTACAAGACCAGTACACATGCAACAGACAAATGACAGCAGCAATTGACAAGATAGATTGTTGGCATCACAAATAGTCCATGCAAGAACAAACATCATCCTCAAAGTGATGAAAGGCCATTGGCATCCCTTGCCATGATTGCCCTCCCAACTATTTTTGAGATGAACTTTGTGGAAGTGTGACAATCTTCACAACCCACAGATTTTTTCTTATTTGGAGAGGAGTACCAGGAGCTGTGTTGATGAGCCCAAATGCCATAGCCAGTTTGTCACTATGGTGGCACACCTGTTCCTCTTCTTCCACATCATGCAGAACACATTTTGAACAAGGCACATACCCGCATCATGCATGTGCCCTGACAATCTGAGCATTTCTGCATGAATTTCAATCATCTGGGGGTGGTCTTGATCCTCTACTACAAATTTATGCACCATGTTATTCACTTCAATCCAGGTGTAACCTGCTTGTTGTTTCACATCTTCTCCCTTTCTCTGCTGTTCAACATTCTCACAGAGATGCCTGTTGGCAGCAGCAGCATAGATGTTTAACAGTAGCACATAACCAGCAGCATTGTCAGGCTCCATTTCAAGAAGCCATTTGGCAATGTGTTGTGCCAGCTCCACATTACCATGAATTCTGCAAATACTGAGCAATTCTATGAAGCCACATCTAGTTTACAGGACATGGCCACGACCATATTCTCTGCCTCCTGTAGATTGCCAGAATGGCCAAAAAGGTCAACCATACAGGTGTAATGTTCTAATTTTGCAGGAATTATATAGTCTGTGACCATTGAAGCATGACAGCACATGCCTTCATCCACCAAACCTGCATGGCTACAAGCCAACAGAAGACAAACAAAAGTGATATCATTTGGCTGTACACCTTCTTCACACATCTGTTCAAAATGTTTAAGAGCTTCCTTACCATGCCCATGCATGGATGGCACATCCTCCAAGTATGGCAGTCCAAGTTACTACATTTCAAGATGACATCTTGTTGAACACTCTCTAAGCTTCCTCAATGCTCCGACACTTTTGCATACACGTAACCAAGCTACTGCCTGTGCAAAGACATCAGACTCCAAATCACTTTGAATGACCTGCTGATGAACATACCTGCTCTTTTCAAATGCAACCATGGTGGCACATGCATCCAGCACCCCCACAAAAGTAACAGAGTTTGGTCACACACCCTCCTGTTGCATTTGTTGAAATAGTTCCAGTGCCTTTTGCCCTTGGTCACATTTCACATGTCCTAATATCATGGCAGTCAAAGTGTCCACATTTAGAGATGGCATCCTGTTGAACACTCTCCAAGCCTGCTCAATGCTCCCACACTTTGCATACATGTCAAAACAAGCTACTCCCAGAAAGACATCAAACTTGCAACCAGTTTGAATAAGCTGCTTAGAACAAGCCTGCCATCTTCAAGTGTTCCTAAACCAGCAATCACCTGAACAAAAGTGAATTTGTTAGGACTCACTCCCTCTCCTTGCATTTTCTTGAAAAAGCTGTATCGCTTTCTTCAGTTGCCCATCCTTCACATATTTTGTAAGCTTCTGAATCCATGCAAAAGGGTTCAATTGCAGAAGGACTGGTGCCATTGCAGCCATCTCTGCTGCCACCCATGGCAGGTTTCGTCAGCTCTCAAGCCAGAGTACTTCTCTTGTCTGCGTATGTGTCAAGTCCAGGTGCCTCTCATTTGTCTACAAAAATAATCCAGATCAAGCTGATCAGCCATGCATTCTCCACATTCCAGGCATAGATGCTATCATTAGAACAGAGAAAGCTGTGCTGACCTTCTCCATCAGCATATTGCATCTGCTTAAGAGAGAGCAACAAGATTGACACCAACAAAAGCAGTTATGGCTCCATCAACATGTGAATTCTGACAGGATTGATGTTCAGTTACCTTCTCTGATCTATGATCCCACCATTGCGATGGATCTAAAAGAACTCCTACCAAAGTTTATTTCTCTCATGTCCAGGAACTGCAGAAAAAACTTCCCTTCAAATCATTTAGTTTGATCACATATAAAACTAGTTTGATCACATAGAAAACCACAAAGTACTGTAAGAGAAGAAGGCAGTAGACAGACACGCAGAGAGGAATAACAGAAGAAAGCTAACAATTGCAGTAATCTCTGAGTGCCGCCTCTGCTATTTCTATCCCGTGCGCTCTGGGAAGAAGTGCGGTTTACTGCAAAAGTTGGTGATGGGTAAAGTGGAATTGCGGTTGCACACAAAAGACACGAAACAACAAACTCCTCCTGATCGACTTCCCTCTTCTTCTCCACATAGTGGTGGAGCTGCTGCTGCTACTGCTTTTGCAATCGAGCAAAGAGTCAGATCTTGCAGCACATGGCAATTGCGCTTGCTGCACTGTTCATGAAGACATTGCTGCTGCTTCGCAAAAACGTTGGCAATTTCTCTCTTTCTCGCTCCTCGCAATTCAAGAGCATCACAAGTAGACCCAAATGCAATTCCCTCCCGAGCGTCAGAAGTTGACCCCAATGCGATCTCTCTCCCACAAGTCCCTGTGAATTTCTTGGTGGGACAAAGAAACCCTAGGTTTAGCCCTAAACCTAGGGTTTCTGTGTCCCACCCTAAACTCTAAACCCTAAACCCATTTCCTTCCCCTTAAACCCTGAACCTTAAACAGGCGAATGAAGGAGAACTAGCAAATTGCTCTTGTTTTTGGTGCAATCTTTAAATCGTTTCGTATGTTTGAGGGTTAGAAGATATTGCTGGCAGCTTCGGAATTGACATTGCTGTCGTGATCCCCTAAATTTTCCCCGATCACTAGTGATCTCAATGGAGTTCTAGGGGGGCTTGTTTTTTTGGCCTGTTAGAGTTTGCTCAGAAGAAGCTATGGTTCGCTTGACTGCAGCCCTGATCTCCGCGCTCAACGATGGTGCAGACTGTGCCACCATCAAATCTCTTTCTATTCCCAATCGGGATTTCGATCAGGTTTGTCTTTGTCCGCTTGGTTTGCGGATTTCTTGTCGCTTCGAAAAACCCTAGTTTTTGGGCTGAGACTTTTTGGATTTTTTCTGCTTCTTTGTTCAGGTGGTGGAGCTGGATGTTTGTGAAAACTTAACTCGTCTAGACATCTCTGGCAACCGCCTTCCGAGCCTGCAGGTTAGTATCTCCTTTCTTCATTTCCTGACGTTTTAGGATTAGGGTTTAGAGCTTTTAACTCTCACCTTGCCATCAATCAACAAAATACTTTGCAGCAATACACACTGCCTGCTTCATTCTCTCACACTCGCGAATTGAGTAGCTTGGACACTCATAGCAGCCCCCATTTGCGTGTGCACTGATGTACAACATGTGATACTCCTTTTTTGACAGAGCATATCCATATGCACCAGCTTGAAATGGCTATCTATTGCAGGCAATTGTCTCAGCAGTCTGAAGGGTGTAGAACTACTTTCAAACCTCACAGTGAGTTTCTCTTGGTCCCTGAAGTATTAGAACTACCTTGCAGAGCTGCTGCAGCCACATGTATCTTACATTGTTTTCGGTTGATAGTTGGATATGATTTTCCGATATGATACATTTCACGGGGTGACAAAAGATGTGGTGGTGGTGATGGGGTGGAGGTTCTAAATGCCAGCAAGAATTCTCTTTCTTCCATCTTGGAGGTGGCTGGTCTTGTCAACTTGCGGGCACTTATTCTCAACAGTATGTCCACTCTTCTCCTTTCTTGACATTGAAGTCTCCATAATATTTGGCAATCCAATATAGAGCAGTGTATCAACTATAACCACACTGAGCACTGGTGCAGCAGTACTTTCTTGTTGTTGATGTATGAGAGAGAAGGAGATGCTTTATGTGTACAGCAACCATGTGTGCCACACAATGATGACACTCTTGCAAGTGACCTCCAGATTGCATTTTAGGATTTTGTGCAATGCAATGTTTTGATCCCATATCCCAGAAGTTAAGCAGATTGGGGGCCTAAAACTTAAGCATGTCTAGAGCCTTGTACACAGCTGGTGGAAAGGATACTGTCAACATCCATTATCATATCCAGGGCACTATTTTTTCTCCAGAGGGCCAATCTGCATTTTCTCAGCTTAACATCTGAGGTTAAAATCAGTGTTGGGAAGAAGAAGACACACAGCTTTGCTACCATGTGGACGTTTGTGGTGTGTACTGTCTTGCCATCTACCTGCTCAAATGTCATGGGATGAGGAACAGGAGCAGCATGTTGTTTAACTTTGTACTTGAGCATTGTTCTGGTGGTGTGGCAGATAATAATATCACCTCCCTGTGCCGCCTTGATGCTTTGACAAATCTGAACACCCTTGGTAATAATCCCAGGAGCTTATTTTCTTGTCTTCCATTGTCCATAGCAAGTGGTTAAGATGCATGGTTTGGAGGTTTATTGTGCTGGTTCTATCTTTAATGCAGAAAAATCTGTAGACAGGTATAGGGAACAGCAATTACAAAATGTTCCTAGAGTTCAAGTTTGGAATCTTGCCCTTTTGTTGAGTTTCCTCTCTTGAGAGCTGCAAAGCTAAAGTGGATTTCAAGACTCTTTTATTATTGCCAAGTCAGGGCCATCACTCTTTTGATCCCATCTCAAGAACTTGAGAGGTTAGCATTGCTTGGGGACTAGAAAATTTTTGCCCCTTGTTTGGTCTGATAAAGAGATGTGAAATCCAGCAGTTTCTCCAGCCTTTATCAATAAGGATAAGTCAGGTTGAATACTGAAACAGGGTGGGATGTATGCAGTGTTGTCCCACAATCCCATTTGCAAGCTTGGAAAGTCTGTTGCTAAGCTTGTCTCACTCACAAAGGTTTGTGAACAGTTGTCCTAAATCCTGCAATTGTGCATGTTGCTGAGAAATTGGGATCTAGCTGCTAAGGTTGGGGGCTGTCCTGAAGGTGATCATAACAGGAAAAGATGATTTGACATGTTTTGCTGAGTATCTTGGGGTTGGTGTCTTGGTATGTGTACATGCTTGTGTGGGGGTTTCTGGATGGCCTAGCTTTCTGTATCACATTGCCAAATCCAGCTACTTGGGCCCTGTCTGAAGCATTGTGTGGCATTAGAAGAGCTTCGCCTGGCACATAACAAACTCTCGGTATGAGCAAGTTTGACTTTCAGATGACTGCATATATATTTCTAGGTGTGCAGCTGACCTGCCTCTATTTATGGGGCATTTGATTTTGCTTGATTTCCCCATCTTGTGCTGTGTTGAATTTGAGCTGGATTGCAGAAATGATGTTGAGTGTGTACTGACCTTGTGTAGTTTTTGCAGGAGTTGCCTGAGGAATTGGCAAACAACGGGCACTTATGCATTCTTGATTTGGGTAGTAACAACTTAAGCACCTGGAACAGTCTACAGGTATGAATCCTAACCCTGACACCTTGTTCTTTGATGATTACCTGAGTGAGTGTAATTGTGGGATTGAACCTTAGCAGAGAAGTGTGTCATGATTGTCAAGTATCTATTTGTTTGCAAAGAAGGTAGGAGGTGAAACTGAATGCTCTCAGTTGTGATGAGTCAACAGGGCTTTCACCTTGACCAGTGTGTTCTGGAGATGTCCATATGGATTGTCTCACTTTGTGTGAGTTTTTAACAAAGTGGTTGATGGGTGACAGGTGCTGAAATCCCTACCGGCCTTGATCAATCTGAATCTCCATGGCAACCCCATTTGCTCAGTTTCTGAGTATGAAAAGGAGGTGTGAGAACAATTTTCTGCCCAACATTGTGCTAACTGTCAGCTGTGTCTTTGTTGATTACTTGAGATGAGCAGCTGTAACTCTTTGTGGCGGTGAAGCAGGTGAAAAGTTTGATCCCAAGTTTGCAAATCTTCGATGGACGACCTCTGCAACCTTTTCACAAGAAACGCCCCATTGTGAAGAAAGCAAAGTCTTTGAAGCTCTCAAATGACTCAGGCAGAGACAACAAGGAGGAAAAACCTGCAAAGAAGAAAAAGTCCCAGAAGCTTGTGGAGGCGAAGGAAGATGTGGAAGAAACCAAAGGTGCAATACCCACAACAGCACATAATCAAGAGGACAGTGATATGCCAGACAAACCTTTCATAGATTTGATACCTGCAGCTGGAGACGAAAAATTGTCAGGAACTGCATTGCAATCACAGGACTCAGGTGTGGTCTCTATAATCAATGGGGATGGAAAATCAAGTGACAGGACAAAGCAGCACATTGGCAGCACTGCTGTACTAGACAGTTTGAGGCAAGTAGAGATAGGCTTAGGTGGACCCTCAACATGGGATACACCACCATCTCCAATTCTGCCTGATAAGAGAAAATCAGCAACAGCAAGCTCTTACACTCGCCAGCAAGCGAAGAAGCATGGACACTGTTGACTAATTTGCTGTGATCACTCCACTTTCATGCGATGGCAATTTAGCCTTTGGTCTAGAGTTACTATCTGTCATGGCTTCACAACATGATCAATTTGATGCACCACTTCATTTGCTCCTATCTCATTGTCAATGGATTTGTCATGAAAAGTTTCTTGCATAAATATTTGTAGTCAACCAGAATTCGGAAATTGGCATATCCTGAAATTTGAAGAATCCTTATGTATTTCAGGGTCTTCAAGTTACTTGCCGTCCTCACTGATTGTAGCCAGATTTGGCTAATTCCTCTTGTGGACGATCATGAGTGTGGCTACCTCACAAAATTGAAAAAAAAAACCCTACTCTGAATCCGAATCTTAATTGTTAAATGTCTATAAAGAAGATGTTGTGTTGATATCCTTTATGACATCTAAAATGCCATAACAGAACAGTACTGGTTCAGACATGCAGACCCAAATCAAGGCATGGCTTTTTGCTTCTGGCACTTTTTGAGATTAAGAGTTTTAACCACAACACTAGGAGTAAACTTATATTCTAATTTATAACTCATTAGAATTATAAATTCCAAAATCTATAATCATATAAATCATATCTACTTCATGTTATAATTAAATAAGTTGTAAATTATACAATTGATTATTAGATTCAGATAATTCAAGAAAATTACCGCCTCAAAGAAAACGAAAAGAAAAGAAGCTTCCAAGTTCCAATCCACAGTCTTTCTTCAAATAAAAAAATTAATCAACTTACTTCCAGCCAGCTTCTTCTCCGGTGCTTGCTAATCAGACACCTAATCACGGTTAAGATACCAAGACTAATTAGTATTAGGGGGTAGCTTTGGATTAGGGTTTGGGTTTGGTGGGACTCTGCAGAAACAACGTCTCCCGCACGAAGTTCCTCCTTTCGCAGAGCGCAAGTTTTTTGTTATCTGCGTCGACGCCGTCTGTGACTACTGCTGCGATGGGTGCTTCTCTTTTCTTTCGTCCTTCTTCTTGTTGATAAGGGTTGATATCAAGCAGATCTCGTGGATTTCTTTTTCTTTTTTTACAAGAAAATGTATGTGCGTTAGAACCAAAACTTGGTATGTTTTATGTGCGCTTTCGTGCTTGCAAGGTCGTGGGTCGGTCCGGTTTCTGAGGGATTTTTTTCTGTGTGTGTGTGTGTGTGGTTTTGGGTGGGGTTTTAGGTGCGTATAAGTATGTGGAAGAGCTATGGAGGAAGAAGCAGTCGGACGTGCTGCGGTTTCTCCTCCGTGTGAGATGCTGGGAGTACAGGCAGCTGCCTGGTATCGTGCGTATTACACGTCCGACTCGACCTGATAAGGCTCGTCGCCTCGGTTTCAAGGCCAAGCAGGTGTCCCTGGACTGTGTTTTGCTGTGCAATTAGATTCCGATAGGAGTGTCCTCAAGCCGATTTCATACGTCAATGATCGCCATTTGCTTATCTTCCACAGTTTCTTCTTGTGTTGGAGATTTGTTGATGGAGCATTCTCGAGCTACAATGTTGGGCCTCTCAAATGTGGTCTGCAGAGCCATCCACACAATGAGTTTGCTTGCCGATAATGGAGGTGCTGTTCTCGGCAGATTTTGCAGTCCTAAACCCTATGCAGTTGTGGTTGGTTGGTTATTCTGCAGGGCTATGTAGTGTACCGTATTCGTGTCCGAAGAGGGGGTAGAAAGAGACCGGTGAGCAAGGGTATTGTTTATGGAAAGCCCAAGAACCAGGGTATTACACAGCTGAAGTTCCAGCGCAATCTGCGATCTGTTGCTGAGGAGCGTGCTGGACGCAAGCTTGGAGGTCTTAGGGTTCTGAATTCCTATTGGATCAATCAGGTATGTGTCTTTGTCTGTCTACCTTTGGTGCTTTTGCTTTGGGGTAAATGAAAGCTGACAAGAAGACAGCAGTCAGAATCTATCTGCAAAAAGCCTGTTTCCCCTGTAGTCATGTCTTTGAAGGTAGGTTTTCAAAGCAATGTGGTTTTTGTGGGGGGATGATGATGCAGGATTCTACCTACAAATATTTTGAGGTAATTCTCATCGATACAGCACACTCTGTGATTCGCAAGGACCCACGCATCAACTGGATTGTGAATCCTGTACACAAGCACCGTGAGCTCAGAGGGTTGACATCAGCTGGCAAGAAGCACCGGGGTCTGCGTGGAAAAGGTCATTTGTACACCAAGGCACGACCCTCTGTGCGTGCTACCTGGAAACGCAACAATTCCCTCTCTCTCAAGCGATATCGCTGAGATTGTTAGGGCTTTTTCTCATCAGTTTTGTTTTTAAATTTGGACAGCATTCACTGGTGAATATAAAAATGATCTTGCTGTTGTGGTATTTGTAATTTCTCCATTCAACCTTCCACCATCACATCAGGCCATTGCTGAAATAGGTCATAATAGAGCATCCAGCTTTTTTGCTGCAGAGTTCGGTGATTTCTCGTATCCTTTATGAAATGGTCTTTTTCATGTTGAAGTCAGATGTGATGTGATTGTGGATCAGCAATATTTTGGTGTTGGACTTCTGAAATTTGCCATCTTTGATCTTTTGCTCAAGAACATGTTTGATTAATGAAGTTTGGTATACCATGCTGTATACCTTGTCCAAATGTACACCTTTGACAAGATTTGTCCTAAAAAATGTAGCATGTAATGCCATCCTTGCTTTTACTGGTCTATATGGGTTCTTGACCTATTAACCAGGAAGAGACCATGAAGAAGAGCCTTGTCAATTGAGCATTGCAAGTGATTGTCAGATCTGGAAGAATCTGACATTCTCTTGGCATAAAAGATGAGAGTACATTTCATATGTGTGCCTTTGCAGGTAACATTATGATGTTTTTTAAGTCCCTTCGTACTTGCTATGTACAATGAATGTGTCATATTGTTTATGCTTCTCAAGGAATTTACACTACCTACTGTAGAGTTGTACAAATTTAACGGTGTCCTGAGTCTGTCACATTTCCTGAAGTCATGATGCAGGCTAAGCAAACCCAACTGCAAGGGTGCTGAAAATCAGATCTCCACATTGTGGGCATCATTTCATCATTAAGCACGCGAAGTACTATGTGATGGAGTGTCATAAAGCACTGCTTCACAGCCTCACTGCAGTAGTAAAGATCCTCAAGCTGAACTCCAAAAGTAGGCATTCCTGCCACTGCTTCTTGCTCCAGAGGACATTAATTCCACTGCAAGCTCTCTTCCCCAGTAGGTGTGACACCAACGAATATGCCAATTGAAGCTTAACAAACTGAGATGCCTAATGCCATGTTTTTCAAAACCTATCTAACCTTAAAAGCTCTTCATGGGTGCATTCTTTTTATCACAATTTTCTTGCATCCAGGGAAATTAGGCTTGTATCTGAGTTCCAACTAGTAGGGAAAGAAAGATAGACTTAGGGTGGATTCTGTACAGGTTGTACTTAGCACCCATTTATAATACATAAGCTACAGCATACTTTTGTTGCATCAGTCTCTATCTTTTGGGGATATTGCAGCGTTTCTCTGGAGAATGTTCTCAACTTTTGAATCTCATTAATTGAGAATTGCAAATGATTATATGTCAAGTTTGATTTCTCATGCTTCTGCATTGTCTTCACTTGCCTCCAATTTCAAATGCTCATTGTTGGTCTCAGCATCCCAATTTTGAAATCTGAATGTTGTTGGGTATAAATTCTGAGGATGATTATTCATCTAAGGGGGATTAGATAGGACAGTTTTTGGTTCCATAAGTCCCCCATAAATACCCAAGTAAAGAGGAATGGAAATGTGTCTTTTTTGACATCATAATCCCTTGCAGATTTTTAATACTTTTTGGAACAATTTTCATCTCATTTTTAAAAATTCAATTTGAATTCAATTCAGAGATTTAAATTTTTTTCAAGTTGCATGCAATGTCATTTGATATTTTCATTTGAATGGAACTTAATTTCCACAAAATCAATTCATTTTTTATTAGTTGATTGTCATTAGTAATGCATACTAGTGTGAAGCATCAATATGGTATAATGATCCATAATCATTTCTTAAATCTTTATTAGGTAGTTTTTTAAAAAGGTGAGATTGGGATTGGTCAATTTTTTTTTAATTTCTTAAATTGTGCTTATTAATTAAAATCTTTACCAAGTGCCTTTGAGATTTATTGTCATGTCAAAGCATGAATAAGGAGCCATAGAGTGTTTGGACAGTCCTTAAAAAAATAATGAATTTTTGAAAAATCACCTAGGAACATTATATATCAAAAAAATCGTTTAATTTTTTAAATAAATTCTTATATTTTCAAAGTTCAAACTACAAAACATTTATGAAAATTCACCATGTTTCAAAAGTTTTTTTATATGTTTAAAACACTAAAGAAAAGCATGTGGATAGGTGGTTTTTCCATTTCAAAAGTCCTTTTTCTTTATCAAATGTTTGTCAAATCATTTTAATTTTATTGTGAACTTTAATATATTCCACAAGAAAGGATTCATGTGTTCAAAATTTTCAAAAAATAAAAATACATATACCTTTTTAGATTTTGATATTCAAACATCTTTAAGCATTATTATAGTTTTGAATTTGTAATCATGGTTCAAAGTAAAGTTATAAATTTGATTATAATGTAAAGCTTGATGTAAAAATAAATAAAGTTTTTGTTATGTTATTCGTCATATTTGACATCAAATTTGATTATCCAATTTGAAAAATTGTGTGAAAAATGCATTGTAAACCAATAGAAAATTGTTGTGCAAAAAATGCAATCCTTAGAAAGGACTTTAATTTTGGTGCAATTGGCTCCTTTTTTCATGCTTTCATCCTATAATTAAATTCGTTTCAAATCTATCAAAATGTTATAATGTGATATTTCAAACACTTATATATGTTTGTTTGTTTATGTTGTTTGTTCACATATGACCATGCCATATTAAATCATCCCCCCCACTTTTTGTTTTTGGTTTCATTGCAAAGTTTTTAATGAAAAAATGTGCACTTTTGTCATTTCACAAATTTTAAACCAACAAAGCAAAAGCTATTGAATTTAGAGTTTTTCTTTTCTTTGGAAATTAATTAATAAGACATATTTGATTAATTATGGACTTTAAAAAAGTTTGAAAATAAAAACAATGAATTTTAAGAATTTAAAGGTAACTAAATTAACATTTTCAACTTGGTGGGCACTAAACAAAATGTTGAAATGACAAAATTTGCATAAGAAAATTTTTCCACCATGAAAAAAATTAACATTCATGACAATAAATAAACATAGTGGCCACCAAATTTGAAAAACTAGAAGACCATAAAAAGAGGGGTGTAGAATTAGAACATTGCATAACATCATGAAGTAAACAATTTAGTGGCAAAATAAAAAATCACAATTTGAAATATGTACTAATTTTTATGTCATTGAATTCGGTAGAGTATCAACAAAAGAATTTACAATACCTAAAAGTATTGTAGTTCATAAACCATTGGTGGACCATTGAATAGAAAAGCTTGTAGGGCACTAAACAATTGAAAAGAATTATTTATTAGAAAATAAAATCACCCAGTGGCCACCAATGGGTATAATAAACCTAGCTAGAAATGTATTAAGACGCATAAATTCAACATGTAACCTTGAGTAGAAAGAATTTTCTTATTATGAAATATGAATTCCACCCATTAGAATTGACAACCAAAATAAATATCAACAGTACGAAAAACAATGATTATCAATTTATTGATTTCATACATTGAGTATCAAAAACTATCTCGCCATCCCTATAGGAATTCAATATATGAGCTACTAAAATTGAAATTCCATTTTATAAGCAACCAAAAATTGAGGAATCATTTAACCTTTTAAATCAAAACTCAAATATGCAACTGCATCCTTCACCTCTTTAAAAAAAGAATTTGGTCAACAACATGATTTTTTAGTAGTTAGAATTGCAAATGCTTTCACATGATCTTCAAACAAAGATGGAATCCACTACAAACAAAAAATTCCCCAAAACTACAAACATCAAATGAAAAAAAAAAAACTAAACAAATTTGAAATCAAAGACATGGAAAACATAACTAAAACAAGGATGGGTTTAAGGTTTACTTAGGACGTCACCTAAAGGAAGTTGCAATATCGCCAAATACTCGTTTGAACTTTTATCAAACTGCTTGAACCAAGAATAAATCGGATATTGAGAATTGAACAGTGGCCTCGAAAACTACATAATGATTATGAAATGGGTATTAACCATCTTTGCACACGGTAAACCTTTCAATGATAGCCACAACCAAGATACAAGGTCTAATCATTACACCTTGTTCTTGGATAACTCACATCCTTTGAATGGTTCAAAGAAATGTCTATTCCATTTTGGATTTGGAAAGGCCTTGTTAGGCTCATCATCAATGAGCAATGTGTAATCCATGTGCCCATAAGGCAAACCTATGTAAGCAAGGTGAATCCAATCCAAATCCTTCAAATAATAATAAACTAAACATGTGAACTAACTTCTTGTTGTAGTGCATTGTTCACATCCCCAAACAAACACAAATTGATCGACAACAATTTTGGGCATCAACAAAGGTAGAATTTCAAGGACATCTTCTAACAACATACACAACCAAATAACAATGTAAAATTTTCAAATGTTCGAGAAAGAAAATTGTGTACTCCAACATGAATTTCCAACTTGGAAACATCTAAATTTTTCTCAATCTTTTGTTGATCCCCTTGAAGAAGGGCACATTTTAGAAAGTAATAAAAGACACCATTGACTTTTTAAATGAGGAGCTTTATAGTTGTGCCAAATCGAGGTCAAAAAGTCCACATTTTTGCATTAAAATGAAAAACATCATGCACCTACTAGAAAGAAGAAAAGTTAGAGCAAAAAGAAGTTCAAGAATGAGTAGAGGCCTTGATCCTTGTCATAGGAGATGTTAGTCCAACAAAAAATTTACAAAACATAAGTTGATATTCAACATATTGAAGGAAAATTTTGACCGGGGATTCAATATGAACATGGATTGAAAACACACAAATCATGACCTAGCAGCCACCAAGTGGATGAAGGAGAACACCTAGTGGCCACCAAGCACATGTTAGAGAAGACTTGGTGGCCACTAGATTGTGGTAGGAGTGTGAAATCCAACCCAAGGCCCACTAGGCCAAAACAAGATGCCTTAAAAATAAAGAGTACAAAGAACATTCAATAAATATAATTAAATATTTTAAATACATTTTATCAAAAGGAAAGTTTTGAAATATTCAAACAAATAAAATTTGAGGATGAACAATTAATAATGTACTTTGTTTCAATTTCAATTTCATACTATTATAAAAAGTGAATTGGGAAGTTCAACATCATTTCAAAAATAACATTTTAAAAAGTTTTGGATTATTTCAATCAATGCATTTAATCCTACCAAAGGGATTATGTTCAACAAAGGTGGAAAACGACATATGGACAAATGAAGATAATCTAAGTAAGGAAAAACAGACCTTAACAAATATTGATCCTCCCCATAAAAGCCGTCAAAACAACTCCAAAAAAATGACACCATACAAGTTGTTAAACACACTAGTAGAAATCATGTTGTTTGCAACTAATCACTATGCAACTAGCATGCAATTAACTATCGTTTACAACTATTTTGGTCATGTTTGCAACTGCAAATTTGGTATTATATAATTTTTAGGCCATACAATTGTGTGTGCAACTAAATGTGTATAACATGGACACATGTCATAAAAATAATGGTTTAAACTTATACATACTTAAATTAATATACTTAATATATCTACATAAGTTATTTATGATAGTATTATGTACCTCTAATACTAAGGTTAAACCCATGTTAACTAGTGCTAGCCTAATTTAACCATGGCTAGATTAACCATGGCTAAATTAAGTTAGGCTAAACTAATCATAGCTAAATTAATATAGGCTAAAATAATTATGGTTAAATTAAATTAGGTTAAAATTAACCATGATTAAATTAAAATATGCTAAAGTAATTATGGCTAAATTAAATTAAATTAAATTAAATTATGCTAAAATAACTATGACTAAATTGAATTAAACCAAACTATTTATGGTTAAACTAAGTTAGGTTAAACTAAATTAAGCTAAATTAAATTAGGTTAAAACTAGCTAAGGTTAAATTAAGTTAGGCTAAAATAAATTAAAATAGGATAAACTAACTATGGTTAAATTAAATTAGGCCAAATTAATTATGACTAAATTAAGTTATGTTAAAATGTTTATGGCTAAATGAATTATGGCTAAACTAAATTTAATTATGCTAAAATAATCATGGTTAAATTAAGTTAGGCCAAATTAATTATGGTTACATTAAGTTAGGCTAAAATAAATTATTGAAATGCAAAGGAAAAGGAGTAATGAAAAATTAACAAGAAGAAAAATAAGAAAAATAAGCCTTCCAAGTTACAAAACGTTTTTCTTTCTTTTTTTCTCTTTGGACCCCTCCTACTTTCAAACCTCATAACTTTCTTGTTTATTATTCATTTTAAATGATTTAAAGTGCTATAGGGGCACCGGTTGAAATTCTACAAATCATATTGGAAGTTGAATAAGAACATAGAAACATACAAGGAACGTTTTGGTGTTTAAGAACCGACCTTTGTAGTTTTCAATGGTTTGTTTTTTTTGAGTTCTTGACCCCTTTACCTTGGGGGGTTATAACTTTCTCATTTTTAATCTGTTTTTGACAATTCTTTATTTGTTAGATGTGTTAAGAAGAGGGCTTCAAGTTTTTTTTGGACACTAGAAACAATGGAGCCCTCCCAAGGCTAGTATATTCTAATACAATAGTTGCATCTAATGTGCAACTAAGTTGGTTCAAGAGGTTTAAAATGGAATTTTTTAGCCCATATCCTTTGGATTCTAATTCAATTTGGCATAATATATAATTAGGGGCAATAGCTCTGCACTAACCAAATATGAAATGCCATTAGCAATGAATGAATAAAAAAAACTTGAGCTTTATAAAGTGGTTAAACCTACAAATAAAAATGGATTTTTCTAAACCTATTTACATTGCCTAAGCTTAGTTACTTTTCAACCTAATTACATACTTAAGTAAACTTACCTACCTAATAGGGTTTAATAATTACCTACCTATTTAAAGGCCATGTGTCAACATCTTATTAACCTTAAATTGGACAACTTGGATTTCATTAATTAATATTAATAAATGAAAAAATGAGTGGACCTTAATTGCCACGTGTCACCATATAATTAGTGTTTAAAAATGAACACCTGTCAAATGGCCAATGAACATTCCATGGTGTGCCACATGTCATTATCCTAATGGTAAAAACTTTAATGATTGAAATTAATTTAATGAATTTTTAATTTTGAAAATACAAAAATAATTAAAAAGTGACCTGTGTCCACAAATAAGTAGTCCAATTTTTAAACACATTTCATACTTTGATTTATTACATTATAGTTGCAAGGAAAGTTGCACATAAAGTGCAACTACATTTGGATTGGTTTATATGGATGAACATGTAATATTAACACCGTATATACATGTTGCATATGTAGTGTCGCATGTAACTAAATATCATGTGCAACTTGTTTTAGGCAAGTACATGAATTTGCAATTGCATGTGTCACATCCAACTAAATTTTAGTTGCAAAACCCAAAATTTCTACTAGTGACATGCTTTTGTATGGTGTATTGTCTACGAGCAACCTGTTGTTAGCATGAATGTAAGGATAAATGGAAAAGAAAATGTCAAAGTTTTAATGGAAAATTGACTTGTCAAGTTTATTTAGTAAGAAATGTGAATTTCACATGCAAAACTCCTAATCAAGCACTCTAAAAGCATGTATAAAGATTTTTGTTTTGTGTTAGATTTGATCCAAATAGTTATAATTATTGTGAAGTTCAATTGTGTGCATTTGGAAACAAGTTAAAAAATTGCATGAAGAAGTCCAATCTATAGATTTTGGTTTTTCTTTAACATCTAAATATGAAGAATGGAAAAGCATCATGGGGAGCAACTAGTGGTTCTTATTAACTTTGTTGCAAGACTTCAAGAAGTGCAACTAGGTTTTACAAATAGAGCAAAGGGGGCCATGTGAACTTTCTTTGTCCAAGGTGAGGAAGCTCAAACATTTCCAATAGGCCCAAAAGTTTGAAAAGTTTTTATCACCATTGATTGTTACAACTTTACATGAAGGTGATGATGGCATCAATCATCATCACCCAAAACCTTTAAGGTCTTTTTTGAACCTCACAAAACTCTAGATTCACATACTTGGGTAATCGAGTTTCATGGCTATTCCTTTTTGTTTTATTACCATGTTTTTAGTTGTATGTTTAAAGGTTTCATCCATAGTGACAATTCATCCATTTGTTTTCATCTAATTTGATAACCAAACATTTTGGGGAGTTTTTGTACAATTAGAAAAAAATGAACTTTTGAGCACCTAGGATGTTGAATTTTGGAAAGGTTTAGTATAA
>Ga0209208_10003070_pt1 | contig 24025 bp, 25 predicted proteins | sample S1TSphfallax_3_FD_187694 | JGI IMG/M metagenome (GOLD analysis project Ga0209208, IMG submission 187694) | Host-associated microbial communities from peat moss isolated from Minnesota, USA - S1T2_Fd - Sphagnum fallax MG (SPAdes) (version 2) | ecosystem: Host-associated > Plants > Peat moss >...
GCAACTACAGACTGGTGTGGTGGTAGTTTCTGCCACTGGCCTAAGTGTGAATAGGATTCTGTCCACGTGTGAATAGGACTTTGTAACTGCTCCAAGTGTGAAACAGAACCCTGGCTATAGAGCCCAATTGTGAACAATATATTTACAATACTAAATTAATTTTCAGTGACCAAAAATAAATAAAATTCAATGTCTCCCATACCTTAGGACTAGGGAGGTTTTCTTCTTCTTTTTTTTCCCCTTGTTTTCATCAATTTTGTATTGTAGTTGAGGTGGCATTTATCATAAGCAGACCTAGCCAAATTTGGCTATTAACAAAATATGAAAGAAAATGTTTTTAACATCCTTGTATGTTTTGGGCTGCCTAGTTGAACCATGTGTAGAAATCTAGTGTTTCTTCTTGAATTTTTTACAATTTTTCGGTGATTTTTTCTTAATTGTTAAATTTGCAACATTGTTTTTCAAATTTCATAACAAAAAAGGCTACTTGGCTTTTTTTAATTATGAAATCACATCCAAGAAATCCCGCTTGTCAAGGGTTTTCTAACAATATGAACTCCATGATTTGGGAGATTTCAATGTGATAAACAAACAAATTGCCTTCCTTAAAAGATAGATAGTTGTTGATTTATTTTGCATGCATTCACTTGGAACAATTTTTATTTTTAAAAAAATTTATTGCATAATATATTTGTTTCTCCCTGCTACAAATGGGTTTCACACTAATATGCATTATCATTGACAATCAGCTAATCAATTCATGGAAAAATGAATTGACATTGTAAAAATTAAGTTCCATTCAAATTAAAATATTGAATTACATTGCATGCAACTTCGTTTGAAAATAGATTGAATGCAATTTGAATTGAAACTAAAAATTCAATTCAACAATTGAACTAAGATTGAATTCAATTCAATCTCAATTGAAGAGAAATGTGATGCAAATTAGTGGAGAAATATTGAAAATCTCTCGTGAATATGGCACATTGGGGAATTTTTTTATAAAAATCATTGATTTGAATAAAGTTACAACTTTTTCCTTTGAAGCTCCTTAATTAGAACTCATGTGTGAATTATATGAACTCAATAGCATGATTCATGATTTCATAGTTTTGGAAGTTTAATCTCAGAAATTTTAAACATTTGGATTTAATTTTTGGTCATCAATCACAAAGTAAATTGTAATGAAAAGAGTGATGCTTCCTCTCAAAAGTTCAGGTTGTGTACACTTTCCTTGGAGGATCTTGTCACTTCCTCTCTCTTGCTGACCCCCCCAATCAATGACACAGATTCTGATCTGACCTGTATCAGGTGGGTTGGATGCTCTGGTGAAGGATCCTGAGTCTTTCATCTGTAAACTCCATGTTCAGTTGTTGGAAGTTGTACTGCCCATCCGAAATCACCCAGGGTTCATGCACTGTGATGTGACTCTTATCAATTCTATTGCATCCATCATTACACATATCTATATAGGTGTGGGGAATGTAAATGGAAGCAGGATGCCAGGGGTTGGTGGTGTGGGATTGCGCCTCATTGGGCAACCTCTGGAGGAGTCTTCCATTTCCATGATTGTGGAGATGGGGTTCTCTCAGGTAAGGACTGAAGAAGCACTCAGCCAAGTTGATAATAACAGTGTGGAAATGGCTATGGAGTGGCTGTTCAGTCACCCTGAGGAGATCCTGTAAATGAAATATCAGGTTCTCATGTCTAACCTCATTTTAGCTCTTGTAAATTGCTGAGCTGATGATCATTGTATGCAAATGCTTTGTGCTCCGTACTTTTTTTTGAGCCAAAGAGATGGTGGCATGGGCTCACAGGGGTCATGCTGCTGTTCTGCAGTCTAATTCCAAATATGAGTCTGGGTTTGTTTGTTTCTGGTTGAAGGTGGTTGGGGCTCATTCTGCCAAATCATTTTTCTGCAGGAGGATGATGAGCTAGTGCAGGCTCTTGCCATGTCACTGGGTACTGATGGAGTACAATTGGCAGAATAAAGAGATGGAAACAAAGGGAAAGAGGTTGTTCTAGAAGAGGAAGTTGTGCATTTACCTTTACTTGAAGATATGCTCTCCACATGCATGAATCTTCTGCAGGAAACAGCTGCAGCGGCATTTCCAATGACAGATCTTCTGGTCACCATGTGCAATCATAATCATGGTGAAGATTGCCTGCAGGTCATTTCCTACCTCATCCAACATCTGAAATCTCATGCAGCAGATCTGCGTGTAGATGATTAAAGTCCTCTTCCACCATGTCTCACACACTTGCATTGGAACTGAATGAGAATAGCAGTGCTCGAGAGATAGCAGCAGAAAATGGGCTCGTTAGGATAGTCTTCAACTTCCTACAGAGCTTCAATCCTCCAAAGGACACTGTGAAGCTAAGTGTCCCTAAATGGGTCACAGCACTTTTGCTTGTGTTGGATCATCTGCTTCAATAGAAAGTGATGATCCATGCTGATGCACCAGGTGGAGCAGCTACAACTGCTGCCACCAGCAGCTGTGTGGCTGTGAAGTCAAATCTTGCTCTGTCTGATGGGGAAAACCCTGAGGTTGAATTTGAAAGGGACAAAAACCTTCTTGTTGGCATTCTGCGGAGGCCAACAGGATACATGACAACTGATGAGCAGTGGACCACAGCTGTTGTTACTAGTTTACTTCACATGCAGCTGCCATCAGCAACTCCACAGGCAGTACTCCAGCTCTATGCCTAGTTGACAAAAATACACGTTATTGCACTGCAGTTCTTGGATGCTGGTGGGCTGACTGTTTTGTTAATCCTTTCAAGAAGCTCCATGTATCCAGGACTTGATGTTGTTGCTATGGAATCAGAGATTTGCCATACCTTTTCATTTGACAATGGTCATGTATCTCCCTGCATGTTCTTGACTGCCATGGCACCTATTGTGTGGAGGGATCCTGCCATTTTCATGCAGGTGGCAGCTATGGTGTGTCAAATTGAGACATCCCACCATGATATTTGCCAAGGGGAAGGAAAGGGAGGTGGACAAGAACAAGGACAAGGACAAAGAAAAGGGTAAGAGAAGCTAAAAACACAGGATAAAGACCTTGAGAAGGTGAAAAGTTGTAACTGGGGCATTGACATGGAAACTTGGGCTTTGTGTGATGGAAGCTTACCAGCCCATGATTTTTCCAACAACTCTGCTAAAGGACACCACTATAGAAGGGTCCCTCAGTGCTTTTCACAGTTAATTGATCAGTTGCTGGAAGTTTTTCTTCATTTTCCCTCTCATGTTGTGGCCCAATCATGTGCAAAGAAAGAGGATTTATCTGGAGGATTTGGAGGTAAAATAATAACAGTACAGCTATGGAGGTAGATAATTTGGATGTTAAAGGCAAGGGAAAGGTCAAGGCAGCTATCTCCAAACACTGAGACCTGTGATTTTGCAACTTCCAAAGGTCTGCAGCCACTGGACACAATGTTATGGATGCTGGCGGATGCGACAAACTTGATGTTTTCTTCTCGTGCTTCTGCAGGGAATGCCCAGGCCCCAGGATTCTCATCAGACATGGCAAGACTGATGGATTCTGGGGTGGTATGGATGCTTACAGATAACTCTCCAGGTACGGAGGTCAATTACCACCATTTATATGATGGACCAAAGTCCTTTTGATGGTAGTTCAATTCTGATAGCTTATGGATACCATCAGGTACTCCATTGGATCAGGTGTTGTGACAGACCCTTCCAAGGATGCAAAACTTAACTGATGATTGCAGGTGGATGAACCCAGGTAATTAATTGACTTTGACCACCCGAGGCACTGAAGTTGTTGAACACACTGACTTGCATTGTTTGCCAATCATAGCTTTTTACTATTTAGGATTGCCATTTTGCCAACATTAGGCACTTTGTGCTCCTGCACATGATCTATCATGGTTTTAGATGGACTTCTAACTAGCCTACTATATCCTTTTATCAACACACTGTTCACTAATATTTTGGATCAAGTATTCTCAGATTTATCTTTTTGTTAGATTGTGTACTGAGACAATTAGCGGACAACCTGTGATTGTGGATCATGTATATCCATGTCCGGACCATAGAAGTGTCTGTGTAGATGTCAAGCAGGGATGGCTATAAGGATTGATCTGGCACTTTGTTAACCAATGAACTGATGCTGTCTGTGTGATGGATAATTGTAAAATGTTCTTTGTACACAGGACTGGGATGATTATTGTCCTTAAACATTCTTGTGCTGTATGATCTTACCATGGACTCCAAACCCTCAAGAAATTTTCATGCAGTTACGGACTAAAGGTATCATATGCATGATAAAATATACAGCTTGAACATTTTTGATATTGTTGTCTATGGTTTGTTCTCAGAAAGTATTGAGAATTGGCATTTGATGGTGGTGTGATATAACTGCATTCCTTCTTATGTACCAAAAACAACTTCTTTAGTCAAACTTGTAGGCTCTTAGTAGGAGGATTGCCCAGATTACACATCTTAGTCCCTCCTATTTTTGTCATTCGAGTGCTAAAACTTGCACATTGAAAACAAATTGTGTGCAATGTTCTTATTAGCTCTTTGATGCACAATGCATTAAATGTCAATGTCAGACTTCTCAACAATTTGAAACTGATGTGTCCAGGAAAAAGTTTTGCATCTTTGCATACAAAACAAGAAATCTTGGAGACCTGTCTCAAGATGAGAGCACCTGTTTTGCTCTCTTACAAAGCGGATGATCTGGGAACATCGGTTGGCAACCAAAAGCTCTTAAATCACCTGCTAGACTTGTCATAGAATGATCATTGTGTGATTGTACTGAGGAGCCATATACAGTTTGCTAGATGGTTTCTTACATCCATATTGTATAGTTCTTCTTTAACCTCCTCACATCAGAGCAAAGGATGGGCAAGAGATGGAGGTGAGGGAGGAGTCAGGTTGGACAAAGAGCTTCTCCAGGCTCTTTGTTCCCCTTTGTTTACTATCTTGCACTGTTTTTTTGAGTAATTAGCAGATAATGATACTATCTATTTGCCTATAATTTGAGCAGATACCAATATGCGAACTTAAATACACCAACCATCAGGAGCTGATGAAGCCATGGGGAGTAGTCACAGCTAGTCACTGACATAGGTGATGGCCTGGTACTTTGTGATTGACCCAAGGTTCTGACTGCACTCATTCTTGTGATGTTTGTTTTGGTTTGACCAGAACTGATAACATAATTTACCTTGTAAGTGTCTTTGTGGAGTTTACTCTGCAATCTCATATACAGGTTGTGTGAGCAATTTAGTTCTAGGAATGTGTTGGGTGGGAATGTGCTTCCAACAGTGCTGAATATATGATGTTCAGTGTTATGGTTGGCTGCCAACAACATATGACATTCCTTTCATGATCAACAGGACTTCCTGTTTATAACCATTCCTTTGATCTATTGTCTCAGTCCTTCAAATGCTATCTGATGAGTGATTGCCTTCTTGGACAGGTTGCTTCCTTTTGGAAATACCTTAATTGAGATGTACTTTTTTTGCACCTTGTTCTGGAATGACAAGGTCAATTCACAAAATAAGTTTTGGTTGTGTCAATGATCGCACATGTGGACCTTGAAATTACATGACAATGTAACTTGGGTGTACCAACAAGAATGTTTCTTACTCTGTTGATTGAACTGAGTTGGTCCATCACACAGCTGTATTCCACTAGCAGCTCACATGAATTGCCCACTACCAAAATCACTCAGAAGAAATTATCTTGGAAGCAACAAATTTTTGCCTCCATCCTCCCTATCTGCACATCTATAATGTAGAACTATAATTGCAATTTGGTGGTCTGCAAATCATGAGTCTACTCTTGAATGAAAGAGAGTGAGTGTTACTGGTGGCTGGACTCAACTCCTGAGTCCTCTCCATACTGGTAACATGGCCTTTTGAAAGATTTTAGAGTTTCAATGGTGAATACTTTTTAGATCTATCCTTGTTACCAGAAACCAATCTATTTTGGAGTTGGAGTTTGATCTCACTACAGAGCTATAGATCACTGGTTTTCCTTGGCTTCATCGTTGGCAACAGCATCTGTCTGTAAGACTCGCTGTTTTGCAGTCCATAGGCACATTCACTATTGTTCTGAACCTCAACAGCATGAAGGTTGCTTAAAATTCTATTCTCATGTGGGTTCCACCTCCAATTCATGGGCAAAAGGTCTGCACCCCATCTTGTCAATAACATGAATAACATTTAGAATCTTGTAATCACCATCTAGCCAATTAGAAGATGTGTAGCATCCAGAAACTTGTACTCAGGGACCTCAAGATTTCTAGGTGCAGGGCCTTTGCGTACACGGCCAGAGATATCATAATGAGAACCATGACATGGACAGAACCAACCCCCATAATCTCCTGCATTAGGCAGAGGCACACACCCTAGGTGTGTACACACCCCTATCACCACCAACCACTTAGGGTCTTGCACACGTGCAGAATCTGGCTCTGGGTCTCGAAGCTCCGAAATGTTTACACTGTTGGCCAGCTTGATGTCAGCCTCTGTGCGGTGGCGAACAAACACAGGTTTCCCTCTCCATTTCACTGTCACAGTTGATCCTGCCGCCACATTGCTCACATCCATTTCCAGTGAAGCCATGGCCAATACATCCTTGCTGGCCGACATTGATAGAATGACCTTGACAAAGAAAAGGCGCACTCCAGCTGCTAGCATAAAACGGCTCATTGTGAGGACAAAGTATGTGTATGCCTTTTTGCTAGGGTCACCAGGGGGATGCCGGGGGTTCACTGAATCATCATATTCTATCTTGTTGGTTGGGCTCTTCAATGCCACTATAGTTGGAGGTATCACATTGGACTCCCCTTTGTGTGACAATGAGCTCGAAGAGGATTCTGTGTCCAACAAAACAACAATCCAAGAACAAATGTATTAGCACACTGCATCAAGTTTGCTATTACAAGTGCAAGAACTTGATCAAAGAGTTTCTTTGTGATCCATTCGCTTAGGTTACCAGATAATCTAAAACTCTGCTACTTCCTTGATCCCGTGAGAATAAACTCCTTTTCTGACAGAAAAAATAGGTTGTATCTCTTTGCTCAAACTAATTTCCAGAAGACCTAGAAATTGTCCAACTGCATTGGCACTATTGTACTACATGCACTATTTTTTTCCCATGCAGATCCAAGACCTTTTGCAGGCATCACAATAAGGTGTAATCCTTTTGGATGATATGAGGCAATTGCACCAAATTGCTCCAGACAAAAATAAATTTGGAAGCAAGCCACAGTGCATGCAAGTTGGCTCGTGATCAATCAACAAATTTGTCAAGTGTCTCGTTGGTCCTGTCAACAAAGGCTTTTCAGTCTGCTTATGTGCATTGACAACTATGTGTTGCATTATGACAAAGTTGTCTACCTCTCACATCTATTGGTTTCCTCTGTTTCATAAAGTCTCCAGATTACAAGTTTTCACTGCACTGCATTAGTGAGGAAACAACAGTAATTGATGTGCATTGCACTGCTCAACACAAGATCTTTCTTGGATTCAATAATATACCAGATGTGACAGTCAAAACTGAGGAAGTACAAGCCTAATTGGTGGGGAGAAGTGCTACACAAATGTTGATGGCAGACTACCAGTTGAAAAGGAAGTAGAACTCCAAGGCCATCTGGACACGCATGCAATTGCACCATAGGTTCGTAGCTCACTATGCAAATGAACCCGAAGCTGTTTGTTGCTAACATCATCCTGGTTGATAAACGAGCCACCGGCGTCGCATGGTCGACTGTCATAATTTATGCACTTGACATTGCTAACTCTACAACACGGGTCCGAGTAAATTCTCGAAGCAGAATTTGCAAGTGGTAGCAGCGATGCGGAATTATAAGTAGAAGAAGAAGAAAAGAGCCGGAAGATTGAACTAGGCTGTAGCCTTCTGCCCACAGCTCGCAACATGATACCCCGTACTCCTACACCTCACCTTCACTCAATTGCTATGAAATAAAACTTTCGTGTTGCCACCACGCAAAAACCCAAACATAAATTATAACATCAGAGCTAATTTGTGAATATAATGCCTTCTACAACTCGCAACATTTTCTCATAGTTTTGAGAAACCCCAGTGACTCAGGGATGCAAGAAAAGAGAGAAAAACCAAAGGACCTCTTGAACTAACTGCCCTGCAAATCAGTTATTATCTTAGCAACGTGATTGGTGAAACGTATCAAGGTTTGAATCCTTAACGTGGCGTCATTCCATTAGCACAGATGCTCCCAACGCATTACCTAGTGCGGAGTGACTTCACAAAAGTAAAATTATCCCCGTGGCTACCAGTTCAAGTCTTGGGTCGCGCACATGAAAGGGGAGGCAGGCAAACAAAATGCGCAAATGCACACATGGTCTGCCCATCTTTTTAGCTGCTCCATCTAATTTTCTCTCCCTGCCCTCTACGCAATTTCTTGAAAACAATTTTCTCTCCCTGGCCTCTACACAATTTCTCAAAAGCAAATTTGGAGAATGCTTCTGCAAGTCCAACAGATCCATCACTTAACCACTTGCATCTCTTGTTTGGCTTACCGTCCGCCCCTGGCTTCTTGCAAGCTGCTGACCTCAGTGTGCGTGGAGTCTTACTGACTTGAGAAGAGTTGCCTGCAGATGGAGGAACCTGTCTTTCTGGAGAAGGAAGAGCATCATGTTCTTCAGTATCCTCCCAGTTGACAGGCTCCTGCGCAGATCCACCCATCAAGTCAATTTGTACACTATTGTCCATGCTTCCAGTAGGGCCACAAGCTTCGGCAGTCTTGCGATCCATCTTTGTTCGTGGAGGAAGCCCATGTGCTGCCTCCACAACAAGTTTGCCATCTCACAGACGGCCATGCCACTCCGGAATTTGAGGTCTCAAAAATTGAGCTGTCACCGATGAATTGTACGAGCTTGGCAAGTTGGTTTGTTTAAGATTGTCCGATTATCCTTTGATGTGTTCGGTTCACAGGTATAATCGGATTGCTTGTCTGCTGCATAGATCGCGGTGGGAGTTTGGCGGAGCATGCAGAGCATTCCTTTCTTCCGTGTCAGACATAGTGTGCTTCGTTCCAGCAACAAGTATTTGAGCAGCAAAAGGTGCTACATCGTTCTCGGAGTTCTACAAGGTGAACAAGTGTATCTCTCTGCCGTCATCAATTTGATTGTAAGCGAAGACGAAATGTATGTTGTCTTTTTGTTTGCGACTGTTGTGCAGCTGCTGCCGTGTTTTCTTTCTTGTTACACCGACATCTCTTGTAAAATAGATCAGGACACTGACATCAGATTTTTGGCGTAAGTTACTTTGGTAGAAAGCTTTCTAAGAGCTAAGAGCTAGAGTTGACGGTGCGAAGAGTGAGAGCTAGTCTTATGTTGTTTTTCTTTACGATGTACAGCTTCTGTGTAGGATTGTTGGCCGTGTTTCTGTGTTCTCTCTATCTCTCTCGCTCGTGTTGTGCTGTCTTGAAGCGATTTTCGTGTGCTTTCTTCCTTGAAGCCTTGTGAAACCCTAGTCAGGTCAAAATTTATAATTTAGTAGAAGTCTTTCTTGTATCGATGGAATGTGCGTTTGCTTGTTCTCGTGCAGGGGCATGCTCTTGCATCTAAGTTTATGCTCTGACCCCACGGAATAATATGAGTGGGAACCAACTGGTGTAGGCTCCAAAACCTCTGCTTTCAGAGCCAGTGCATTGCACTTCGTCTCCCCCAGCATTGCAGGCGCTAGGGCTTGATTTCATTTTCCCACTTTTTCATTGTTTTTCTTGCAACTGGTTTTCTCTTATTTGCCTGATGGACGAGGATGGCGGAGTGCAACTCCCTTTGCCAAGTCTTGCAAGAGAGATGTCCAGGTGTGAAAATCAGAGTTGATGACATCAAGAATTTGGTGGATGTGGGATATGACACAGAAACTGCACTTGCAGCAGCCTCTAAGGATTCCTTCAACAAAATGCTTCCTAACCAACCCGGTGTGGTGTACACACTCATCAAGGCATTCAGTCAACCTGCAGGTATGCTGCCCTATTAAGGGTTTGCTATGTTGTCACTCATGTTCATGGCTGCAGGTGATTGTTAGTATGGATCGTTGCACTTAGGTTTTTGAAGTTAGGGCTTCTTGCCTTTCACAGGTAGAATAAGCCAGTCCAGTGTAGGTTTCTTCGCTACATTTACCCATTAGGGTGTCAGATAGTGCGTCATGGAGAAAGTCTGGCAATTGTCAAGCATCCTTACTGTTGTTGGCAAACCATATCAATGAAATTAGGAAAAGAAGAAACCAGTACCATCAGGAATTGTGAGCTCAAATGTCAATGAGAGGATTGATTTGACATGTACTGAGGATTCTGAAGCCTTTGGGTCTTTGTTGGTTAGGTTTTAAACCTTTATTTGATTTCTTATCATGTCTCATTTTCATTTGCTCCATGCTTGGATTTGCTTATGGCTTGCACATGATTCTTCTGCATATTTATAGCCAGTCCTTCTTTGGCACATTTTCTGATCTTTTCAAATTTCTGACCAATTCACTGTATTCCTTTTGTAGCTGCATTGTGCTTTTAGGGTTTTGTGTTTTCAGTCACTAAAGAACTCCAGTATGTATTCTCTTACAGTGAGTGGTGTGTGTGCAGAGGAAGAGCCACCTTCAAAGAACGCAAAAGTGGTCACCAGATGAACACCAGTCCTTGGATCCAGTTAACCAGATAGAGTCTAAAGTTGCTGCCAGGTATGACTATTTCAAGAAACTGTTGGAAGCTCCTCTTGAGCTTCCCAAAAGTACCCAAAGATCTCTGGAAATTTTTGTCCCTGAGAAAAGAAAAGCTCCCACTCATACAGGAGACAACTTACTGGAATATAAACGAGTCTGAGCTTGTGAAACTTTCTTGTACCGCAAGGAGAGTTACCCTTGGCATTGTTTCTCAAAAACGCATTCTCCCAAATGAATACTCCCTGTCCAGCTCAGGTGAATTGTCTAATCTCACTGGAAGGTTCCTTAACTATTTAAATAAACATGTTCCAGCAGACAGGATGTTAAAAGGTTTTGAGTGGATATTGGATTCAGCCAATCCTGGGACTTCTGAAACAACATCACAAGCATTTCTACCGTTGTTAAGGCCAGATTTTCAGCTGTTTGTGAGGAATGTACTCATTCTCAGATGGGAGAATAAGATTGACAAGGCAGATCTTGGTGAGGCCATGGAAGAGAACGTGTTAAAATTAAAAGTATGGAGCCCTCTCTACTATGGTACTATGGTACACTCCCTTATGTCATTGGTGGTTGCTGTGCTGGAAGGCAGTTTCGATGGCTGAAGCTCTCTCCAAGTGGCAAGAACATTGTTCCTAAAATCATCTCAGATGTTTATGACTTGAATATGTTGACTAATGTAGCCTTGTTCTTACATAGCACCATTTGGATGCACTGTCTCCTACAGAAACTAGAGGGACAACTAACTCATCATATCCCTTTGATTTTATATAAGCCACTCCTTTGTAGTAGTGGAGAAGTAGTTGTCTATCCTGACTTTGTACACAAGGTAGTAAGGCTACCATTGGACGCAGATAAGTTTCAACCCTTGTATGATTCAATCACTTGTTCCATGTACCTTATCCACCAAATACATTTCTGAGCACTGAAGAGGGAAACAGTGTTGCAACTGGAACTTATTGGAGACCCACATTCACAGCCTGGTGGTTTGAAGGATTTGGCAGCTGTCATTGATGACATCTTACATGGCCTTGCAGACTTGCACAAAGAAGGCTACACCCACAGGGATATAAGATGGTAAAACTGTATTAAAGTAAATGTTCAGGGTGAATGGAAATGGGTGATTATAGACTTGGAACCTGCTGGACGTGATGGAGAGGAATGGGAAGGTGATGGATTAACGGCTTGGGATGAGAGCACGTTGAAAGACTGTGATGGAAAGAAAATATACACTAAGGCATCAGACATGCTCCAACTTGGCAAGCTGATAGTGGAGGCTACATATAGTGGACATAGTGAGGAAGATTCAGATTTGTATCCCATGGGAGAAAAGATGCAGTGGGAACATCTAGCAGCCACGACGATGCTTGAGGATATCTGTAAGCATGGTTGTGAACATTGTGGCAAGTTTGACACTGCGGCGAGTGAATCAAGTTTGACGAGGCTGAGAGGGGGTTGTGAGAATAGTGGTTCTTGAGCTGCTAGGCAAGTAAGGTCCTCTCTAGTGTAGTAATGAAGTCAACTAAGTTGATTTCTTTGAAGTAAACTAGATTTTTTATATGCATGGTTGTTTGGTGGGTTTGAATTTGGTTAATCCTTCATGTAACTAAAATACTAAAGATTATATTGTCAAACACTAAAGCTTTGACAAGCGTAGTGTTGATCTGTATCTTGCTTTACTCTATTGTAAAAAAAATTTCAATACAGGATGTGCAGGTTGGTGAAATGAAATTCCTTTTTTGTGCTCAAACTGAAGAATGTGGTATTCAGGGTAATGTTGTTAGATTTGGTGTGCAAAAGTGAACAAGCTGACAGGAGAGAATTTGTTGCCTCTTTTGCTGTTATATGCAAAACATCCACTATTTTTAATGTTGCCCACAAGTTCTATGACCTTGCTACCAAAACATCATTTTGGACTTGAATGTATCTAATGACATGAGCATTGATGCGGTGCTTTGTTCATAATTTTCATTTTGTAAGCTTTATAATAATTAAGTGAAACAATAAACTATACATAATATGCATTAGAAATATTCAAAATGTAAGTACCACTTGGGTTGAACTAATAAAAAAACTTGCGATTAGTGAAATAAATAAGATCTTACTTATCTACCTAAGCCTACTTAGCTAGCTAGGCTAAAGTGTGTAGGTAGTCTGGGCTAACTATAATGACATGTGAGAAGTGGTCATTTGTCCACATGGATACTACTTATCTACCTAAGCCTACTTAGCTAGCTAGGCTAAAGTGTGTAGGTAGTCTGGGCTAACTATAATGACATGTGAGAAGTGGTCATTTGTCCACATGGATACGCACATGTTGTTAGTTTAATTAATCAATATTCTACAGATATGCCATGTGTCATAATGACATTTATCATTAGTTGTACATTTCACACAATGTAAGGTCCAACAATTTTAATTGCAAATGTTGTTTGCAACTAAAAAATAGCTGCACTTGCAAGTTGCAAATTCCAATTTTTTGTCTAATGATATCAATACAAGGTTGATATGAAAGCTTGAAAATAGATCCAATACCAAGCAAGAGTTATGGCAAAATAGAATCATTATAAGTTCCTTTGTGCATACTAATAGGAAGATGAACTGATGACACATGTGCTTTAAAAGGGTGATAAGAAGGGGTCCCATATAAAGGAACAATGCACTAAGTGAAATTTCAAAGACTACAAAAACCACACCAGATCAAAACTAAGCCACCACACCTCCATGTCAACAATTTGAAATGATCAGAGCCTGCACTCAGGAACCCACCTCAACCCCTACATAATGGAAAGAATAGACTATTGATTCAATCCAATATTCTTCTCATAGCTGGACATTTGTGTTTATACCTTTATGTCCGCAGATATCACACTATATCTTTTTCAGCTGATTGCTCCTGACTCATGGGTCATGCTCTAGAAGCACAAGATGTGGGGAAGCGTCAATGCAGTTTAACAGTCATCCCACAACAGGCCTTAAAAGAAAAAGTGAAAACCGTTCCTCATACATAAAATAGGTTGGCATTTCCCTGGCATATTGGTGAGGGTGTGATGCCAATTTATCGGCGTGCAGAACCCCTCTGGAAGCGGGAGTTATCTTCTTCATCAGATTCAATATCTCCATACATCCAAATGTTGTGGCGTGCCTTTCTGGCCTCATCCTGCAACTGTTCATACTTTGCAAATATCTCTTTCTTCTCTGGGCTATCCCAATCATGCTTCTTCTCCAGCCTAGCCAACCCCACCTAGCACAAAACAACAGATCAACCATAAGTACTCTTCTCTGTGCTCTCACAATCATGCTTCCTCTGGACCCTAGCCAACCCTGCCTAACATAGAACTGATGAACCACTAAGTACCCTAAAGGGTATACTGGGTTCTAATGCCAAAATTCATGATACAGTAATAACCAAGTTCCCACAGAACTGCCTCACTTAACATTGGGACGGTACAGAAAGGATCTGAGGAAAATCAAGTCCAGTTGCATCAAGTGGTGGAAATGGTACCCACTTCAAGAAGGATAGCTTGGATGCTTTTGTTGGTCTCCTGGTCAATCAGAGTAACAATGAGGCGAGGTCCTGTTCCTTGACCTTTGACCTTCCCACCTGTTGTATCCTTCTCTTCAACTATCATACGAAACACCTTGTTACTGACTACACCAGAAATGAACTGTGCTGCCTCCTCCCCAAAATCCTCCTCCAGCTCAGGGACCTTGACATGTGCAAGACTACAGAGCTGAGCCAGGCCTTGCAGAGGTGAAGAGACTGCAGGATCCAGTGGTCGCAATCTTGAGTGTGGAACTGTCTCCTGGTTTCCATAGTCAATGTAAAAGACATCATATTCTGCCTTGCCTGATGTGGGTACTTGCCGCGGAGCAGTCACTATCTGTGTACCCAATGTCAACACAGTAATAACCAGGTTGGTACATAGATTCTTATGGTTCAGAAAACCTCACACTAATAGAGAGCTGGTTTAGTTAAATCCTGTGAAAATTCTGCTAGTCATTCAATGAGGTGTTCTGATGATGTCTTCGACTGCATTGATTAAGGCACAATGGCATCTGGAGTTTCACACATCTTCACATTACCCCTTCTACTTCAGCAACTCTGGTCATTCCATACCTAGCCATACATCTCATCATTTCAGGTGTTTCTCTTATCAAAAAATGTCTCAGTATTTGTGTTCAAGCTCTACTAAAGCAATGGTAGAAAATGGAAAACAGAAGAACACTGCAAACAAACCCATGGAAAACAGAAGACCCCTGAAGCCCTTGCAACAAACATTACGTTTGTTCATCCATATGGGGCAGGGTACCCACAAACTTACCAAGGCACGATTCCAGGAGTCATCGCCTGTAAATTGAGCTATAACAGTATCCCCCTTGGCGGGTTGGAAGGAGCTGGGTAGCATGTGCATGTCCTTGAGTCGTAGGCCTTCAAGTGACTGCTGGATGGCACCCACACGGGCATCTTCCACAGATTGGATATAAAACCTCCCCCCACCCAAAATATCTGTCACCCGTACCTTGAAACAAATGATGAAGTACAGCTTTAGAAATTGAGGTCACAAGTCACAACAACCATGTATCAAAACCATGTTTACTAATCATGTACTACTGCATGATTTTTCTTTTGCTACATTCATCCATCACATTGTCCTAAATAGCTGATTTAGGACCTCCTACAAGTATGTCATTGATTAGCAGAAGATTGAACAGAAGTTTACCACAATGACTGATGTGTCCCTAACATTTGTGCTGTCTGAAGTTGCTGATTTTGCTTCATCTTGACCTTCTACATATCCCTCCCAGACCTGCCAATTTCATATTGCAAAGAATTATGTCCAGATCTCAGACCACCAGAATATTTGTGTTGCATCCACCAAAAGCAGTAGGGTTGACCATGAAATTTCCACTCCTTCCTTGCCCACCATGCACATAGCCTCTTACAATGAAACTATTCACTTGAATAGCAATATTTGCCTCAAAACAAATGCTTCAGAAGAAAATGAATAAGGGATTGCATAGGGACCTTCAAAAGCTGTTTCTTGGCACGAGCTTGAGCCTGGACCAGCAGGTGGCCTTCAGTTGTCCTTTCAGGACTGAACATGGGGTGAAGTTTGGCAAGACCATTCTCTAACAGAGCAACAGATACATTTCCCTTGGCATCCCATAAGCTGCCCAAGAAGGTTCCTGTCTTGTCAACTGTCTCTACCTCAATCTGCGTTCACCAGTTCCATTATGACATACCTTAGAACAATGGAGTTAGCTCAAATCAATCTTATATTCCATAGAATCAAGTGAATGTGTGGAAATGGGTATTAGAAAATCATGTAAGAATGTTTCATATGCTAAAAACATCCATTTGGCTAATGTACTCTCTTGAAAATACTCAGTCTTCATGAGCCTCATGAACCGCTTGGAAGATGTGGGAACATTTACCTCTACATCTCGTTGGAGGATTCGATGCCTCATGAAACAAATGGACTCATCTGCATATGGCTCTCCACGACCCAGGCTTCGAACTCCAGATAATGAGAAGGCAATGGCACAAGTTTCCTTTGGAATCATGAGTTTGAAACGGGCGCCACTCAATACATAATCAACAATAGCTGGGAGCCTTCTTGATCGTTGCAAGAAAGGTAAGAAGTCCTTTGCCTTCTTGGTTGTCCCCTGTGAAACCACACTCCAACACATGTATCTCAGACCAAGCACCATTAAAAAACAGGTAATCATACAATCATCAAGACCTCTAACATGATGAGATTAGCATGTTAAGGATTACATAGTAGACACACCTTCTGGTAACAAATTGACAATGTCAAGACTGATCCTAACTGCACTCGCCATGGCAATAGAGCCTGCCTCCTAAATCTATTGATTTATGTGACTCATACAGGCTATCCAGTTTCGTCCAGAAAATTGTTCAAACAATTGTCAATTTCTTATAGCATTGAATGCAAGAAATGCACCCCGGAGTAGCTAAAGCTCATTGCACTACAGGTTCAACCTTGAGATTTGGAAAATGGTAGACAAGGTGCATTGACCTTTAATGGTTTAGGAAAAGGCTTTTCCAGTGGCCTGTACATTGCCAAAAATGTTTATCACACCTTCTTTGTACCCCCACAATTGAGAAACTACTTCTCCTCTCATCCTGTGATGAGTAGGAAACACTGACCGTTGCCGAAATGAGAAAATATTTCACCAGTCTTACACAGACAACCAGTTTCCTTACAATGATACTCTGGTTTAAATATGATGAAATTTCTATCTAAATATGATGACTCTATGGATTTCAACCTCAACTCTATGGTTCCATTGCACAGAGCTTGATCTTACAGGTGAATTGAATGGGATTTTAAGTTAAATGTATATCTATTTCACAGCCTAGTGTCTGGAGTTTTCCCTGTACAAATCAAACAGTTTATTATCACCTGGAAGGATGCCCTAATGAAGGTGGAAGAGTATTTTATGAAATGCTAATGAATAATTGCACAGATCTCACACTCAACTACATAGACATAGACAAACTCAACTAAGTCTTTCTGCACACATGGTCCTTTTGGGAATGGCTGACCTCAAATAGATGACTACACAGTTGTTACACCTTCCCTTCTAGACCTTCTTGTGGAGACTTTCAGCATGAGGGTGTAGTTTCCACTTTCAACGAAGTTCACCCTTCTCAATCTAGTGTAGGTTTTCAGCATTTGCATGCCAATGAACTCACTCTGTCCATGGGCCCATCTGGGAAAGATCCAAATCTTCAAACCTCAAGGACAAAATGTCCTAGCTAATGGAGGAGTGCTTGGCAACTGAATGAGTACATTTGCAGTGTTATGTGCTTTTTGTGACACAGCAAAGAAGTGAACCAAAAGATGGGAACTACCTGGAGAGAGAGGTCATTGATATGAGCTACTGGAGACTCTTTCTGAGAGTGTATCTTCTTTTTTGCCTTCAGGGCCTTTGCTTCAGCAGCTAAAAGGGCTTCATAGTAGTTAGATCGCTCCTCGAAATCTCTATGGCGGACAACGGTGGCAAAACCCCGGGCAACAATGATTTCTGCCACATTCACTCCTTGTGGCTGGCCGGCAACAGCCAAACTAGGTGGCATTTCAAAGGCCTCACCTTTTGGTACTGACAACAAAAACACTGATCCAAAATCCATGGTGCGATCAACACCTGGGGTAGCAGGTACAGGTGTGGGCCCATCAGTCAACCCCATTTTCCGAGAATACTCCATGGACACATTCACCTGGATTCAGAGTCCACTGGTGAGGATAAACAACCTTGTAGTCCTAGACATTTGATGATATGCTTGTTGCATTGTTAAACACAGATATAGAACAGGGCCCATATCATCCCACTGCTAGTATATGTGGGCTTCACTTCCCTTGAAATGAAAAAGATCAAGAAATCCAACCGGCGTGTATTTTTTTTCCTCTGGTACCTAGCTTGACAAAGTTGTCAAGAAGCTCACTGATGCCTCACAACAAAAATTCTCTAAGGAGGAGAAGTTGTGGAATCTCAAGTTGGCAGAATAGTCAAATTTACCTGTTGACCAATCAAGAGGGTGCGAAGGTACTCCTTTGCTTCACGAGCATAGGCAGCTGGCCGCTCATCTTTCTTTGGATTCCCAATCTTTGGAGCACGAATGCTTGATAAATTGACACGCCTCTCTGCTGCAGGGCTACTGAATGGGGCAGCATCATCTGCGACAACAATACAATCTCCACTCACCACCTCTATTACCTGTCACCCACAGTCCCCTCATTCCAGTCATGACATGTTTAACCAGACTGTGGCCAATTGCTCTAGCTAAGTCAACCGCAACTTTTGATTGGTAGTCATACTCAAATTACTTGCATCATGTATCTAGCTGAACATGTAAGTTCTGAGAAAAGGCTGCCAATGATCCATCCAATGATCCATGCAGAAAGAGCTGATATTCATGAATGGCTTCCCCTACAACAAAACATTGACTCATTTGCCCAACCCTGAGTTGGACACAAATGCAAGAGATTTGAGGGAGTTATGAGGGTAGGTCACATATGGAGGAAACTGCTTTGTGGTGAGCTCACTCCCATAGTTGGATGTACATCAAGTATCTCAACACAGAAGAGAACCTTACATTCCCTATTACAACCATAGGAGTGTCATATCACATAGAGGAAAATCAAGTCAAAACAACAAAAAAAATCAAACAAAAAGACCACAGACCTTCTTGAGATAGGCTTAGCTATAGAATTACTCTCTCAAAGGAGCTAAGGTAAACATTCTAATGCTTGCAAGAGAACATTGTTATTCACAAGAAATGTAATCCTCCAGCAAGGAGAACACAAATTCAACAACTTTAGACAGAGAGCACAGAATGACAACTATACAGTATGAAAACAAACAAGAAAGGAAATATAAAACCAAGAGCCAACTAAATAACTCTCATCAAGAAATCTCAATGCAAACAGTTAAGAAAGCAATCAAAAATCTTTTTCCCTGGAGTCAAAGAGAAACTTTAAGAGAAGGACTCATGAACTGGGAAGAAGGAAAACACAGAAAGGTAGAACTTGAATAAAGAACAATAGCCAAATAAAGCAAAGAATACAGATCAGGAAATAATCCAAGCTGTAATAGAAGGCCATCCCAACAAGACATACACAAAGAACCAATGGCAGAGAGGTAGAACGAGGGGCCTTCTGCACCCAAAATATAGATCTTGAAGAACCTGACTTCTCAAGTCACTACTTGTATATTGTACATCCACTAAAGTGAGTTGAGAATTTCTCCATATTTACATTTTAAGCCAACCTGAATAGTATTTGCAGATAACCCAATAGCAACATTATAGAGATCTCAAAAACATATCAGTGAAAAAGGAAAAGCATAAACCCAACTGCCAAAAACCAAGCAGGAGAAACAAGACAAAACCAAAACAACAGTCACTAATCTGTTTAGACCTTCAACAGCAACATGCCTGTTATTGACCAGCTACAATGACATCCCACTGACTTCATCAGCTACTAAAAGTGAGTGGGGGTCAATGTCATATATTGACCAACATGTTTAGTTTTTGTCACAAATTACCAGGAACAGAAAAACCCACATGACTGGTGGTAATAGGAAAACTCAACCATGATGCCAGCTAGCTCAACAAAACTAAAGGACAAGGAAAAGACATGGAACAAAGGGAGGTAAAAAGAGAGAGAGAGAAAGAAAAAGAAAGCACAAGAAAGCCCTAAACAAGAAAAGAGGAAAGAGAGAGAAACAAGAGGGAGAACTTTAAGAGTGTGAACTCTTTCAACCAAATAAAAAGTGGGACACTGCATGGTGCAACAGATCAGGCATTGCACAAGCAATATTTCTGTCCCCATTTTCCCACGAGCTACAGCATTCAGAAGATATTCTCAAAAGTTTGAAACCAAGCCAATACCTTGCCAGTGAAGTTCACATCACGAATGGCCTTTGAGTTTGTGGCAGGGGGAACATAATTTGTCCATATCTTCAAGCGATCCTTTTTGGCTTGGAGTTCTGCAGTTTTAAGACGCTTTTTTGCTTCTTCTTCCAGCATATTGGCACTCCACTCCACCACTCTAGCCAACCCCTGACAGGTCATCATATATTACACAGGTAACAAATAATTAGTCCCCAGACCACCATTCTGACTGAGTTGAGGGCCCAAGTTCACTAGACATGCATACAAACAATTGTCATGCACCTTTTTGTACATTGCAACCATTACAAAAGTCATCAGTTACTTGGATGACTTTGTGGTGCATTAAGTCAAGCATAAAACAGAAATGAGCCAAGCATGGACAGGGTCTCTAATCCTGTCAAAACAACACCCAGATAAAAGCTACACATATTCTCAATCTCCAGGTAGCTTACCTGCTTGACTAGTTCAAGAGACAGATCAATTGCTGCATCCTTATCTGGATAATGGATGGAACCGATCAAGTTGTTGAACTTGTCTGCACCTTCTAATACTATCCTAACCTGCAGATGAACCAAGATGATTAGTAAGCAATTCTTGCAGAAACCATGTCCCCCAACCCCTGCAGAAATGTTATTCAGAAGGGCTATAATCCACAGTTAGAGCCCACCCATATTGGCTTAAGGCTGCTTGCAATGAAGTTGTTAAGATGTAATATCCATGATCCACAAGATTTACATGTGTCATCAAGTTTACTTACATCCCTATTCAGAACTCGCACTTCAGTGAAATGCTTAGCCTCCCTTGCAAAAGGATCAGGTGGCACTTCTGCATTGGCTGCTGCCACATTTGCAGCAGCCAGTTTCTGAGCAGCAGTTTGACTTGCTACTGGAGATTCTGCTGGTGGAATTGTTGCCTCATCCTCCTTGGGCTCAGTATCTCCATCCCCAACCTTTGGTGCCACTGGCACAGCCCCTGACTCTGTTGGTTGTACCCGTCTCCCCATAGAGGGTGACTGCATGAGAGAACAAGGATCAAACATGATTTACTCCAACTTGCATGCCCTTGGTGTAGACACCAATTCCTTTACCATCTTAACCAGAACATTTGATACTGGAATAAGCCAGATAATGTATATGTCTTCAAAAATATTGCAAACTTCTCCAACTTCAATTTTAGGTAACCTGAATAGAATTGAAAGAGCAAATATAACAATGTATCATCCTTAAATACGCAGAGCTTCTCCATAGTTTCATTTTAAATCATTCTGAATACAATTCAGAGAAGATCAACTACTAAGGTCATAGAGTTTAGAGATCTGACAATGTATCAAAAAACACAGAAAAAGACAAGACTGTAGCACTTATAATGACAAAATCCATGCACAGAAAAAAACTGCAGACCAGAGTGAAGATTACCACAGTCTCAAAAATGTTCTATGAACTATAACAGCAAAATGTATACTTGTCCAGCTATGTATACATTTATAACATCTCTACTGGATTCATCAGCTCTGAGCAGTGAGTAGAGCCAACATCAGAAATTAAGCAACAAACTGAGTTTTTGTCACAAGACCACCAGTACCAGAAACCATGATACTAGCTTGCTGAAAAGACCATAAAAGAGATGGATATTACAAAGGAAACCATATTGATCTCTAAACAGAGAGGAAACCCAACAAAAAAAAAATAATGAAACAGCAAGAGGAGAGAAACAACAATTAAAGCTTAAAGAGAACAATCTTTTTAGGAAAATGTGAGCTTTGAAAAGGTTCCACTCAAGATTAAGAACCTCTGGAAAGAATTGGCATGAAGATTTCAAGGTGGAAATAAACAACATAAAAATATTTTCTTTTTTGGCAGTAATATAATATAAGAGGGACTGATAGAATGTGAATAAAAGAAATATTCACCTGAACTCCAGCACAGTAAACCTGCACATAGTGAAATTCTGGAAGAAGATAGACACGAACAGTGCTCCCATCTCTAACAGCTTCAACAATTGCTGGCAATGGTTGCCCTTTGCAATTCTCCACAAGGCCCATAGTATCAAAGTTGGCAGAGTCCCCTATTGCTGAAGGAGGAAGCTCCCTGATAGAAGCCTCTGCTGCACCTGGTGTCTGAAAACCCACAAAAGAATAATGATGCCCTAATAACTCTATAAATCTGAAACCAGCCATAATATGACATGCCCTGACACACCTTTCCAAAACAAGAGTGTGTACATGCTACAGATGGATGCTTCAAGTCTGAGTCACTTCAGACACCAGATCAACACAACAGATTATGATAATGATGAGGCAGATGAGCAGTGCACATTGCAACTTCCAGTAATTGGCAAGATAGTAAGGAAACGAGATCTCACAACCAGATACTTGCCTTTGTCCATATGCCATAGCCTTGTGTTTGGGCCTTCTCTTCTCTCTCAGTGAGCTCTGTCAAATAGGCCGAGCTGACCTCATTATTCTGTGAACCCTGTTGTCGAACCTGTGCTTCAACACTCCAGCATGAATAAAGCAGATATTACAGGATCAAAAAAAGACCACAGCACTAAACCCACAGAGTCTTGCCAGATGCTAAGTGTCATTCAACCAAATTGGCCTTCCTAACATGTTCCTGTGATTTCAAAGCATCCACATGGCTGAAACCCTGAGATCTTGAACCCCGTTTTAAGGTGTGGCAGTTCATTGAAATTGAGGCAGGGGAACATATGATTACCTTTGCCCAACCTTGGGAGACAACATCAAAAGCCACATTCTCAGAACCGAGCATCACCATGCCAAACTCTCTGTTAATTGCTGGAACTGTATAATCCACCTTAAAAGTGACATCCTGTAAAGCAAAGAGAAAAGTCAGCCCCTGTCATCTGAGAATTGGGACTGGATTGCACATGGGCAGCAGTACCATTAAAGCAATTGAAGCATAAGAACTCCATGGTAAACCTTTGAAGGTAACAAAACAAATTAATGTAGTCATAACCCTTATGAGTATCACACAGAAGGTGTCAGACCTTCACCTTCATGAAGAGTGGCATTGACAACAAAAATTGCAGATGTGCAACAGAAGACAAACCTTGCCAATGCACTTTTTCCGGAGAAACTCTCGGCTGTCCCAAGCAAAAGGCTCATCCCTCCCATCCCTGCGGGCCTGAAGTATAAAGGCACCACACTCATCATATACTTATGGTACAGACAGAACTCTAGACCCACCAATGTTGCTGCACTACTGATAGCTGCTGCTAAAGACATCAGCACCATGTTTATAGGACACATTTTGATACCAGCACAACAAACAGCACATATCAAAATGTTGTCAAAACATCAGCACCATTTTGGGAGGACAACAACAGTCCTGTAATCATGAAGATCACTACAGTTTAGTTGAAGGAGATCAGACTACACAATCAACACACCCACAGCAAATCCTCCAGCCTTTCAAAAAGACTCTTCTCAAGAAAATTTACTCTTAAGAGTTGACCTGCTATATTACTGAAAAAATCCTCTATCCAAATCTCGACAACAGTTCAAAAGGTCATAAGAGTCTTGTAGACAAATGCACTCTGATCTTTTGACAAAACAACAAATCTTAGTCCAGTCCACTTTCTCTTTGCATCTCTGTACATGAGAGAAATCACTGGGAGGACCTCAGGGAGATCTAGACATTTCAAAGGAGACCCATCAGCTCTCCTTGCAAAGAAAAAGACTTGAGACTTCTTTGTTTGTGGCCAACAACATTCAGAGAAGAACTCAAAGTTGCAGAAATTATTTTTTTCAACTGTCTGCACCCAGAAAGAAAAAGAAGAACGCATGTGGATGATCTTCACATCTTAGAACTGGAGATCTTCTTACATCAGTTATACGAGGCTGCAGGAGAAGATTCTGTCAAATGCCATCAAAGGACGTCCAAAATGAAATAAAAAAAAAAGAC
>Ga0209208_10003071_pt1 | contig 24024 bp, 20 predicted proteins | sample S1TSphfallax_3_FD_187694 | JGI IMG/M metagenome (GOLD analysis project Ga0209208, IMG submission 187694) | Host-associated microbial communities from peat moss isolated from Minnesota, USA - S1T2_Fd - Sphagnum fallax MG (SPAdes) (version 2) | ecosystem: Host-associated > Plants > Peat moss >...
ACCTAAAATCTGTGATTCATTGCAGTTGGAAGTTCCTGAACTCAAGATAAACTGGAATATTTGATCTGGCAATTAGAGGAAGTGTGGACCCTAGAGCTTCTTTGGTCTAAGTCAAGATAATCCTGACAGAATCAAACCCAACTGTTTTTGCAGGTATCAAGCCAATTGACCTTATCAGCAAAGGTGCTGCTAGTTGGGACAAGAGTAAAGCTCTGCCATTTGAGTCCTATGCAGCATCATCTTTCATTGGTAAGTTGGAACAACATAACGCTTACCTTAAGATGCCTCAGAAAACTGACAAAGTAAAAGAAACTGCAGAGCTGGAGTGAGATTTCCATAATTCAGGGCCCATCTAAGCCCTGCAGTTGTATTTTAATAGGGGCTGGTGTCGTCTACAAGGACACACCTAATCACAAGCCTGAAGAGACGTACTTGGAGGCTTCATCAGTAAGGTACCAAACAGTGTGATCTGATTACAGGATTCCAGCTCACATTCAATAGCAAGGACATTTTCTACCTAGGAAATTTCCAATTGAATCCAGATAATTCTTGATGCACCTGCAACTGCTGGATTGCAAACAAGAGAATATGTGACTCCACATTGTTGCAGTAATGTTTGCAGCCTGCTTCAACAATTGACTGATGCATATAGTTTCAAGATTGTTCCATGTTTTATGCTTTCTGAAATTTGACACTAACAGGGGTTCACATTACCAGTTTTGGACCTCTGGTACAGGAAGAATCCCATCATGGCCAGTCAAAAGTACAATATAAAGCAAAAGCTGAAGGCTCCAATGGATCAAGTGATATTTGTTCTTTTACAAAGCACAACTTGCAGCCCCTCTCATCTGATCTCATTAGAAACTTTTTGCTGTCAGCAAAGGCTCAGGTGAAGCAGGAAAAGAAGCAGGTACTACTCAATACAGAGTCTGCCTCACATTCACCCTGGTTACAAACTATTCCTCCACCCTGTGCACCCCCCTTGTTCTAGCAGTAGCAATTGCCTCTAAAACTATGTTGGATCTCCAAGTGCTGATTAAGCTATGTTCAACAACTGATTAGCTTGGAAACATTGCAGCTGAAGTGCAAGAAGTCTTTAGAACTGCTCAATGATGTATAACAGCATGTTTTTATGTGCAGGCAAGGCAATCTGCTCTTGCAAATCAACTTGCAATAGATGAAGAGCACAGGTCTTCGGGAAGCACAATTTTTCGACCTTCCGACTTACATGAGATGACTATAGCTAAGGGATTTGGGTCTTTCAGCTCTGTCTTGATCAATAATCCAGAGAATTTTAAACGAAAAACCTTCTCGACCATGAAGAACAGCTGGGATTTCAACAATTCTCCTGGCTTCAACCCTGATAAACAGTTTGATCAGGAAGGGTTTGATAAAACAGACATTGAGTTTTCCCCACCTGATATCCTTGAATACTCCACCTTGACTCCTGTGAGATCTCCAGATGAGGTGTTCGACAACAGCTTCTCATCTAGCTTTGAAGCAGATATCTCCAATCTGCTTACTCCAAATCAAGGTTGTCCTGATGATGTCTTCAGAACTACAACTGCTCCCTCTGCATGTAAGAAACCTGAAGCATTTGCACATCTAAACCTAGAGCTTACATTTATGTGAATTGTAAATTTGCTTGCATAATGTTGCTACTGGTAAGGGAATTGGGAATAGGTCCTTCCTTGGAGCATTCTTGGCTCAGAAGCTTTCACATCTTGAGACAATATCAGTTGGTTTCTCAGAGTGGAAAGTTGTGCAGCCAGGACAACCAAAGCCACCAAGTTGTGGGATGGTAATTTGTGGGACACAGCACTTCCTACCAATGGTGCCAATTGTGATCTTCAATTCGAATCCACTACAATTGACAATTCTTCAAAAACTTTTCCTCTGAAGCGGTGAGTCAGTTCTGTAAAGTCTTCATCAGTCTTCGTGCATGCTTATTGGTGGTTCAGCCTGCAGACATTAAAGGTGACACTTGATTAAGCAAATGTCTCAGCATTGCTATGTCTGTTCCTGATATTCTAAGTGATACCCGCAACAGCAACATTTTCTTGGCTCATGTTTGACAAACAGTGCAGACATTTATAGTGCATGTAAGTCATCCTGATCCATGGCACTTAGGAATCACTGTCCCTATAGGTCTTGTGTTAGGTGTGTGTTATCTGACATGCTTCTCTTATTGGTTCTCTGTAGGCCCAGGTTCACCAGTGGAATTCAGCATGCAATGCATGGTGAGGATTCTTATATCTTACTATTGGAGCTAGCTGAGGTCTCTTCATTGCACTAGTTGTGATGTTAAGTTTCATTTATTGTTTCAAGCCAGCCTACAAGCCCAATGGTTAATCATACTTCCTGCTGACACATAGCTTGTAGGCAGGTCTACATTTTTAGTGTCTCTCTCATTGAGGATATATGCATAATCAGCTGCAGATTCAAAGTTAACTGACTGTTTTGGCCCCATCTCACCAATCAGGTGTGCTCTTTTCAAGTACAGAAAACAAAGGGAACCAAATGCATTTGTATGAAACACATGTAATGGTGACTTGTGTATATTGAGAAGTGGAGGTATGCTTGTGGACCAAGTTGAGTCTAATTCATGGTTTAAGTTTTACAGGACACTATGAATCTGGTGAGCTGAGCACAGATGATAATCACACAAAGGCACAAAAAGCAGATGTAAATGCAACAAACTTCTCAACAGACTCAGTCTTCAATGTGAATCAGCCCATGGTGGCCCATTCACTAACCAACCTACACATGTTCAATGGGAGGGTTGACATCAAGAAGCCCATTTTGGAACCAGCACTAGCCAGAGGCACTGGAAGGTACTGCAAAGAAACTGAAGCAATGACCATCACAGTAGTGGAGTGACCTGCTGGAGTGCCTCGATTACAACTATGGAAAGACCTGTTTTAGTGGATGAGGGATTGGGTCAATGTCATGTTGTGACAATGGTGCCATGTTTCACTTGCAGGACTGTTATCTTCAGACGTGAAAGCTCTTACTTCCTGCCTCCAGCAGAGGAACCAGGTAGTATGACTAGTCATTCAGCTCCCTGCATATCCCTACATCCTCACTCCAATTTTCAGTATAAGTATCACCACAAGGTATCACAGTATATTTGGAACCTTATGTGTAGTAGGTCTTTACCAAATTCTGACCACCAATACTGAGCTGCTTTTAAGCAGAACTAACTTGGGGATGGGAAACTTTTGAAACACAAGTTTTGATGACAAAGGAAGGAGGTCAATTCTTCCCTCTGAGGAATCACAACAGGCACCAGTATAACCCATGCTGGAGTGAACTGATATTATTTGTTTATCTGTGCCCAGGTTTGGATTCATGGATTGAAGAGGAAGACTGGGGACCAGAGACTCTAATCCAATGGAAGGCAGACACATCATCACCTGTTGCACATGGTGGTAGAGACTCCAATTTTCTTGGTTCCTCTGCAAATGAGAACACTCTTAGTTTTAAGAATGTCATTTCCAGTGTGCCAGTTCCATATTTGGGTGCTCCTGTTCAAGTGCTGGAAGCTGTGGAGTCACATGGAGACCTCAAAATTGACAGATCTTTTTCAATTTCAGAAGCACCTCAGATCAGGCATTTCCCTAGCTTGAACTGAATAACACCAAATAATCAGCTGATCATTCACTGTTATTATGTGGCAACACATGGATTTTGTGGGACTCATTGCATTCTAATTTACTAAACTGCTTTTTGTACAATTCATAGCACACAATGTGGCTTATACTGTGGCTTGCGTCCTTGCCATGCAGGTATGCTACTGATGATACTGCAGTGTCTCCCTCCAACTGCATGGAAGGTTTTCATGGTAAGTTTCTGGCTTGTCTTATTCAGGAAATTCTAGAATTCATATTCTTTGCTCTCAATTTGAAGCCATTTTTGACTGTAGAATGCAAGTAATGCCTGGCCATTAACTGCAGTGGTCCAAGCCTAATTGGATAGCAAACACCTGGGATACCAAATATCTGAAATTGCACATTGGACATATCCTGCAGATCATGTGGAAGGCATAGGGGACAGTCAGGCAGCAGACTGCCCACTGAAAAAAGTGCAAGCAAATCCAAGACTGGAGACTTTCTTTTGCCAAGTTACTCACAAAGATACAGCATACAAGTCATGCATATTGGTAGATTACCCTCTGGGTCCAGCACCAGGAAGACTTGGAAATGATGAATTGACAGGCTGTCAGAGGCAAAGTGATGAAGGGAAACGTGGGGAAAGCGATGGTTTGCATGAAATCAAAACCAGGTCACTTCATAAATTCCCCTGAGCCCACCCTGCTGCATTCACTTGGGCAGTTCTTACCAGCATCCATCTAGCATGTTTGGATGCAGCTCTTGCAACTCCTGTAGGCTACCCACTACATGGAAAACCAAAGACAGTGCCACTTTAGAGTGCCTTGCAGCTTTTGAAGAACTGGTCTCCCTACCACATAGCCTAAGCTTGTGTAACGACCAACAATCAACCACATGGACTGTGGATGTATTCTTTTTAAGCATCTCACTGGAACAGAAATGTGAATGGTTTTGATGCAGGAATGGATTTGCACACCCTCCCTGTCAACAAACACTGCTGGACGCAACATGCTTAGCAGATTTTGTGACTACAAAAGGTGCGGCACTGAATATTAGTCTAAGATCCATGCTAGTAGGTGCATACTGTATGCTCCCAAGCTATTCCAACCTCTTGCTGAAAATGTTGAACTCCAACCTCTTCATGTCACATGCCCAGAGCAATCTGACACTCTTAGCTAAGTGAGACCTCCTTTATGCTAGATTCATAAACTTACCTGTAATTGGCTGCTTTCAACACTAGATACATGCAGAAAAGGTCTGAAAGCCTGTTGTATTGAAAGAAACTATCTCTGGGGGTTTGTTTGCAAGCTAGAATTGGTTGCTCCACCTTTGTATAAGTCTCTGAGGCAAAGCCTTGAGCCAGGACCTATGAAAAGGATTCCCAGTAAAGACAAGAATGGTGGTCTTTAAATCTCTCTGATGTAATATACTAACAGATCTCATATGTGGAACACACCAATCTTCCCAGATATTTTGCGGCGTATGAGGAGGCCAGCTCCAGCACTTATTAGCCTCTCACTGGACGAAGAACCACAGAACTTGGTTGAAAAGTTCAGGCTCAACCTCGACAGGCAGGACAACAAGGAGGCCAGGCTCACCTTTGAGGACCTAGAAACAAGAAGTCAGTTGGTTGGATCCAGAAGCTTGGAAACATTCCAGTCTCAGACAAACCTGTCACAAGACTTCTGGAAAGGAAAGAAGGAAGTGGATCTGCTGACTCTCCCTGAACAAGCAACTGAGCTTGGGATGAGGAAACAAGGGGCACAAGCACTTCACTCAATCTCTCCGAAACTACGAGAGGAACAACACTCACCTAAAAGGTCCAAGAGCTCACTCCAAGTGTATAAAGGGCCCACTACAGTGGAGGCACAACAAGATGTAGTCATTCAACAGCATGGAAAGCATTACCAGATGTCAGTAGAAGAGAAAATCAACCTTGATGCAAGTCAAGGAGAAGATCCATCTGTGCAGCAAGTAAGAGAAAATCAGTCCCAAGCAGCACAACAGTCACATAAGGATGAAGACATCAGAACTGATCACTTGATCTACAGCAAAGATCCTTGCAGAAAAATCAATGGAAGCTTGATACCAGAAGTTTGCACTGCAAGAAAAACTCAAAAACCGGGTATGCTCCATTCTGCTCTGAGTAACTCAAAGTCTCCAGGAACCACAAAAGACTCAACTCATTTTCCCCAAAGTGGCAGCCAGCAATCTTGTGCCCAAAGACAAGGCATGTTGGAGGAAAAGGATGATGCAAACAAAGCCATCACTAATTCTGATGACAAAGATGGAAATTGCAACCTTCTTCCACAAAACCCTTAGCCCGACAATGACCCCGGTGTGAAGAAATCTGTCCAAAAGATCAGGTAATGCTCAATGTGTGGACACGCCCAACATGTGGATGCAGGATAATTGAATAGAACACAGTGATAACAAATACCCAATTCAGAAAGAACAATCACTATAGCCCAAATGTGTAGGGGATACAGTCTTATTGGCATCAGCAGTCATGGAGTCCAAGAACAATCTCAGGGTTACTACTCACACCATGCAAACTTCAGCCATGGTATGCCGTGAGATGGAGATGGATTACTATGCCTCTGCTCCTGTTTTATGACTTGAATTACACAGGTACTGCATTTGGAGGCTGTGAAGCAGCAACACTCACCAGATCAGATTCACTGCAGTCACAGATCACTTGACCACATAGAAAGACTCATTACTGCAGTCTACTGACAATGTCAGCTTTCTGTCTGTCCCTTCTCCTTCTAACCATTACAAAAGCTCTTCCACCTGGTGGCCATGGGCAATCACATGACAGGCCTCGCATGGTTGTGGTATTGGTGAAATGTCAGAATATCTTGTCTGCATCTTCCAGGTAAGTATATATGGCTACTGCCCACTTCCACCATCTGCAGAAGCAAGAAGGAACAATTGGAAGATCAGCAGTTGCCACACAAGGTCCCAGCTTAATGCCAAGTATCTCACACCCATCAGAAGCCAGTAAACCTCCTAAACCACAAAAGTACTTTGAGAGAGACAAGAGAGACACAAAAGACACTTCTCTTTTTCCTTATAGCCTTGCTTAGGGCTACAGATCATGTGCCTGAGGGAATGGAGAGCACATTGCAACGAGGGAGGATATCCAAAAGAAGGCATTCTTCAAAATACAACTATACTTTTTGTCAGTCCTAGTTGAAGGCATTCTCCTGGTCCTTTGCCCTTTGTCTAGATTTCTCATACCTTCTTCATCTGCCTTAATGACCGCCTCCTCCTTCTGTGCTTCAGTGTCCTCTAGAAGTTCTGGAGATGGTGGCAGTGTCTCATCAATCATCCCTAGAAATTGATCAACAAGTGCACTTGAAAGCCGCTCATCACAGTCTTCCACAATCTATCCCAACTCAATTGACAAGACAATAGCCCCTGATTGTCTATAAGTAAGGTCATCACTTAATCGTGGGCTTGAGCAACAGTGCACAGAGTTGGACTTGCATCAATCTGTGATGCAGTGCTTGCTCTGCAGTTGCAGATCATCAGTGGTGTTTTTTGCTTAGGGAAAGAAATTGCTTCAAAGACACAGAAATGAGAAAGCTCCCAAAACCAAACTTGGAACAAAATTACAAGGAAGATTGAGGAAAAGAGGGATATTGTTGAAACACTACAAGATGGACTTCGACAGCTGTTGAAGGCCGCAAATTGCTTGCTTGCAGGTACTCAGCTTTTGTGAGCTTGTATTCCTCTGCACCTTTGAAAAACTCTTGTAAACCATCTCTTGTTTGTGACCCTGCTGGAGTCTTCACCAGGTAATCATACACCTGTAGCAGGTAGGTCCACGGGTACGCATCATCAGATCAGTTATGTGGTTGCATGAATGTGTGAATGGTTTGTGTATGTGTCCTTCCCTCTGTGTGTTTGTGTGTGTGTGTGTGCGTGTGTGTAGCGAGCAGGTCTTCAAGAATGCTCATCGAGGGAAGAAGAGGATTTGCGAAGGAACGAAGGACGGACAAACCCCAAGTGTTGAAACCCGATTTTCGAAATGGTTAAAAAAACAGACTAAAAACCTTGCATTCAGCAGCTGTGACGCCAAAGCCTTTGTCCGCTCCACGTGACTGCAACAACTGCAAAGCTTCGCAATTCGTCAACAGACCTGCATTCGCCTCAAGCCTGGACCAACCCCCAGCCACCCGACCCACAATTGAAACTGTTATCATCAATACACAGGCATCTCCAATTTCGCATGCCCATTATTCTATGATCACCACAATTGCTGTCGCCTTTGTAGCTGTGATGCCCATTGCCACGAGACCCGAAATTTCTTACACTTTCATGCTGTTGCTGTTCCAATGCCCGTTTTGATAACTGCGACTTCTCTTCTCCTGTCCCGATAATTGCAATTACTCTTGTCCTTGTTGTCCTTGTTATCTTGTTCTTCCTGTGTGCAAGTTCTTTCTGGGCTCCAACATCTGGAAATTCCATTCTGGTAGTGCTACAGTTTTAGGGTTAGGGTTTGAGAGTCCGAGCATTTGGGAACTGCAGAGAGGTTCAAGTTTTAAAATCGAACCCAGTTAAAAAGGTCGTGAGACTGGCGGGAGTCTCTGCGCTAGAGCGCGCTCTTCGTTGGCGCCGTGGCTTGTAGACGGACAGAGCGCGCTCTTCTTGTTGCCGAAAAGAAGTGGGAGCTGCACAGAGAGAGAATCTCTACGCTTCTCCTGCGGTCTAGTCTCGGGTGTTTAGTAAGCGGTGTAGATCAGCAGCATTGCCTGTTTCTTTTTGCTGCCTTTTTTTGTATGTGAGTGTGTGGTGGGTGGCATTGTGTGCCATGGTGTCGCGTTCTTCCTTGCGTTCTCCCAACGTTCAGTCTGGGGTTCAAAACAGAAAGGTGCGTCTGGTTCAGCGAGCTTCGTCTCGTATTACCACCCGGACGCATTCTCAGAATGCACTAAATGCTGCTCCAACTATCAAGAAGTCGTCGACGAAGGTGAAGGTGATGGCGACGGACAAAGGAGTGACTGCTACAATCAAGAAAGTGTCAAAGAGGTCCAAGGAATTTGCTCACGGACGCGGACATCTGCTTCATGTGGAGGAGGACAAGATGGAGGTGATGAAGGAAGAAGGTCGGGCACCCGCCATTGTTTCCAAAGCTGCTGCTCCCAAGCAGCAAACGGTTGAAGTTGTCGCAGAGGCTCAAATGCTTGCCGAAGGGGCAGAAGCTCAGAGAGTGAAAGAAGCCCTCCGAGAGTTCAATACTCTGTACCTGGAGGCAATACAGGCAAGTGAATTTTCATGGTGTCTGTCACCGCCATTGTGCCTATGTTCTCGAAGTTCAGGATGCATCTTCATTCCTGCTTCTTTTCTAATGGAGCAATGCATTAAAATCTACAGGAAGAAGACAAGCGTGCTGCAGCAGCAGCCGCAGCAGCCACGAAGAAAGAAGTTGGGAAGAGGCCATCCAAAAGACCTGATCTGAAAGCTATAACGAAGGTAACACAGAGAGGAGACGACTCTTCCTCCCCTTGCCAATTGTTCATTCTTGGATTTGTCCATCGCAGCTTCTCCTCTTTAACAGAGGTGCTTCTGTAAAACCCCCCTTGCCTGTGTTGACCTGTTGGAAATTCCCTTTTGTAGATGAACAACCTGAACTTATCTGTCAATTCTGGGAAGATCATTGGTGCAGTTCCAGGTGTGTGTTGAGCTGAGCCTCTATTCTCTTTGGTGGAAGGACTTTATTTACAACGCAAATATATGTGATGGCTGAGCATCTGTTCTTTGGTGGAGGAGTTTACTTGCAATGCAAATATGATTATCTTCGATTTGATGTTGCTTTTTGCAGTTGCATGTGTGGTTAGACCATCAGAACAAGTTTCTTTTGCTTTCCGGGATAATTGCTGCATTGTTCTTTGATTTTGACCCATCCAAACTCTCTACCAAATCTTGCTGGTAAATCTACAATGATCTTGATAGCAACTTTAAGCTCTTTATTCGGAGATCAGGAATTCCTTTTCATACAGCACTCCAGGATCATCTGGTGGTCTGTCAGCTAGAGTTTTTTATTGATTTTCTTTAGTAACAAAAGAGTAGAAACATATACTGGGTTCTCAGTCCTGAGCCTAGTTTCCCTACCAGGTGTGCATGTTGGTCAACAATTTCTATCACGAGCTGAAATGGTAATCATTGGCCTTCATCAGCACTGGCTAAATGGCATCAACTACATTGGTGCAACCAAATCAGTAAGTATTTTTTCTCACATCTGATTTTGTGATGCCATGATTTAGTCTGCATGTATGCCAACTTTGAAGTGCCCTATAGAGTTTAGCCATGAATCTGCATTTGAAGAAGATTTAGGTGGTTCAGAGGCCGACATGCACTCTGTGGGCTGGTTCTGAGTGCATTTGTTTCCCTGTTTGTAGGCCAGAAATGAGTTTTCCCACCTGCAGCTACCCATTGCAGTATCAATTGTGATGTCTGGTGGTTATGAAGACGATGTCGACAATTCTGATGATCTCATCTACACAGGCCAAGGAGGCAACAATCTTACTGGAGATCGACGTCAAATTAAGGATCAAGAAATGACCAAGGGCAATTTGGCCTTAGTGGTAGGTCCACTTTCTCTGCTCTCAGAGATTTGCCAAGCTATCTGATTCTGCCATTTACACTCTTACATAAAGGGGAGATATTTGAAGTTGGAGCTTTGTCTGAACAGCATAGCATGGAGTTTCAAACTCCTGTTCGGGTAGTTCGTGGCCATGCAAACAAACTCAGTTACACTGGGAAGCTTTACACCTATGATGGAATTTATCAGGTGAGGGTCTTGCCCTTTCATATTCTGCAACTCTTGTCATCTTTTCTGAGAGAGATTGGAGTGGGATGCTTTGTCAATTGACTTCATACTCTCCTTCTGTTAGGGAATTAGTTTTTTCAATGTGAGTGTTTGATCTCACATTAAGCCTGATCACAGGCATGCCTGCTTTGGCTGGGTTCTGAATGGAATTTTGGACTTAATGTTCTTTCTTTCCACAAGTGTGACTTTCTGGCAAGGCTGCTGTGTCACTGTGTGTGTGATAACTAACTGTTGGCTGCTGAAACCTGCTTAAAGTATGAGGTTAGTGGGCTGTCAACAAATTCAGTTAGAGCACAACAACTTGTTTTAAGTCTTCAGTGTGCCCTTCTGATGAGGACTTTTCAACTGGTTTTGGCTATATCACCTTCAAACATACATGCTCCTGCTTGTTGCTTGTTTGGATGCTGCAGTTTTCAAGGTGTGTACCTACATCAGTGAAAGATTCGAGTAATCAGTGAGATTTTGATTTGTTGTTCAGACGTCCGGAAATCTGGTTGACAGGTGTACGATCACTGGACTGAGAAGGGTATCTCTGGGTTTCGTGTGTTCAAATACAAACTCCGCCGCTTGCCAGGACAACCAGATCTGACCACCCAACAGGTATACTCATGACATGCAAGGGGCATGTTACCTCTTTACCATTACCAATTCATCTTCACTTATCCAAGGTTCTTTCATTGGCACTATTATCTTGATTAGTTCCTGGACATCAGTGCTCACACACAGGATACTTGAACTTGGATCAATATCACTTATGTGGGAAGAATTGACAGACTCAACATCTGATGCAGGTGTTTTTTGCTAGGGGGAAACTTATAGACAGTGCAGCAGAGCTAGAAGGGTTGGTGCAAAACTCAACTCTCATCCACAACATAGGGTTGCCAACATTGGATATTGCTTTGATCCAACAACATTTTTCTTCTTATATTGTGGGCACCTTGTTGCATGCAAAATTCTGTAACTCTTGAATGAGATTTGTGAACACCTCCATTCCCTAACATGCAGTTTCTTTCTACCTCTAGAGAATTTCAAGTAGTAAGAATTGCTTCTTCTTCTTGTCCTCCAGATTGGTTAGCAAAGACATTTCTGATGGAATGGAGCGTATTCCAGTGGTTGCTTCAAATACAGTTGATGACAATCCTTGTCCTCCAACTGGTGTGTGGTTATGTAATTAGCCATTTTGTCCTTACTTTCTGCATTGAGAAGGTATTATGCAGTTGTCCAGCTTGCAATTTGTGAAGGTGAATCATTGTGAAAGCAAGAAAATGAAAAGGGGATGGGGAGAAGATCTTTGATGGTTTCAACATTCAGTGGCATGCTAATCTTCCTTTTGTCCTGTAACAGATTACACATATATGACTGCTTCTAAATTGTCCCCAGACATTCCCAAACGGAAACCTGCTAAGGGCTGTAGTTGCAAGGGTGTCTGCACAGACACAGAAAAGTGTTCATGTGCACGTCTGAATGGCAATGTTATTCCCTATGTTCACAATCATGGTGGAAGGTATGATTTTGAACAGCCTGAGATGATCCAATATCTAGTTTCTTGTGTTGTGTGGGTAATCTTTCTTCCAGTGGTCAGTGTGCCTTTTCCACAGATTATCCCTTTTGGTTCTAGTCAGCATCACAGTGTCATTTGCTTCTGCGGGAACTAACAGTGTTTGAATGTATGTTCCATTAGGCTCATCAAAGCTATGGATGTGGTATACGAGTGTGGTCCTAATTGTTCATGTGGCCCTGAATGTGTCAATCGCACTTCCCAAAATGGTCTTCAATACCGACTCGAGGTAGTTGACTTCCTACCCTGGAAGTTGATCAGAATTTTGTCTAAATCCAAATTTTGTCCACATATTGTATTAGACATCATTCATCCTTTTGTCAAACTCACCACTCAGACAACTGGTGTTGTGGTGAGTTGTGCAGGTCTTCAAAACAACAAACAAGGGTTGGGGGGTCAGATCATGGGATTACATCCCTGCAGGAGCCCCCATTTGTGAATATGTTGGAACCATAAGGCACAATGATGACAGGCTGGAGAGTATGCTTGACAACATGTATATTTTTGAACTTGACATGCTACAAACAATGTGGGGTATGGAAGGTCGTCAGGTAAGGAGGTTGAAATTTCCTCATGTCAGGAACTACTAATGTCCAGTCGATTTGTAACCTACTCTAAATTAGTTGTCTTCATATGTCTTCTCAAGTGTGCCAGTAGTCTATACTGCATCTCCTAAGGTGCTTAACTCATATTCTTCTGTTTGCAAAAGAGGTCATAATTTTCATTTCTTTTAAGGTTTAATTAGTCTTTTTTTTTGTAGAGATACTAACCTTAGAGAGTTTCTTTTATGAACAGTTGTCTCTTAACGAGCTATCAAAAGAGGCCTTCTTCAGTTGTTATTGAGCAAGAAGAGATGCTTGGGGTGCATGAAATCTGAGTAAACATAAATCAAGTCCTTGGTTATGTTGAGTTTAAGACCCAATCTTCACTGTTTGGCCATGACAGTGCTTCTTCTTAAGTTGCATTCTCATGTTAATTCGAAGTACCTTACAATGTTCATTCTTTTTTCTTACAGACTGCATCAATGTACTAATAGATTTTTGTCTTGTCTGCAAGAATCATAATGTTGCTTCAGTTTTTATTGAGATTGATTATTTTGAAGATAGCTATGTGAAGTCCACATTGTCAGAATCTACAGTGTCAGCTTCATATTCTGTCAGTGCTAGCAAATATAAAGCAAGTGTGGCCCTTGTCTTGCTTTTCTGTGTGAGGAAGTTCCATGAAGCATATGTTCATAAACAAATGGAGCCAGTTTACTTCTCTCAGAGAAGATCTTAGTGGCTAAGCTCGTTGTGTAATGCTTTTCTGCATCAACGACCTATTCCTCCAGTTTGGTTCTGTTTGGTCTGTCAGTTTAAATACATCAATTGGTAACCAAGCAGAGTGTCATTTTTTTAAGTTAACGTTTCAGATTAGTTTGGTTCTTTAGATCATCTTACTAAGTCTTGTTGATGTCCATTTTTCCTTTTTTAACCTTGTTCTGGCTTTCTTAATGTGAGGATATTATTGTGTGCAGAGGAGGGGGGAAAAGGTGATTCCACCATTGGATGGTGGGCCAGACATTGACCAGACAAGTGAAGGGCACAGTCCATTGTTTGTTTTGGATGCAGGAAAAGGTGGCAATGTGTCACGGTTCCTCAATCACAGCTGTGAACCAAATGTGTTCATTCAGTGCATGCTGAGTGATCACCATGATGTGACTATGCCCCGCATTGTCATGTGTGCTGCTGAAAACATTCATCCTATGCAGGTAGTTACTTTTCTCATTCTCTGTCTAGGGATAATGGTGCATGATTGAGACAATTCTCTCAAATATTAGAATGGAAAAACTTGTACCACAAAGTTTTGACCCACAAATGTTCTAGGAGCTGAGGGAAGGAACTCAACAGAAGAAATCAGCAAAACAATTTCTTTTTGATCTTTCGTGATACTAAATGATCAAAGATTTAATGGATCTGCTGGTGAACCTGTAAGGTTTTATGCACTAAATGAGTCCCAACTAGTCTTGCTTGCTTATATGCAATGAGACTTTCTTCCAACCATTCAGATCACATCTTGAAAATTTGCAAATCGTTGAAGATTTGGCAAGCATACCGTTATGAGTACTCTGAAATGATTGTTTGCAGCCAAGTGTGTAGAAGCAGTTGTTTTCCTGCAGTTTGAATTGTGCTCAACTATGTGTCTTATGTGGCTGCAGGAGTTATGTTATGACTATGGCTATGCTCTGAACAGTGTAGTGGCAGCAGATGGGACTGTGAAGGAGGTACCCTGCTATTGTGGATCCTTGATATGCCGCAAACGAATGTACTAGACATGGCCCATCGACTGTTCATCGGTTTTGATTCTTCCTGGCTCTGTCAGGTTATGGTCTTTGTACAACCCTGATCAGTCTAACTACCTCCTGGCAGACTCTGTGGTTCTTAGCAGTAGTCCTGAATTCAATTTGCCTGCTCTTTTGACAGTCCTCTGTCTAAAATTGATTCAGAATTTTCTGCACATATCTAGAAATCTCCAGTGTTTTGATCTTTTAATGAAGGAAAGGACACCTTGTGATTCCATCAGGAACATCAATTTGCATTTGCATGTCCAAACAGACATGGATTTGATTGTGGCCAAGATCCTCCCATGTTGAAGGACCCTGTCATTGTTTTTAAATAATGAACCTGTTGTGATGCCATGTCACATTTGCTTGAGATTAGTGTGACTGGTTCTCAGTGAGTTCACCTTCTTTGAGTAGTTCTGAAGTAGTCTTAGCCTTCTTGTGTTCAACTTGTGAAATATTTAGATGAGCATATTTTTGCTTTCAAATCAAATCTTCAGTGCCTGGAAAACAATGGGACTCATTCTGTGCCAATCTTTAGACCCTTCCAAGATTTGAGGTGCCAAACACAAGGCAACCAAGCAATTTAGTAATTTGTTTTGGAGTCAATGTGAAGCATCCTCCAAAATTGTTGATATGAACCCTCATTTTGGGAGTTGAGACAGTTTTGGGAACTCAATTTGAGAGTCCTAGGAGAAATGATCATTTTCATGTGGGGTAATGGAGATCTTCAAAGTGTACCATAAACTTGTGTTTCAACCCAAGTTTGAATGGTGGTGCATCTAGTGTGAGTTTGTGTTTGTGACCAGTGCATGACTCATAATTGGCTTTAATTCCACTAACTATATTCTTTGTTTATATCCTATGCTTTTTCTTCTCATCTTTCTAATGTTTTCAAGCTTCCAGTTTGTTGACACAAGTAAATTTGCATTTCTTTCATTAAATTTACATTGGTTCCCTTATGCATAAAGAAATGTGAATTACTTGTGTCAACAAATTGAAATGTTGGAAAGATGAAAAAAAAGAGCATGGGATATAAACAAAGAATATAGTTAGTGGAATTAAAGCCAATCATGGGTCATGCACTGGTCACAAATTCACACTAGTGCATCACCATTCAAACTTGGGTTCAGATACAACTTTTTGGTGCACTTTGAAGATCTCCATGACCCCACATGAAAATGATCATTTCTCCTAGGACTCTGAGATTGAGTTCCCAAAATTGCTTCAACTCCCAAAATGAAGTTTCATTTGAAAAAATTTGGAGGATGCTTCACATTGACTCTGAAACAAAATACCATTTCATGTGAGAATATATCTTACTGTCATTAGCTTACCTTTTGTCCTAGATTTGTGTTTGACCCCTTCTTTTTTTGTTATTTAAAAGCTAGGTATTTTGGATTATATTAATTATGTTGGTTATAATAGTTCTCCAATTACTTTAGAGAAAGACAAGATATTTTCGCTTATGGGGGTTTTTTTTGTCATTACTTTTAATCACAACACTATCCCCAAATGTGGCAATACTCTAATTGACATTTAGGACTTTTATAAAACATCATGCCTTTTTCAAGTGTGGATCTATTTTCTATTCCCACGTCCAAATGTAATTGTTTCATGTCATGACCATCACATGCCAGCTTGTGTCAAATCAACTATGATTTTCTCATGTTTCCAACATTCCTCAACAATTTTAAATGGCGTAAGGGGAAATCCTCCCTCCTTACTTTGTCAAAAAAAAAACAAGTTAGCATAATTGATAAAACTTTGTTTGGAAAGCAATTTCTTGAATCCTTGCCAAATGGTGCAACCCGAAAAATGTATCATAAAAAATTGGGTAAACTTCCCTATACAACATGTAACAAAGGATTTATAAACCTTGGGCATGAATTCCTTTGCTTCACACACTTGGATAAGAAAGTGTGTGCCAAGACCTTTGGGATGGGACTAAAATGAACTTTTCAACTTGCATTTGTGATCACATCAAATGGAAAAACCAAGGAACCACAATGGTGGACAAATGAACGACATGTTAACATGGACTCATAAGATTCACCATGGTATGGTTTAGATTTGAACAAAATCATCATTATCTTCCTTATATTATATTTTATAGTTCCCCATGATGACTACATTGAAGTGGTCATTCTTTTAAGGATTCCCAAATGAAAATATCAAAATTGAAACATATGTTCAAAAAATTTAGATTATCATAACTCCTTCAAAAATATATATTCAAATTACACAATCCAAACATCTTTTTTATAGCCTTTGAAAAAAGCAATTCAATACCACATCAAGCTTTTCAATTGGATTTTATTTGACCTCTCAAAACATCATTTAAGTGCCATGAATCATTTTGGTAATTTGATTCTAAACCTTGAAATGATCATTTAACTTATGTTATAGATACTTGTTTTGGGAATGCAATTCCATTTTTTATTAATGTTCTTTGAAACTTTTCCAATGGTTTAAAAAATGTTTAATTTGGACAAATTAAGGTTCCAACAATAAATGAAAACTTAAATCAAGTCTATTATTGACTTAAGTTCCTAACATTATTCATCTTCCTACTTCACACTTTATCACAACAATCAAGATTAATGAAAAGTTTGTTTATACAAGTACATTAAAAAACATTTCTTAGATCCTTGTGTACTACAAATAGTAAATTTCACCTTAAAATTTCCAAACATTCAAATGTGTAGCCTAAAGGTAATAACAAATGCCTCATGTTGAAAATGAAAGCTCGCTAAGGTGTAGAATATAATAATGACACACCTCATGTTGGATCTAACTTATCTAACTTTAGTATTTAGTTATTGTTTTACAATGTTATTGTATGGCAATTGCAACTTACAAAAAGTTAAATGGCAAGTTACAGATAAGTTAACACATCACCATTCACAATAAATTGATCCGTTAATGTATAGTAAGAATTTTTTCGATGACTTTTAATTCACTACTACAATTGGAAACAATAGTGGTGGTTCATATATTAAACCAATAATGATTCTTAGATTAAACTGACATGATTTTTTATTTTAAATGGTGTTCTATACAACTTTTTATGTATATTTTGCTATAGTGTTTAGTTATTTGGTATTCTCTAAAATAAAATCTCTTTCAATCTAAAAAATATCATTATATTAGAACTAAAGTTTGTGCAAATTACATGGCAAGGAAACAGTCTTGGAAATTGATCCCATAAAAGTCGCAATCAAGAACAAGAAGTGTGTTGGAATTAATTCACATCAATTTATGTGGCCCTTTATCGATTCCATCATTGTTTAAATCAAAACATTTTGTACCTTTTACGAATGACTAAAGAAAAAGTCTAATACCTTGTCTACATTTAAAACCTTCAAAAATGGAATGGGAAAAAAATACGAAAAGCGATCAAGGTTCTTAAATCAGATAATAGCCAAGAGTTTATTAGTTGTGATTTCACAAGGTATTGTGAAGATAATGGAATTAAAAAACAATTCAATCAGGCTCACACACCGTGGCAAAATGGAGTTTCCAAAATGAATTCTTTGACCATGATTGAAAGGGTCAGGTGTATAGTACTGGAAAGTGGACTTCCCAAAATTTTGTGGACATAAGTAGTAAATATCACCAACTATATGGTGAACCGGTCACCATCTCAGGTGAATCAAGGCAAGACACCTAAAGAATTATGGTCATGAAACAAACCAGATTTCGGACATTTGAAGATTTTTGGATGTGTTGCTCATGCAGTAATCTTGAATCCTAAGAAGAAGAAATTTGATTCAAAGTCAAAATTGTGTTGGTTAGTGGGTTATGATACCCACACAAAAACCTATAGGTTGTTCAACCCAAGGATTAAAAAAATCATCTTCAATCAAGATGTTAGATTTGATGAAATGCACATTGGATTAGATTATGATAACATTGTTTCATCTTTGGAGCAAAATACCACAAAAGAAGAAATGGATCCAAGTGTTTCTTCTTTCCAAAAGAATATCACATCAAATAAAAATGAACACTTCAACTAGCCACATGATATTAGAATATTTTAGAGCATGTCACAACATGGCGAAGTAGAAGATGAACCAAAAGGATCTTATAAATCTTATAATACGAGTAAATCTCAATGTTCAAATGATGACTTCTCTTTAGGAAAGATTGAAGTCGATAATCAACTAAAGGCTCATGTAGATAGTCAACTGCAACATTTTAACGAAAAATTTCAAACTAGTGAATTACAACAACGACCCAAAATGATAATAATGTTCCTAAACACTTTGACATTATCATCGTTGGAACAATTGATTTTGTTTTGGAACCAATCAATTTTTTAGAAACAGTTATAGACAATACGTGGAAAATAACAATGTTATAAAATATGGATTCCATCTCGTACAATCAGACTTGGAAATTAGCTAAATTGCCCCCTACGAAAAAATTGATCACGGCTAGATGGGTCTACAAGGTTTTAAATGATTCAAGTGGAAAACCCTTCAAATTCAAGGCTAGGTTACTGACTAAAGGTTGTGAACAGAGGGAGGGATTGAATTTTCAAAAAACCTTTGCACCAATAATCAAATGGAGCATAATCAAATAGGTGATAACCCTTGCAACACATTGTGGATGGAAAATTTCACAGATGCATGTGAAAATTGCATTTTTGAATGATGACCTTTAAGAGGAAGTTGTACATGATGCAACCAAAAGGTTTCGTATAGCTGGGGAAAAAACATTTGGTTTGTAAACTTAATGAGGCTTTGTATGGACTTTGGCAAACCCCTTGAGCTTCATATAAAAAATTGACATTTTTTTCAAAAACTTGCATATGATTAAAAGTGAAGCTAACTCAAATTTTTACTATTGGCATCAAGAAGGAAAGATTTTGATAGTCATGCTTTATGTTGATGATTTAGTCATCACAAACAACTTTGAAGAAAAAGTTGTTTAGTTCAAGGTGCAACTAGCAAATAGGTTCAAAATGATAGATTTGGGACGACTTGGATGTTATCTAGGCATCCATTTTTGTTTCACCAAAGAGGAGGTGTTCATGTCTCAAAAACCTTACATTGAGAACATGCTAAAGATGTTTGGAATGGCAAAGTGTAATTCTACTAAAATGCCTATGGTAGAAGGCACAAAACACCACAAATATGAATGATCAAAAGGTGGATGGCAACACCTATAGGAAGATGGTTAGTAAATTGATATATTTGGTCAACATTGGACCTAATATCAAATTTTCAATCTCAACTATAAGTCGATTTCTAGTTGATCCTCAATTACTTCATATGAATGTAGTGAAACAATTTTTTTGAAAGTATTACAAACTATGGAATTTTGTATTGGAGAGGGAAAAATATTGATCTAAAAGCTTTTGTGGATGCCGATTGGGCAGGTGATCCACAACTTAGAAAGTCAACTAATGGTTACATTCTGAAAATTGGGAACTCATCGGTGTTTTGGAATATGAAAAGACAAACTATTGTAGCATTGTCCTTGGTGGAAATAGAATATTGTGCATTAATAGAAGGTACCAAGGAGGTGGTCTAGTTAAAGAGACTTTTGAGTGAGATCAAACCCATAAAACTAAGATCTAGTATGATGTTATTACTTGCGACAACATCCACAACACTAAAATGGCCAAAAATCATGTCTTTCACGCCATGACACAACATATGGAATGTCATTACCATTTTGTACGAGAAAAGGTAATGTCAAAAGAAGTTACCATACCACACATCCCAAGTATTTGACAATAAGCTGACAATTTCAAAAAATCTTTAAAGAATTTATTTTTTGAAGGTTTGTGACAGGCCATTAGAATAATATCAAATTTTGATATTAATGCCTTAAGGCACGATACATATTTAAAAAATGAAGTGTGAAGGAGGGTGTAGAATATAATAACAACGCACCTCATGTTGGATCTAACTTATCTAACTTTAGTATTTAACTATTGTTAAATGGTGATATGCTGTTATTGCATGATAGTGGCAACTTAAAGAAAGCTAAGTGGCAAGTTACAAATAAATTAGCACACTACCATTCATGGTGGATTGATCTGTTAATGTATAGTAGGAATTTTTTTGGTGATTTGTAGTTCATTATTACAATTGGAAATGGTAGTAGTGGTTCATATGTCAAACCAATGATGACTCTTAGATCAAATTGACATCATTTTTAATTTCGGAGAATGTTTTATACAACTCTTTATGTATATATTGTTGTATTGTTTAATTGTTTGGTACTCTCTAAAATAAAATATCTTTCAATCTATTTTTTTCATAAGGATAACTAAATTCCGTTCAACCAAAATGCTTTGTATTCTTTATATGCCAAGTTGTTGGCACAAATTTGTGCCATCTTAATGAGTTTTGGCAATATACTTGATAATTATCTAGTAAACATTGGGCTAAAAAAGTTGTTAATGATGCATTGACTATGATAATGTTGCAATGTTTTAGTGGAATGCATCTCCATGGGTAGCCAATCTCATTTTAGGATTCAATTGACAAATTTTGAATCTTGTTTATTAGGGAAAAAAAATCCTTCGGAAAATGAAAAATTAGTATGGATTTCAACATGTTTGCCAACATTGTGTAACATGTCATCCATGTAATTTGAATGATAGGACCTTTTGTGTATCTTTTGAGGTTTTCATTAAATCAATGTTGGCAATTCTTTAAATTGTTGGTTCAAGCCCTTATGTGTGGAAATATAATTCAACGATCTTTTGATATTCGTGTTTAAATTATGAAATGTATTTAATTATTTTGTTATAAGAAATGTGGAGGTCCAAATACCTTTGTATTATGTTAGGAATTTAATTTTAATTCATTTAGTTAAGTCTTGGGGACATTTCCATTTTATTCCAAAGGGTGTTCAAAAAAATATAGGGTGTAACTTGTTAACCCCAAACTCACCCCATTATTAGGATACCACATTAAAAATTGAAACATAATTGGTGTAATATGTACATCGCACTCATAATGCATGTTTGATAGTGTCCAATGCCTCTTCTTCCCTCCAACAAAGAGGCTATGGGCCCCTAGAGACTCGTTTACTTTTCTTGAAAAATTGAACCTCATAAACTCAGTTTTTTTAGAGGAATTGAACTTGAGAGAAGGGGCTTGTAGTATGTTTGAATGACATGATGAAATAATGAGAAAAGGTGAAATTCAAGAGCTACATTATGTAACACAATGTTATTACATAGAAACTTGAAATGATTGAAAGCTTGACCCTTCTCCTATGTAATGACCAAGGATCCACAACATTTATGTTTTAGTTTTTTCCCCATTTCAAGGGATCCACATTAGAGTACATTAAATCAACAATGGGTCCTTTTGTTTTTTCTTCCTTAATTGCCCAATAGCTTGATTATGATCTATTTGGTGATCATCATAGACATTTTGATGCTACCAAGACACAAATTTTGTGTTTCATTATACATGCTTTGGGAATGTAATGGACACTAGGAAGCACATTATGAGAGACATATTATGCATGTTATATTATAAAAGGCATATGCTTCCCATAATGTGCCTTTTAATATCCATCACACACCCAAGCGTGCATAACATGACACATTTTTTTTGTTTGAGCATCATCCATATTTTTCTCAAAATGTTGGTGGGGCCAAAGGCAAACAAACAACACTACAATAAAAACCCATTGTTGATTTAACACCATCCTATAAACCACATCTTTTGAAGCATAAGATTTGTCTTCCATAGCAATAGAATTTTGGAAAATATTATGAATGACAATGGATGGTAATTAACGAAGGAAAAAATAGCCCAAGTTTTTCTTTTGGGCACAAATGGAGATAATCTAGTGTAGAAAGGAGATAAGAACAAAGAAGGACAAGGGGAACATCCACCCTTGGCCCAACAAAAAACAAAAAAGAACAAAAAATAGTAATTAATGTAATTAATCATGGGTAGTTGATAACACCACCTAACCTTCTATCCATCTTTTGTGCATGTAACATGGTGGGGGCACCACACTTTATCAAACTTGTCGTTTTTACATTTGCCACTTATTTCATGCAAGATGATCGCATTAATTTTAAAATGTAGTAGCACATGTTGAAACCAACGCTTCCTCATTCTAAATGGCACTAAGAGATGTCCAAGCCATGTTACCCCATGGTGTCTGTTCTCATGTCCCACCCTTTGAGAGCCTAGTGGTTCAATCTTACCCCTAGTTGAAGGTTTCTTTGGCGGATTGCTTACATGAGTATGAGTTTGTTTCCCTTCTAGTAGATGTTCCTTTGGATATCACACAAACACATTTCCATTCATGTGTGGGTCTAAGGGCATGTGTTTGGTTATTAGTTCGTCTTACCACGCTAGCATTTTGTTTATCATTAACCCATTTTCTTATAACACTACATACCCGTCTTGGCTTGCCACATCCCATAGTTGCCCACCTTTCATAATGTCAATGTGGTCGTACCATTGATGATTTAATCACCCATTTGCTTGAGTGCTCCTATGGGAGTGAGTGTACAACATCCCATGACACATTTCGGGATATTGTTAAAACTATTATTTTAAAGAGCAAAACACATGTTTAGACAGAGGTTTCACACCTTTTCCCTCGCCACACCCAATAACAAATGGATATTCTTATTACTAGAGATGGTTTATGTACTTTGATCGACCTTGTCATTATTGACTTGACTTGCACTAATATGGTGTAATGAGCATTGATAACGACAACACATGCAACAACGATGGTTATTCAGGAAAAAACACGATCCTACATTCAACGAACACCATGCGATGACTTCATTCCCCTTGTTATTGAGACGTATGGGTGTTTTCATTATTGTTTTGATTCATTTCTAATTACTTGTGCACAGACCACATACCACTATTGCGCGTCATTAACGATCTTCTTTAGTCCCCTCAATGTTCATTCCTATTATCGACAACGCGTGTCCATAGCCCTACAACAAGCACGAGCCATAGTGATTCTTTAGCAAGCTATTGCACTTGGTCAGGGTTCCTCATTTCTTCCATACACCATTCATAGTGCACCTTTGTCATTACCCAATTTGTGGCAGACGATTGCTTTCTTGTTTTAGGTCTTCTTTGTCATCGTTGATCATCATTTCGTAACCTTGGGTCCTATTTGCACAAGGTTTTTTTTTATTAAAAAAAATGTTGATTATTTGTTTTTGTTTTTTTTTGGGTTGTGTTTACTTGTGTTCTCATTTGCCATGTATTTTTTATGGATAAATTCTCGTCCTTGATTTTTATATACAAGGTTTTTCTTCTTATCAAGGAGCTTGCCTTCCTCTCTTTATGATAGTTTTTAATACCATAGTACCTAGGTGGGTTCAACACACAACTAGTGTTGAAGAATTTATTTATTTTAAAATGAAAAATTCGTCATGTGAGTTTTTAATTTTGAATTTTTTGACATATAAGGAATTTACATATGAAAATTTAACTCAACTTTAAAGTACCGTTGGAAAGCTCTCGACGAGAGCTACAACTTTGCTTCAGACCACACTTCGATCCAAGGTCTGCTCGCAAAGTTATGGGGCTCCAAAGTCCCGGGAGTCCCGGTTGGCGGGATTTCGGGGCTCCCACGTGGGAGTCCCGGGAGAGAAAAGCCATTTGGATGTGGGCCCCGTGGAGAGGTGCAGAGTATACTATAAGGGGGAAGGTGGTGGCTTCCCCCAAGTCCGGGC
>Ga0209208_10003072_pt1 | contig 24016 bp, 16 predicted proteins | sample S1TSphfallax_3_FD_187694 | JGI IMG/M metagenome (GOLD analysis project Ga0209208, IMG submission 187694) | Host-associated microbial communities from peat moss isolated from Minnesota, USA - S1T2_Fd - Sphagnum fallax MG (SPAdes) (version 2) | ecosystem: Host-associated > Plants > Peat moss >...
TAGCTACTACTCATGTTCGACTCCAAATAATTTGCTAAGGTCTAGTGCATCATATATATATATATATGTATGATATTTGCCAAAATTGTTGAAATTTTATTTATTGTCTGAACCATTGGGTTACGAAATTACAAATACACAACACAAGCTGTACTTTGCATACATATTCCTCAACTGTTGAAACTCTGGAAAACTAAAACTAAAACTGAGGAAAGGAGGAGCTAATGGGCATACGTACCAGACACATGACAAGGATTAGCAGGCTGCAACTATGAGCTCCAGCCAATGCATCATTGGTGAATGCCATTACTTACAAGACCAGCTCTTCTCTCTCGTAGACTAAAATCAAGTGTACTGGATCAATCTTTCAGTCAGAACGTATATCTGCTACGAAGCTCATGAACACCAAAGACACAGGCTTGCTATTTACAGTGCCTCTCGGCCAGCGGATATTGGCGTAACAAGAGCGGCCTTGTTACCTACCAGTTCCTTGAGTAACTGTCAAACAAAGGCTACCTACCATACAGAAGCCCCAACCCAAGAAATCAGGCCGGACAGCTCTGGGGCCGTCTGTGCCAACTTCAACCACTCCCCCCCTCAGAGATGATGAGATAGCATAAGATGCTTTACAACATGGGGGCGGGCCAGCACTCAACAAATGGAATGAATTATTTGTGGCTTCCTTTGCATGCCCTCTAATCGATGTTTTTTTTTTGGCAATTTTGTCGTCTTCAAACTTTAGCCGGGCATTTTTTCCATTTTTTGGGCAAAATTTTCTCGAATTTACGTAAGAAAAACAACAATCTCCAGTTTTTTCTAATTTTTTTGGTTGCGAAATCTAACCACAAAAAAATAAATCACGGCCTGTAATGCCCATGTTTGTCTGTTTTGAGGTGAAGGCCCCAACTTGTGTGACGTACCAGCCTTCAGCAACTCCCTTCGGTTAACCCCTAAGACCCTAAGCTCATTTCATAACCACTAGTGTGGCCTGTGTGGCTGGCCCAAATGTGAATAGACTCCGAAATCCAGATTTTCTTTCATGTTTTGAATTTTTGCTGAATTTTCAGTGACAAAAATCACTTAAAATCCTATATTTTCCAACATTTTAGGTCCAAAACTTATGAAATAAATTCAGCTTGTCAAGATCTCTCCAACAATATTGAAAGCACATTCCAATTGCTTTGAAAATTATAGTTTTGATTCAATTTCTTTTTCAGTGAAAAGTTCTTTTAAAATTATTAACTATTACATTGCCTCAATCGTCTATGAAACCAAGTTGACGCACCCTTACTTGTAGAGACTGTTGTACCCAGATCTGGCTTGGCATTTTCATGCTTTCACCTCTGTTTTCGTTCATGTCTTCGTTAAACATCTACACTATCTGCACATAGCAAACCATGCACTGGTGAGCTTCGACATTCAGATTTTGTCTCATGTTCAAGGGTTAATTCTGACCTCATGTTCAAGGGTTAGTTCTAAGGGTGGAACTAAACCCGCTGCAAACTTCGCAAGTGATCTAAGACCTAACCATTCAGAATTATCATCTTTGGCCTAATCACAAACTTGTGTTTAGTTAGAAAATTTAGTATGCGGAGGACATCTTCTCAAGCCCCTTTCCTCAAACCCTCACTCCTCCGACATTTTCACAACTTATTGTTGTCAAATTGAGAATCAAACCCAATTCAACACTTAGACTCGTAACCTAAACCACCGCATAGGCCTCTCACAGGGTTCCACACTTGAGACCCAACTAAGTGAATCCTCTCACTTGGGGGTTCACCCAAAAGGGCATGTCAGAGACCTTTGAAAGATACCAAGAACATGGTCCAAAGCACCACAGTTTGGGAGATCTCAATGTGACAAAACGAAACAAGAGAAAACAAATTACCAAGTACTTAATAGCAGGAACTTTCATTCTGAAATGGCGTGCAGATTATTGGGCAGGAATTATTTAGAGGAGGCCACATTACTGTACTACTTGATCGGACTCAGCAACTGACTGTCCAAGTTTTAATTAAATTTTAAATTTGAACTTTGGCAGGTGGTTTTTAATTTTGAAATTTTCAGCATGTAATGTGCATACTTAATAATACACATGCATTTGTCCAGTGTCTCTAGACTGTGTCGTGATTAGGATTTTGTCCTGCAAGGAACACAGTTAAAACTGACAGTCAGCAACTTGTAGATTTTTAACTTTAATATAATTATAAAAAACTCGGCACAACTGATTTATTTTTTAATTGGAGAAAATTTATGCCAAAACCATTCATGTACTACGGGTAGTACCTGGGTGACTTCGGCACCTCTGTGCCAAATAATTATTGTAATTTGATATTTCCAATTTGGCAGTTGATTTTTTTAATTTTAAACTTTTTGACATAAAGGATCATAATCCATAAAATTAGTGTAACTTTTTAAAGTTGTGTCCTTGTCCATGTGGTTAGACAAATCAAGATCAGTACTGTCTAGACAAGACCCAAGTTCAAATTGACACTGCATGCCACATCCTCTTATTGAATTTTTGAAAATTTTGGCATAAAGTGATTTTTTCAAATTTTCGAAATTTTTAAAAATAATTTAATTTATGCCGAAACTACTGAGGTACTAGGGTATACAATCCCTGGAGCTCTTTGGGATAACCACACCTCAGTAAGGCTTACATGCAAATCCCTTAGAGACATGGTTTTAACAGAGTCATATATCATATGCACAAGGCTATAGCCCAAGTTCCAATTGGTTGGGACTCAATTCATCATTAAGCCCTGTCATTGAGATCCCAACAAGTAGTCCATATTCATACCAACAAATAACAGAATTCTTTTTAAAAAAATACAATACCATTAACAATCACACTCAAACATAAGCAAACAAAGAAAAACCAATACTGCAAGCATAGAAAGACTCGGTAAGATGACTTATAAAATTAAAAAAATCCCCATACTGCCAAAAGAAAAAATCTTGAGCATTTTGAACTCATATTGAGTCCAGTGTATTTTTTTTTTAAATTGTGATGTAGCCACATTGGCCATCCATCTTGAGTATTTAGCCAGGTTTGGTTGTAGGACAGACAGGAACCTAAGTCTTTCTTAGAATCCTGTTACTTTTTAAGTACCTCTAGGTACACACAGTCTAAATGCAGCGAACAGCACCTTTTTTCCCTTACATTTTTGGCGAATTTTTTGAATTTAAAAAAAAAAGCCTTTGAGCTTGTCACAGGTCATTTTTAGATTTCGCAACAGTGCGAAATTGTGCACCAAATAAAAGTCTGATTGAGTCGCTCATTGGCAAAGGAGACTTTATTTTTCTCACTTTGTTCAACACCATTATTGGCCTTGCAAAAGGACAAGGGCAAAAACTTTGGGACATATCAGTTCAAGAGGCCCATTCTTTTGCTACATATATTCAAGTGTACTCCAATCCTGCAGTTTGGTACGTCAAAGCATAAGACTCCTGGTTCTGGTTAGTGGAGGTAGGGCCCTCAAAAGTTGAAATAGTGCTCAGTCAGTGTTTTGGTTGCCCATCCACCACAATGAGTTGATATCATATGAATCCATATCCTTAGTACCCTCTTTGGTTTGGCATTATCCTCATCACAATTCTCACTTGCAACCAACAAGGACTCCAATTCATCTGACAACTTAAGCAAGTGTAATACACATTGGAGCTACTATCAAACATAGGTACTAAATCATCTACTTACCTATTAGATACCAAGTAGCAAAAACAAAGAAAATAATAAACCCTAAATACAACTTGCACAATTGTCTCAATTTCCCAATATTTTTGCATCAGTAGGCAAGTAGTTTCCTCAACTTGTGGCATTTTGGCCTAGTAATTCCAAACATATATAATTACCACTGAACTATTAATTTGCTACATATATATAGCAAGTGTGGTCTAGTTCTGTAGTTTTGTGTTTTAATTCAAACCAATGATATTGTTTCTTTTTTATATGTACATTCCTTAAAGAAAAATATCAACTCCATGTTGAAAGTGAATTTATTCTTTCAATTATATCCCTTTTGATAAGTTAAATCAATTGAAAATGACATGAGTCCATTTTAATGATATAAGTTATATGCTTTTAGCATGCAATAAGATGTACAATAAGACATTAAATAAAAACGTTTTTTCTCTAAGAAATGCAAATGAAAAACAAGGTTTCAAAATGAAACTAAAGGTAATAAATAGACTTACTAAAATTATTGTATTTGTAATATTCATTATCACAAAAATTATGTTTTGCAACTTTTAGCAAATGTTACAGTGTTGGATTCATTTTTTATGAAACAAAAATCAAGGTGGAAGTCAAGGTTGAAAAGAAATGTGAAGGAAGAATTATATCCACAATTTGAAATGTACATATTATAGGTGTACATGTATTATTTTCCAATAATAGCTCATGTGAAGGAAGAATTATATCCACAATCTGAAATGTGCATATTATTGGTGTACAGCTATTATTTTGCAATAATAGCTCATGTGAAGGAAGAATTATTTCCACATTATGAAATTTCAATAGAATGGACTAATGTGGCGAACATTTGACAAATGAAAATACCCACTATTTTCAAAAGTTCAACAACTAGGTTCAATCCATAGAGCATAGTTCAACAAGATAAAGATATTTGCAAGTTTGAATTTCCTTTACAGATTGGAGATTAAATGAAAAATTAGTCTATCTAACAAAATTCAATGACAACAAAACTTGAAAGCAAGACTGAATTTATTGTACCTTTGGTTTTTGGTTTCTGCAAGGGTAGGAATTCTGGTCTTGAACCAAAATCTTTGCAAGGAGCATGGTCTAAAATTACAATAGTGCCAAGTTTGTTCATTCCTGAAGATTTCCACCATGTTTCATGCATATCCTCCCTGCAACTTGGTTGGATGCACTTAGATGAAGTGCTAAAATGAATACTTACACACCAACAATGACATACATGCTTGTAAGAGGTTATTTTTCCTACCCACATAAGTGAAAATTCAAGCCCATAAAATGGACAACACTGAATCATGAGACATCTTTCGAAACCAACATCTTTCCTTTCAACCAAAATTGAAGGTAATGACATACAAATGTTTTGACAAGCTACACCTCTCTTGAACATGGACAAAAAGGATTTTGCAGCATCCTAATTTTTTTAAACCAACAATGACCTTTTGTTCCTCATTAAATAACCTAGCACTTAAGAGTTCAGAATCTTTGCACACTTAAGAGTTCAGAAGGATTGTAAATTGCATATTATTGATGTACATGTATTATTTTTACAATAATTGCATCACAATATCGATCTGAAATTTCATTTCTTGCTTTTTAAATTGGTGAAAAAGAATTCTTGGGAAGATTATTTGTAATTTGGTAGTTCCTATAAATGTGGCCACACTAAATGTGATAGGATGTCTCATCCTTTGACTCCTATAGTTTGCAATTATTTCCAAATTGATTCAAATGAAGAATTTTTTTTGATCTAACATAATTTACACTAATTAATATGAACCCTTAGTCACATTAAAGTATGAAAGCTTTAAAGCTTTTATATTACACTAGCTTTTTAACCTTTTTTTTTTCATTTTGTTGATGATGCATTAGTGGCAGTTCCATCCTAAAACAATTTAGCATTGATGGTGACAAGGTTTGAAAAAACTATCAAAACCATGAAAAAAATTGGCAAGAAAACTTTCTTGAAATGGTCCTTTAACATGCAAAATAAGTGCAATGATTGCAAAATGTTTAGTAATGTGGGACCAAATTTGGTGAAAGTTTAGCAAAAAAATTATTTGGCCAAAAAATAAACCCAAAAAAGAGCTTTTATGTGATCCTTTTAATCAACAAGTATTACATAAAAACCTCTAAACATTTGAAAAAATGTGAAATGAATGTGGTAATAGGTTTAATGACACCATATGCAAATGAGTGTGAATAATAACCATAACCACAAATTTTCATGGCTCAAATATTCTTTAGGCTAACATTTCAAAGGCATAATTTAAGCCCAATTTGTCACATTACTTAAAGTTTTTTTGGTTATTTCATATATTCATTAGATTTACTTCAAATTTATGCAAATAATACAATAGTTCAAATCCTTCAATGTGTAGCAATATCTGGTCACAGTGTTACCTTTTATAAAAAGTCAATAAAAGGATTTCATATTGGGCGTTGTAATTGCTAAATGAAATGTGATTTTCAATGGCTTGCATTGCAAAGTTCAAGTCGCAATAACACCCACATGCACGTCGTCGATACAGACGCAGCAGAAGAAGCAAACGTAAACACCCATCATAAGCTCGATCTTCACAACATGTTGCATCCTGAGCTTGCTCGTCTCCTCACTCACTCGGACATTCCTGCATAGAGAGCGAGCGATGAACTTCTTATAGCTGAAAGCTTAAACAAAAACTTAAACGAAAGATGCACCAAGATGCAGCTGGATCACGAGAGAACAAACGAATTCTTCTTCTTCTTCATGACGATAAATGTGTGCTTTGCATTTGCATTTCTTTTGCAAAACTCATGAGCTTTGAGATGATCTTCCTCAAAGACTTGACCTAATCCGGGCTCTTCACGAGTGTTTCAAGAACGTTGGAAGATGATGATGCTGATGAAAACATGCGTTGCAAGCGGCGGGGAGCATCATCGCCAATGGGGTTTTTTTTTTCCTTTTTTTTTGTGGCGAATTTTGGCCACTTGGCGACCAAAAATAAGGGTGGGAGAAGGGGTGCTGCAAACTGTCCAAAGGATTTTTTTTCGGGGAAAAAGGGCCCACGGTCGCCATATTTAGAGCATTGGTAGTTGTATTAGGTTCTTGTATGTTGCCATTCCTATAGGGGAGTTTGAAAAAAATTCTACTTTGTCTCTTAGCTCTACTAGCCAAATTTGGCTAAGTCCTCTTATGGATGATCGCCATTCCACCTACATCACAAAATTGAAAAAACAAAAAAATAAATAAAAAAGAATAAAAAACACTTAAAGTATAGGTACCTATATACCTATTTGCCATTAATTTGTGAAATTTACAACACCATCAAGAGATTTGGATGTTCTCCAAAGAAGAAAAATGCATGATTTGCTTCAAGAACAACCAACCAACCAACAAACAAACAAACAAAGGGCAGCAAAAAAAAAACATACATACACTTAAGTATGGGTGTGCATATTAAACTTCTTGAGAATTGAATTGCAATTAATTTGTGATATTTCAAACACCCCATCAAAAGATTACACTTTCCCTTTTCCCCCACCCACTTCTCGATTTGCATGTGAGGAACACAATTGGGTGTATGGGTGTGTGTGTGTGTGGGGTCTTACAGATTGAAGAGACTACGATTGGGTTTGTGTGGAGTCTTTCGAATCAAAGAGAACGAACTCATTAGGCATATTATTGTGCGGTAGATTTCTCTAGTCCTTTACAAAACCATAATCTACTTGATGATTGCAGCAACAATCTGCTTTGTCTCTCCTGGTTTGGAACTTTCTGTGGCTTCTTGTTGAAGAGGTGTTAACCTTACTCTCCTGGTTTGGAATTTTCTATCACTTTTTGTTGAATAAATACTAACCTTGTCATGTTTTTTTTTTGTATCGCAAGAATGGAGATTTCATCATTCTTATGAAATATATATATATATAGGATTGCCGTTTGAGTTGAAAGGCTCTTGTAAACCTTGCTTTGCTTGCCCTCTACTCGATTTTTTGGGAGGGGGGAGGTGATGGGGTGATATGATCTATTGAGGAACGAGCTCCTCTCCTCTCCTCCAAGCCTTGAATTTGATGGATTGGAATCTCAGTGAATTTTTTTTCATGGTGAAATTCTGTTATTTAGCGAAAGCAAATTGGAGAAAAACTTGAAATGAAAACTATGTGAAATGTGTTTTTCCCCTTTAGCTATACAAACAGCTACAAAGTCCAATCACATTCATCCAACACAAGGTAACCTTCCAAGGGGTTCTCTCCATAATTGGCAAAAGGAAGATTGAGTACTATGGAACAGTCCTGGTAATGCATATTCCACTCAGGAACACAGTGAATCCAATGGGGACAATCCACCATTTTGTTAAGTGATAACAAGTTAGGGTCTATTTCACAATGTAACGTATTTTTTAATCAACAATTCAAATTTCAGTTTTGTATCTAAGAGCATCCTCATCGGAATCAGAATTTTTTTAAATATTAATTTAATGATGAATATCATCCTACTCCCACTCATAAACCTCTAAACAAAACTTTTTAATTACCGTATCATTTATCATTTTACACTTGAACCAATAAAAAATTTCAAGGAATTCAAAGCAATGTATTTGTTTACAAGGATTGAATATCACCGAGCCATAAATGGCAAATTTGTAAAGCAAAGAGGGGCTTTTTACATCACCTTGCTAGGGAGATTTAATATGAAAATGCTAAATGTGTGGAAATCACCCCCATTTACACACATTTATAGTTTACATTTTGAAAGCACCTTTTTCTTTTCTTTTTTGAAGTGCTTGATTGAAGAATATAATGGATTATTGCCCTTTGGTTTGAAGGACTGCTAATTTTTTGTCATGAATCTCAAGGACTAAACTGCCCCCCCACCGCCCTTCAATTCAATCAGAAAACTCCTTCTAAGGACAATAAGTGATGAAACCATGGCAAACACCATTAAACAAAGCACCCCCCACAAACGGGAATTAGATGGAACAAAGAGAGAGGACCCAACTCAAAGCCTGAAGGACAAAACCCAAAGTGAATCACTAATGGTTTTGCAGTTTTAAACTGGAAAATATAATTTCGACACAATAAAATGATTTTTATGAAAAAATGGCCCTAAGTCACCAGATTTCCAAAAAAATGAAATCACATGAGTTTCACACAAGCTAACAAGTAGCCAAAATATTTAAAAGGTTCTTAAAATTTCCTGCTTTCATATCTGGTCTACAGCCAAATTTGGCTAAATCTTCTTGTGAATGATCGTCAGTTTGGCTACATCAAAAAATGGGGGGGGGGTGCAAAAAAAAAAGACAAGAATAAACCTTGCACACCCTAATAAGAAAATGCCTGGGAAAATATAATTTTCTAAATAATTCTAACAATTTTTCTTACAATTTAATTGTTTCCAAATTTTCTCTTTTCCCACTCTTCCATTTCTGCCAGAATTAGAAGATGCTTTGACCCTTTTGTGGATACTTGGTGCAGAGGATAAAGTGAACTCATCATGCAAGTTTCAAGATTTCCAGTGATTGGTGCTTGCAGCTTTCTTTCTGGCCCAGAAAAGATTGCCCATTCTGCAATGGGCCCTACCTCAAATGCACCTGGGCTTCCATCAACTACACAATCTAGCTAGGTCCCACCCAATGGACTAAACATGTAAACCAATATTATACTGTATTGGTATATAGGGTGCAACATGGGCATATGATACTCGCATGAATTATTGGTATTGAAGAACATACCAGTCGGGTATGACCTTAGATCATCTATGCCAACACTCAGTATAGGACCCACAAAAATAATTCTTACATCCACGTTTTAGTTACTAACTTTTTTCCAACCCCACCCATAAAACTGGAACAGGGAGAGTGTAATAAGTAGATGGTAAACTACTAATAGCAAACTCACTTGAACCAATCAAACTATCTAGCCAATCAGAAACAGGGAACAGTCAATGAATACGATTAGACTCTGGTTATTTAGACTCTTCCAGGGCTCCTCCAGGGCTCTCTGAAAGCTGTAGTTGTTTTCAAGTTCCCATCAGTCTTCCACTGAATGTACTGATGAACCTCAGGTAAAATTTCCAGTGCAGGGTCACATACTGAGTATTGGGGGAGATGCTCTTAGGCAGTACCAGCGTTATAACAGTACCAATCTGTCATGGAACCTGATCAGGTAATACCAGGTATATACTTGCCTTATACCAATATCGATATCAGTTTTATACCTGTTTAGACCAGGCAAAAAATCAGTCTTTCGACCTAATATCAGTACTAGATTGGTATGAAAGTTCTTTAAAAATACCCAATATCAATGTGTCAGGTATGGGAAAAATACCACCACAGAAAAGGCCCCACAACAGACCAGTTTGGTATGTTCAAAAGTCAATAACCAGTCCAACACTGGTGACTATCACCCTTGTCACCAGACCTCTGGCAAATTTTATTCTCGAGGTTGAACATGACAACAAAGAGGAAAATGAGAGAGAAATGCAAAGGACACAAGTCTTCTTTGAGAATTCTGCCCTGTTAGAGATGCTAAAGCGCTAGTTCTGCTACCAACCAGTGGTTGTCTAGGTCCATTGTATAGAGACAACTAGAGCATCCACAGTTGTGCTCAGTAGACAACCCTGCAAAAGTATTTTTCACATCCAAGTTTAGTTATTTACATTTTTTGCAACCACACCCATTAAACTGAATCTGGGACAGCAAATAGGTGGGGTACTACTAATAGCGAACCACATGGACCAATCATTATGATAGGCCAATCAGAAACAATGAGCAGCAGTCAGATCATATTTATTACACTCTTTTGTGCAGGTGCACAGTGTTTCGGCGCCTTTTACCAGCGACCGCAAACTTTGCAATTATGCTGAGCCAAACCAGTAACTTTTGACTTTTTTTCATTCAATTTTACTATGCAGTATCACATGCAGAGCGAGCACCCGTGGAGATGCTCTTAGAGCTCTAAACAACACAAACATACATAGTCTCAACTAGTGGACAAACAAGTTGAAACCTTTTTTTTCCAACTTTTGAAACAACCCCCAGGTCCTTCACTTTTCATAGGAATTAGATTTTATCTCTCTCTCTACACAGCCAGTGTTTTTATATGGTGTCTATTGGGTCATTTAAATTATAATGTAGAGGTCATTACATTGTCACAATTGGGATTTTTATTTTCTCATCTAAATTATAATTTAGAGGTAATTAACTTGTCACGGTTGGAGCTGCTTTAGAGCATCTGTATAGGATGCAGCAAAAAAATTATTATTATGTTAGTTTAGTGATAAATAGAATCATGCTCAGACTCATCAAAAAAAATTTAAGTACAATTTCAAAATTGATGGATTATGTTTTAAAAAACACCTAAGTCAATCAAAAACCTTGATGAATTTAAAGTGGTGAATTTGTTCACACAACGTTTGAATTTTATCCCAGCATAGATAGTAAATTTGCAAAGGAGCAGGGTCTTTTTCTGTCACGCTGTTGCTCAAACTTAATATAAAGCTACATATAGGGTATTGTGGTGGAGATGCTCTTAGACAAGAATTGCATAAGTTTACAAACACAACACAAAAAGTACATTAAATATTACGGGGGAGAAATATGTGATCTCCAAGCACACCTACAAAAAATACTTAATAATTGAATATTAGCATAACAGGCTAGAACTTAGATCTCTAGGTCAGAGGAAGCAAATGATTTGCTCCTTCCTTTATTCCAAACATCTACTTTACATAATTTGTTATGAATCTCATTCGATTTCCTTCTTTTAGTTGTAATTTTAGTGTTTTTATAAGTAATATAGTTTATTATACATTTTATAAGTAGTGTAATCCGAAGTGTACTTATAATTTAAAACTAAATGAAAATTAATGAAAATATCATGGCATGGCTCTTGTGATATTGATATTGACATTGATGACTTTTCTTTTCTTTTTGTGAAGGAAAAGTGTAAGTGGAAGAAGGGAGGAGGGGTCACCCAATGGACTAAAATTCCCAAAGATCTCAAAATCACCAAGCGCCCTCACTCTTGAGGAGTTAGGCTACACCTGATATCCATTTCTTTTAGGAGGATATTCAAGGTACCCTCCAACTACTTACTCTAGGAAATTTCTTGAAGTGCTTTATGTTTATTGGCTCAGGTAGTGGCTATGGAAACTATAGAGAGTTCATTTGGTCCCACATTTTCAAGAACATCTCCAATTTGAACTGTTGTTAACTTTCTTGTTTGTTTGGATAGAACAATGAGTTCTCATGCATGCATACTGGAGGAGCTAGTTAGCTCTCTTGCAAAATCAAATTGTGTTTCACATGCACTATGAACCCATTTGGTCGAGCATAGACACAGTATAATAGGTTAGTGATTTCTTGTCCCACTTCAGGTAAACTTGCATTCGACAATCAAAGACAATGTGGGTGATTTGCCATGCAATGGACAGAATCAGTGTGGGTACATACTGCCTGATTGCATTGCAAGAGGCAAAAAGGTATATTGGACTTCTGAATATAAAGATTTGCTCCAAATTTGGTCGTGGTCTTCAACCTTCACCTATGAGTTTCAAGCCCACTCGATACTACATACTTTTTCACTCATTATTCTCCAATAATTGAGTACATAACAACTACTTTTCTGTGTGGGTATATGTTTTATGTAGTTGTATACCCATGAACATACCCTTGTGAAATTTAATAGACCTGACCTGGTTGGAATATGAATCTGACTATCTGGCACCCAGATGCATGCAATATGAAGAAATTTTGGAGGACCCAAATGGTACATCTTTGACAATAAAAGAGTATTTTCTCACAACATCATCATCATCATCAGCACCACCACCACCACCTTGGCCCTTGCATTTTTCCCATATACATACCAACAAATAACTAATGGTATTGTCTTTTTGGCTTTCTATGTACCATGGGCCTGGTTCAGCCAGGATATCAGGCTTGTCGTTGTTTTGTTCATTATGTGGTAATAGGTTCTTCTAGGGCCTGTTCCAAAGCATAGCCAATTTTTTGAAGCACCAATTCACATTTTGAGCATAATAATGAATTTGCATTAAGATTGACACTAACAACACCAAAAAGTAGAGCCAGTCATTTAGCAAATGGCTACACGTCCCACATAGGAGGACCCCTTAAGCAGGTTCCCCAAGAGGAATATACTTTGGTAGGTATTCTTATCTTTATACATATACCATGTGATGCAAATGAGGCATTGTTGTCAACATGGGCCCCTGTTCTTTCTTTCCCCTTTAGTCAAAGCACATGATTCCCACTGCTTGCATTTTTTAATACAAGGATCAATGATATTGGTATCAATCCAAAGGGCTTCAGTATGGGAGAAGAATCAAAGGAGGTGTATAGTAGAGTTTTCAAATAAAGTCAGGAAAACACAGCACCAGAACCCTGAGTTTGGTCCAACACCAGGTGAGATTCACAATAAAACTTGCAAAAAAGTACATTAGCCTTCCAGGGGGGTGAAACTCAGAAGTGCACCAATTTTGGTGCCAAACTGAGTTTCATCCGGTTTTGACCCCCTCTTTCCTTTTTTCCTGAGCGCCTCCACTGCTGATACATATATTTTCACTGCTCTTACATGTACAAGTAGAGTAGAACTGCCCATCACCCATCATTACCTCAGTTCTTCATCATCTGTGCTTCATTTTGAGTGACTTAAAATTATAGGGGAGTGCTACCTCAAGCTCTAGAAATCATCTTTGAGGTGCAAATGAAAAGGAATAATGAAAAAATAGTAAGACGGAAAATAAGCTTTCCAACTCACAAAACACGTTTTTTTTTTTTCCTTTTTCTTTGGACCCCTCCTATTTTCAAAGCTTATAAGTTTCTTATTTCTTGTTCATTTAAAATGATTTAATGTGTTATAGAAGTGCCACCTAAAGTTTTACAAATCATCTTTCAACTCTAATAGCAACGGAGCAACATACAAGGAATTTTTGGGTGATTGAGATTGGGCTTTGCATTATTTGGTGGTTTTTTTTTGAGTTCTTGACCCCCTCTATTTGGGAGGCTGTAACTTTCTCATTTTTAATTTGTTTTTGATGACTTTTAGTGCACCAGATGCATCAACAGGAGGAGTTCAAGTTTTATTTCAACACCACAAACAATGGAGCCCTCCCCTAAGATCTAACCTGCCTTGAGGGCTTAAGTGATCGCTCATGGGCTGTTCTACCTTACTGTAATTACCTCGAAGCTCGTGCATTAAATGCTGAGTTTCAGCATTTCATACCCAGATTTAATAAAACTTCCTTACTTTGCGAACCTCACTCAAAGAGGGGATAGGGGTGAAAAGAGGCCCAAAGACAGGATGACTTTAAGGAAAACTCTAGTACATACTAGTTTTTAGAAGGAAAAAAATTTACATATAGACTCTTACCTGGATTTTGAAGTTGCCTGTACATGCTGACATACCAGGTATATGGTTTTTGAGGTCTGAAGAAGATCCATACCCAAATGGGTATATCATTAGAATTGATATATACCTGTCCAACGCTGGTACCACCTAACCAGCCCATGTTGCACTGCTGCTGCCCACATGCGCAACCATATACTACAGTTTTCAATCCATGCATAATGCATGCATGCATGTTCATTGATTTCCATTTTTTGCACTCACATCACTATCCATACAATGGATTTGCATGATCAAGCCATCCACCAGTGCAACATCCGTTTATGACTCAAGTTGTGGATGAATCTCATCCAACTGAGTTAACTAGGTTTCACCTTGGTAACCTCTCCTACAAACCCTCCAACTTCTGTCTTCTCCTACCTAGGTAACTACTTAAATGTAAGCAGGTGAGTATCATAGGTAAGAAGGTAGAGTATGTACAAGTGGTTACTATGTAGGTAGGTAAATACATAAGGGCACTTGGTGACTGACTGCTAGGTTGGTAGATACTAGATACATGTGGACGGTTAGCACATAGCTAACCACCATGGTTAACTATGAGAACATGAATACACTGAAAAAAAAAAAGTTTTTCTGTCCATATATCATCCATCCTGCATGGTGCGCTGCTGGTGGGTGCTGTTTCACTCTAGCCAATCATGACAAGAGAATGGCTGCTCGGACGAGTAGAAGTAGTTGGTAGAGACTCAATGCGTGTAATATGGTCAAAATTGATAAGTAGTGAGCATTTATGTTTCAAAGGGAAAGAAAGGTTGTGAGTTTGTTGGGCAAGTCCCAAGCATGAACAATTTAGTTCTTCGAGAAACTTGAGTTTCCTGACTTTCCAATGATATAACCTTGTAACCCTAAACCCCAAATAACCAACCTTATAATGCCATCGACCAAATTGCATGTAAGCGGCACTCCTTGAACCAAGATCCTCTCCCATCATGTGTGTTGTAATTGAACAACCCATGCAAAGTTTTGCAAATGTAGGGGCCACCCAAGTTCTCAATTTGAGTCTAAAGTGATGGCAATCTAAGGAGCTATTATTACCCCTCTCTGTGCATTGGAATATTGAATAGGGTGCTTAAATAATGTGTATAATGTGTACTCATTTGCTCATGTTCCTATCCCAGGCTTTCTTTCTCAGTTTTGTGATGTAGCCACAGTGGCAAACCACTTACAAGAGGATCTAGCCAGATTTGGCTACAGATCAGAGATGAATGTAAAAAAATTTAAGAATCCTGCTATATCATACTACCTAATTGGATTCAGCAACTAAATAATTAATTAAATTTTAAATTTAACTTCAGCACTTGGTTTTTAAATTCTGAAATTTTCAGCATGTAATAGTGTAGAACTGCCCATCACCGATCATTACCTTATCACCCATTACCATATCACCGATCATTTCTTTAGATCTTCATCATCTGCGCTTCATTTTGAGTGATTTAAGATGTTATGGGAGCACTACCTCAAGCTTTAGAAATCATTTTTGAAATGCAAATGAAAAGGAGTAATTAAAAATAAGCTTTTCAACTCACAAAACATGTTTTCTTTCTTTTTTATTTTCTTTGGACCTCTCTTAATTTCAAAGCTTTCAACTTTCTTATTTCTTGTTAATTTTAAATGATTTAAAGTGTTATAAGAACATCACCTTCAGTTCTATAAATCATTTTGGAACTTTAATATTAACAAAGCAACATACAAGGATCGAGAATTGACTTTGTAATGTTTGGTGGTTTGTTTTTTTGAGTTCTTGACTCTTCTAGTTTATGGGCCTGTAATTTTCTCAATTCTAATCCGTTTTTGACAATTTTTAGTCTGTCAATAAGAAGGGTTCAAATTTTGTTTAGACACCTAGAAACAATGGAGCCCTCCCATCATGCCCTAAACACTTTAGTGATCACTCATGGGTTGTTCTCACTTGTAAAAAATAATAATAACAAATTCTTCAAGTTTATGGGATACTCTAATGTGTCTAGACTGTCTTGATTTTAAGTCCTTGAATTTTAAGGTCTATGATTCAAACCTAACAATTGAAATCTTGCATATTCTTATTAATGTTTATAAAAATTTCAGCAGAAATAATAAATAATTTTTCAAATTTTCAACAAAATGAAAAATAATTTAATTTATGTTGAAATCATTTAGGTACTATGGCATTTTGATGACCTTCTTGAACCAATTGTCCAAATATGGTGACTTTAGGTGGAAAATAAATACTAGAAATCTGGTCACTTTGGTGCATTTTCTTCACTAAAATCCTTTGAATGGATTGCAGTGGATTATTTTTTTGGTGAAAAAATATTGAAAATTCATCTAAAAGGAAAATTTACACTAATTTTTGATAGGTTTAATTTAGCATTTGGTGGCTATTAACATTGTTGGGCAAGTATGAAAGAGTGGCTCAAAACCAATTCGAATATCAACTTGTTCTTTCACAAAAAGAATCAAATGAATATCATCATTGGTTATACCCACAATGAAAATTGCCCCCTCAGTTTTTACTTCAATGAAAATCTACTCACTTGAAAACCATCTCATAAATTAAAAATGAAAAATATGATAATCATCTCAAGGTTTTTAAAAAGCCAAAAAACAATTCTCAATTATAGAGGTTTGGGATTAGGGGACTACCTACTCTAGGAGTAAGCAGTATGCAATTATTTTCTTATTGTGGGTGAATTTTCAATGTTTTTATTTCAATGGATCACATTGATTAACATTGTTTTGTAATGCTCCTCAATGTATTGGTACCAACACCTTAATATGAAAAGAGATTCCATTTAGCTCATCTATATACAATGCATGCCCATACTTTTGGCAAAGAAGAACAAACTATGATGTTAAATTGAGAATATCTTTAATGCACATTACACGTTTCATTTTTTTTGTAAAATAAATTCAATAATCAATTTGCCAAAACTATTATTACATTTGTGAAAACTAATAATTTGAGAATTGTCAACTTGATAATCAACTGAAATTGTTAAAATAAAAAATTCATACACTTAATGATTATCATAAAAATAAAAAAATTGGAAAGAACCACACTAATTCTTACAAGTTGACAAACCATTCATAAAAGTAAAAAATTGGAAAGAACTAATTTAATTCTTCCAAGTCTATGAAAAAACCAAAATTATCTATTTTAACAAAATGTGAAAACTACCCAACATTGGTTATTAGCATTGTTAAACAAGTAAACTTTTACCTAGGTATATGTTCATATGCAAATAAAAAGACAAATTGTACTTTTCATAGTTAGTAAATATTTCAAACTTGTATTATTTTTATCTTATCAAGTTATGTTGGAAAGGTTTAGCTTTATCAAAGGGTGGGTAATTGATTAGAGGAAATCAAAAAAGACATGTGCAAGAAATACTCCTATACCTTATTTACACATTTTGAAACATTTTTTATTACCATAGTTTTGTTTTCAGTTATGGTGATTGACTAGCAAATTTTGCACTAGCTTTTTTAGTTTTTTCACAATAGTATCTTGAAACAAGATTGTTTAGTTTTTACCCTTTGAACCATTTTAGTGCATGCTCCCATTTGGCATTATAAAATTGTGTTATGATGTCACATGGGTTTATGTTGATGGGCCATAAACCCATCATAAATTACACCCTTTGAAATTACAATACTTGACATGCAAAAACATTACCCTCCAACTTAATTAGCTAAAGCAATCCATAATTAAGGAGAATATTTTGGTAATATGATATCTACCAAAACACCATTTTCTAAAAAAGAGAATGTAGAAGTCGACAAGCATAAGGATCCAACCCTTATGCAATAATTTTTTTTTAAACTTAGGAGGAGAAAATATACTCATACCTTGGGACAATTTTTCCATCTTGCACCAAATCTCAAGGAATATTTCCAAATCCTTTCATGTAAAGATTATCAAAGTACATAAGTCAAATTCTGTAATAGTCTCTGTAACCATAGACCACCCACATGGTAGTCATTCTTGAGTTGAAGTTGGAAAAAATACGGTTGAAAATTTTTGCTAGATGGAAGTTTTGGAATAAACATCATTATTGAAGGACTAGTGAAAAACTAGGATTGTTAATTTGCAAACCATATATTTAGGAATGCATTTTGACTTGGTTTGGTTGTCCTTTTACTTGGTTTTTGATCAGTCAATACATTTCATTAATGATACCATTGCCTACTTGGTGGATCATTTCTTACAACTTACTACCTTCACAATAATGGACAAGTGAAACAAGGTCAAAGGAACGATGATGACCAAGTTAATCAATGAAAAATGGAATGATTGGGATGAATAGTTGAGTGGTGTCTTGTACATATATTGCACAACCTATAAGGTTATGAATTATACATTGTTCTGATTAATTTACTACCTTCCACTTATGCCCACTTAGTATACCGTCTATACTATCATGATAGATGGTATATGGTCAATGATGTTATACAAATATTGACTAGTCATGTCTCTAAGTTGGAGAAATTGGATTAAACCACACAAGAAGCAATTGCAACAACTAAAAATTGATAATGCAAGCCTTGTAATCACAATATCATTGTTTTCCAAAATCTTTCAAAGCTTACAAATTACATGGAAGGGTTCCCCAATGGTCACAAGGAACATTTTTAAAAGTTCAAGCAATGGTGGTTTAGCACCTACTATGTACAGTAATGCCTTCCCAACAACATGGTGTTGTTGGTCACCATTGACCACTTTGAACCCAAACCTGTGTTGGTTAATGCCAACAAACTAAGCCCTACCATCCATATGATAGTAATACCAAAATACTTGTATTTGACATCAATTGGGGGGGGGGGATAAATTCACATGAATGTTCAAACAAATTTATATTTTAAGATGAGAAATATAAAAAATTATTGAAGTCAGATAAGAAAGATGAAAGGAACCATGAGGGAACAAATTCCAAGGAAAAAATGTAGGGCACCTTTCAATTGAAAAAATAAACTACCTTTCATTGTCTAAGATGAAAACCATCTAGATGCCAAGATAATAGATGACACATGGGAAGAATTTAGGGTGGAATCAAAAGAAGAATTCATCTTTAGAAATGGGGTTAATTTAAGTAAAGCAAATCTTATTTTATATTTAATCAAAGTGATTAAAACCTAAGTGGAAGGTAAGAATTAGACACTAAAAAATAATTAGGGCAAGCCTCCATCATTTTTGGTTTTATGGAGCCAATCATGATGAAAAATGAAGAAGGTACAAATGTAGGCATGAGGCCCACACCTTCCATCAAGAAAAGGCATGAAAATCCATTTATGAGCTTGATGGAAAAAGATGTTCCTAATATGTACTAATGGGGAATGCCACCAATAATCATAATGATTATTGAAAAAATTGTACCCCTTTAACAATAAAAGGTCAAGGTGTTTCAAGGGGGGAAATACACCTAATGACTTTTCATGTGTGTGCAAAAAACTACACCTTTTTGCCTTAAGCAAGCTTTAAGAAGCTTTTGTTTTTCCTCTCAATCTTGAATGTGTTCTAGAAGAAAAATGGGTTGTAAAGAAAATAGGAAAACAGTTAGAATAAAAAGATGAAAAATTAAGAAAGACATTTTAGACAAAAAAGATGAAAGCGAGTATAAATTGGGCAAAAATGAGGTGTTGAGTAGAAAGTTGTAGACATGAGGCAAAATAAAAGAAAGGAAAAAACACCCCAAAAATTTGGGAGGAGAAGGAGAGCTTATGGTTGGAAATATGTGGAATGTAAGCATTGAAAGAAAGAAGGAAAATAAAAATTTATTGAGAGGAGAGAAAAAAAAAAAGGAAATAGTAAGTCTGCAATATAATGAGCCACTATAAGTGTAACCATTCCTAAATAACACACTTGCCAATTTTTAACTTCACTTAGGATTAAATGTTTTTCATGTAATTTACATAATGTGATCTAATATATATTCAAGAATGACATAAAAAAATATGAGTCAATTATATCAACATTTGCAGGTGAAAAAAGACTAATTAAACACTTGTAATTAGTTTTGAGGTCATGAATAAGTGACATTAAAATGATCAAAATTAATCTAGATTTGTTTGTAATTTTTTCACATTCATATAAATTGAATAATTATTAAAGACTTTTACATGGTTTTCAATCATCATTTGAATTGATATATAAATAAATTGTAAAATTTAGAACCTGTAATTTTTTTTGCAATAATTCTTAGATAAATATAAAGATAAGTTGTAAAACTTTAAGAATTTTTTAAATCATAAGAATATATTGTACAAGTCAAATATGCAATTAATGCATAAAATTTATGCAATGGTTACATGTCATCTCAATTTCCAATTTCAAGTCCTTGCCCTTTCGAAAGAAACAAAGGAATTGGGTGTGGCTTATTTTATTGTGAACCTACCCAAGATCAAAGACATTTCAAAGAAGGAGAAAAACAAAAAAATAATTACAATTGAATAGGATGTAGCCACACATAATTTTGAAAAATGCACAAAAAATATAAAATTGTTGAAGCCATGAAAATAATGCATTAGACTATGAGGGAGATTGCATTAGTTAAGGAGCGCAACTTGGAGGTGGAAGGTATAGCTATAATCTAAATGAACTTAAAGAAGAAAAAATGAAGATGGAGGGGAAAAAATAAGGCGTTGCAAAATCAAACAATTATTGTTAGGTACCCATAATGGCTCCCATGTGGAAATTGAATAAATGGATGAAATTGAAGGATGACATTAGGTGGGCAATGATGGTAGGTTCATATAGGCTATGGAAATACATTGGAATTTGTTCAAATTTATGTGATTATTGATTTCTTGCAAGGTATGATGTCAATAGATGGTAAGAATATCAAGGCCAAGGTGGAAAGAAAAAAAAGTGGAAATCACCCAAAAGGTGATTTCCTAGATGTTGCATTTGCTATGAAATTAATTTATTATTGTTTAATCGAACCCTGCATAGCCAAATGTGGCAAGATTTTGCAAAGAACTAGTGGACAAGATGATTAAGCCCAACAAGGATAGTTGGTTTGTCATGAAGATGAATGGACAATACCTTAGGTGGATTATAACAAGTTTGCATATGATTGAACTCAAAAATCATCAAAATTATTATGGCAAGACCATGGCCTTATTGATTGCACAAATGGAAAAAAAGTAATAAATCAATTAAGCTAAGAGTTGTATTCCAATGTATGAAACCATACATGGAGAAGTGAGTGTTTAACAAAAAAAAGACATTATTATTATAAATTGAGCCTAAATGGTGGACATTTTGTTGCATTAATGGTCTCCCTTAGATGGAAATATGCCACCCGGTTAATGTGTGGGAAAAAACCTAAAAGAGATGAAGATGAAGAGGTACCCCTTGTCCCTAAACACCTTGTACCCATTGTTTTCTACTATAATGAAAAGAAGGTCAAGTATGTAGATGAAGGTCTTGAAAACCTTACTATCTTGCTGCTTGGCAAGAAGGTAACCAGGTATTAGAAATCAACACCCATGTCTCCCATGGTTAGATGACCCCCTACTAAAGGGGAAATAAAAAAAATCAAGAAAGATTAGGGGGTTCAAACAATCCCTAAACCAAACCCTACTACTACCTTCACAAGGGTTTATGAAAAAGGTGAAAATTCAAGGCCAATCATTATTCAATAGATGTCAATGTTCCTTCACCTCCCCAAAGCTACAATTAAAGGCAAGCATGTGAAGACCCTTTTACCATGAAGGCCTACCATCCTTGTAGGAACTCCCATCTATGATGTAGATAATGATTCAAATGAAATACATCTTGCATAAACCTAGAAGGGTGAAGGTAGTACTTGGAGATAATTGTCACCATAGGAAGTGGAAGTTAGGGGAAAGGAACAAACAAGGGAAGCAAAATCAACTCAAACCAACCCTCCTCTTAACCATATTGAGGTTTTTTGATTAGGAGATAGAGATGGCACATGAGGCACATATCATCACCTTCCCACCTTAACAATCCCCATAAAAAGTAGCACCAAGCAAACAACCAACTTGATCCCCTAGCCACTATCAATGAAACCAACTAGTCCTAAAGGCCATGGGAAGAGGTGATAATTAATGGGTAGAAGGCTACCTCCCCTAGGCTAGATACCTCATCCACTATTTAGATCTATTGGTTATGGGAATGCTTAAGGGTTGCAAATTTCCTTTGAACTTTAGAAGCAAAGGAACAATGTGTGAAGATTTGACCTCCTTTAAGTTCTTAAATGTTCACTCACTAGCCTATCTACCCTAACCTAGTTTATGATTAAGTTGTAACTTCAAAATTTATCCCATGCTGTTTATTTTTCATTCCCATTTTGATAACTATATCAAAATGTGGTGTTATATTTTCACATTGAAACTTTTGTGCCATATGGGATGAACCACCAAAAATATTACGTGAGATAGAAATAAAAAATGTTTTTGCACCATTTTAACCAACCTAACTCCCTAAACTTACTCACCTAGCTAGTTAGGTGGTAGGTAGGTAAGTAGCTTAAGTTTATGAGTAAGTACCCTAATACTAGATATTGATTTACTTAAGTACCTAGCTACCACCTATCTACTTATTTATTTAAGTACCTATCAACCTACCTAAATATTAGTTTTAATTTATTTCGAAGATTCGAATTAATATGCCACATGGTGTATTTATATTACACCATGTGTCACAATTTAAAACCATCCAAACATTTGAATTGGACATCCTAAATTATTTCAAAAAAATAATTTAATCTATGTTAAATAATTAAAAGTTGGGACATGTGGCAACACATCACTTGCCCTCATTGTTAATAAAAATAATCACATCTTAGTTGCATGTAACAATACATATATAATGGAGTCAAAAGATGAATTCACATATTATTGAAACTTTTTTCCATCCAATACCCTTTGTTTTTCACAATTATGGTCACATGTGATTTGACTTTTGTAACTAAAGGGATTTTAGTCATATATCATTTGTGATTAAAATTTAGTTGCAAGCATTAGTCACAAAATCCAATTTTCCTTATAGTGTCTATTGCCACAACCAAGGGCAAAATGATAATGGATAAATGGTAAAAACATAATTGCCTTACATATTTTCAACAATTAATCCACACAATATTGCTAGAGGAAAATAAGGCTTTAATCACCATTAAACATGTATACAAACCCTCATCTAATTCATGAGAGACTAAAAAGCAAGTAGGTATTGCGATAAAAAATGTTACTAAATTGGAGTTTTTCAAATAGACAAAAAACAAGGTTGTCATCTTGAAATCATAGTGGGCCAACTAGAGTCTCCAAGGTGGGGAATGGCAATGGCACTAAAACCCAAGGGGGACATTAGTAAAAAAAAAATAGAAAATATGTGAGTAAAAATATGGGATGCAATATATTGGTTGTTGGATAAAAATTATAAGTTAATAGTTTAAAAATAGGGTACATTTTATTCAAATAGTCAATTTAATTATAATATAAGGTGTGTAATAATATGAAATAATGGATTATAGTTAATATAGGTGGCTTTAATATGTATATAGTACAAAATTAAATAATAAGAAGTTGATAAAAAATAGGTTGGACAATTATCTAATACCCCCTTTAAAAATGGTTGTTTGGCACACATAAATCCCAAATGGTTGCCACCTGAAAGAAACATTCATGGAAGAGTGGGAGAGAAATGAAAAGTTCATTGGCCAATTGGAAAAAAACAAAATATGCATGGGCAATATTGGAACACAAACGATAGGAAGTATAGATGTTAGAAGTCAAGATAAAGGATTTGCAAGCAAACAATAACTTTGACGCGCTCCCAAGTCATGGGGTGAGACCAAGTTGAAGGTCTCCCAAAGTCAAGTTGCGGAATCAAGACTTGGTAGCACGCTCCCGACTTCCAACTCTAGAAAGGGGTAGAGGGTCGAGTTG